>Ga0315271_10000085_pt1 | contig 41880 bp, 36 predicted proteins | sample C3_top_MG_FD_204664 | JGI IMG/M metagenome (GOLD analysis project Ga0315271, IMG submission 204664) | Sediment microbial communities from Yellowstone Lake, YNP, Wyoming, USA - C3_top | ecosystem: Environmental > Aquatic > Freshwater > Lake > Sediment | place: USA: Wyoming | collected 2017-08-01
TCGCTGGGGACGGCGGACAGCCGCCAGACGGCGCCGCTCCTGACGGTGGGCGCCAACCTGACGGACGGCACCGGCCGGTTCTTCCTCGACGTCACGGGCGGCTGGTTCCGCTGGACCTCGTTCGAGATGCAGAAGGGCCGCATCGAGGCGGGCTGGTCCTTCGCGAAGCACAGCGGCCTGAAGGTGGGAGCCGAGACGCTCCGCTACCGCGACCAGACCAAGTCCCCTCTCTCCGAGCAGTCCGACCTCAGGTTGTCGAGCGTCTCGGGCGGGATCTTTTTCAACTTTTAGCGGCGCGCCTTCGCTTTCCGGGCGACCTTCTTCATCGGGGCCGCCTTCTTCGCGCGGGCGGCCTTCTTCGGGGCGGAGGCCGCCTTGTCGACGCCCTCGGCGACGATCCGCAGGAGGTCCGACACCGTCACGATGCCGACGAGCTTGCCTTCGTCGACGACGGGCAGGCAGCCGATGTTCCAGCCGCGCATGACGTTCGCGGCCTGGCGGACCGGCATCCCGGGGATCGCCTTGACGGCGTAAGCGGTCATCATCGCGGCGACGGGGCGGACCTTGCGCGCTTCCTCGCGGTCCTGGCCTCCGAGGTCGCGGGCCGAGACGACGCCGACGACCTGCCCGGGCCCGTCCGTGACGACGACGTGATGGATGCGCTTCCACTTCATGAGGTTCCAGGCGCTCTCGGCCTTTTCGTTCATGTCGATCGTCTGGACCTTCGTGGACATGATGTCGCGGACTTTCATTGCGGAAATCTCCCCATCAAAGAGTCGGGGCGGGCCCGCGCCGCCGCCATGAGCCACTTGAATCAAGGGCCAGCGTCCGCTGGCGCCTTCCGAGGGCGAGCGCGTTCCACGTCCACAGGGCGGCCACCGGCAGGAAGGCCCAGGCGAAGCCCACGGGCCCGAGCCCGACGAAAGCGACGAGCCGGTCCGCGAGGGCGCCCAGCGCGTCGCCGCTGCGGTAGACGAACGTGTCGATGAAGCTCTTGGCCGAGTACTTCTCCTCGCGCGAGACGACGGTGAAGAGAACTTCCCGCGCCGGCTTCACGAGGGCGAACTCCGCGGCGCGGCGGAGGACCTGGACGACGAACAGCGTTCCGGCCGTGGGGGACCCGCCGAGCGCGAAGAAGCCCGCGGCCGACACGACCGGGAGGAACGCGAGAGCGGGCCCGAGGCCGATGGCCGGCAGGAGCCGGCCGGTGAGGAACAGCTGGGCGAACGCCGTCAGGACGTTCACCGCGAGGTCCGCCTTCGCGAAGAACGCGGTCCGCGACCCGGCGTCGGCGAACGTCGCGCGCACGATGCGCGCCTGCGCGAGGTAGAGGAACGTCGAGCCGACGGTGAAGAGGAGGAGGAAGCCCGCGATTCCGAGCAGGTAGCGCGACTTCGCGAAGAGGGAGAGGCCGGAGAGCGCGCCCGTGCCTGGCGGGAGGCCGCCGGAGGGCTCGTCCCCCGCCTCCGCGGCCGAAGGGCCGGCCTCGTCCACGCGGTACGTGCGCGCGAGCCGGCTCATGCAGAAGACGGCCACCTCGAACAGCCCGGCCGCGACGAGGAGAAGCGAGACCGGGCCGAGCGTCTTCGCGAGGCTCGCGGTGATCACCCCGCCGGCGATGCCGCCCAGCGTGCCGCCGAGCCCGATCGCGCCGAAGAGCCGCTTGGCCTGCTCGGACCGGAAGAGGTCCGCGAGAAAGCCCCAGAATACGGAGACGATGAGGAGATTGAACGTGCTGACGAAGACGAAGAAGAAGCGCGCCGTCGCGACGCGCCCGGGCCCCGCGAGGACACTCAGCGCGACGTAGAACGCGACGAAGCTCGCCGCGAGCGCGTGGTAGACCGCGGGGACGAAAACGCGGCGAGGGAACTTCGAGACGAGCGCGCCGAAGAGCGGCGTCACGAGGAACGTCCCGGCAAGCGTGCCGAAGAAGAGCCAGTTCAGGGCGAAGCCGCCGCCGGCCGACGCGCCCATCTCCTCGCGGAGCGGGCGGATGACGTAGTACCCGCCCAGCAGGAAGAAAAACGAGGCCGCGGCCCAGGTGAGCCCCGGGCCCTCGCCGGGGGCGACCCGCACGAAGCGGGACAGGAGGCTCCGGGCGTTCACCGGGTTCAGCCGGCCTTCGGAGCCTTCTTCGCCTGCGCCTCGTGCCACGCCGCGAGGACCGCGGCCTCGCGCTCGGCCGTGAGCCCCGACTTGAGCTTCGCCTGCCGCTCGGCCGGGAGCGTCTTCCACCACGCAAGTGTGTCCTTGCAGGTGTCCTTCAGGGGCCGGAACGTCAGGCCCTTGCCGGCCGCCTTCGCGTTCGAGACCTCGTTCCCGTGCGCCTCGTCGCCGGTCGGCGGGAGCCAGCAGGGGAGGTCGCTCCACGCGGCCACCTTCTGCGCCTCGAGGAACGCGGCGTCCGCCCACGTGAACGTCGCGTTGCTCGCGCTCGTCGCCTTGCACGTGTCGAGGAGCGTCCCGACTGGGAGGGGATTTCCCGTCGCGTTGAAGACGCCGACAGTCTTGGCGTCGAGGCACTTCACGATCCAGTTCCCGAGGTCGCGGACGTCGATGAACTGGAGGAAGTCGGACGGCTTGTTCGGCGCGAGGACCTCTCCGCCCTTCGCGACGCGGACGGGCCAGTACGTGAATCGGTCCGTGAGGTCGTTCGGGCCGACGATGAGGCCCGGCCGGATGTTCGTGACGCGGCCCGGCATCGCGGCCTCGGCGGCGCGCTCACAGGCGGCCTTGAGGGGCCCGTAGTTCCCTTCCGTGATCTTGTCGGCGTTCGGGTCCTTGAGCTCGCCAACCGGGCCGTTCTCGTCCACGCCCGGTTTGCTGAGGTCGGAGAAGACCGAGATGGACGAGATGAAGACGTACTGTTTCGCCTTCGAGAGAAGGCTGGCCGACGCGGCGACCTGTTTCGGAAAGTAGCCCGACGTGTCCACGACGGCGTCCCATGTGCGGCCTTCGAGGGACTTCAGGTCGCCGTTCCGGTCCCCTTGCAGATGCTCCAGTTCCGGGAACCAGTCCGGGTGGGACTTGCCCCGGTTGAAGAGCGAGATCTTCCAGCAGCTCTTCTTTGCGGCTTCGACGACCTCGGGGCCGAGGAAGCGCGTGCCCCCGAGGATCAGGAGCGTTTTCGGCTCCGCACCCGAAAGCAGGCGGTTCGTCCCCAGGGCGGAGGTGGCGGCGGCCGCGGCGGCTGTCTTCAACAGGTCGCGTCGGGTCTGGGTCAAGGTCGTCCCTCCTCGAGCATGCGAAGGAGATACGCACCGTACTCGTTCTTGTTCATCCGGGCGGCGAGCCGGGCGACGTCCTCCGACGAGATCCACCCGGCGTTCCAGGCGATCTCCTCGGGACAGGCGACCTTCAGCCCCTGCCGGGCCTCGATGGCCTGGATGAAGTTCGACGCCTGGAGGAGCGCCTCGTGCGTTCCGGTGTCGAGCCACGCCATCCCGCGCCCGAGGATCTCGACGTGGAGGTCGCCGGTCGCGAGGTACGCCCGGTTCACGTCCGTGATCTCGAGCTCGCCGCGGGGCGAGGGCTTGAGGTTCGCCGCCACGTCGAGAACGCGGTTGTCGTAGAAGTAGAGGCCGGTGACGGCGTAGTTCGAGCGCGGAGCCGGCGGCTTCTCCTCGAGGCCGACCGCGCGTCCCCTCGCGTCGAACTCGACGACCCCGTACCGCTGCGGGTCGAGGACGCGGTACGCGAACACGGTCGCGCCCGAGGCGCGGCCCGCGGCGCGCTGGAGCATCTCGGGGAGGCCGTGGCCGTAGAAGAGGTTGTCGCCGAGCGCGAGGGCGACGCCGTCCTGCCCGATGAAGTCCTTCCCGATCAGGAACGCCTGCGCGAGGCCCTCGGGTTTCGGCTGCGCGGCGTAGGAAATGCGGATCCCGAACTGCGAGCCGTCGCCGAGGAGGCGCACGAACGAGGCCTGGTCCTCGGGCGTCGTGATCACGAGGACGTCGCGCAGTCCCGCGAGCATGAGCGTCGAGAGCGGGTAATAGACCATCGGCTTGTCGTAGACGGGGCAGAGCTGCTTGGAGAGGCCGATGGTGAGGGGATAAAGGCGCGTGCCGGAGCCGCCTGCGAGAATGATCCCCTTCACGCGGGAACCCCGAGTCCGATTCGGGCGCGCGCCTGCTGACCCGCCTGGACCGTGGCGCACCATCCCGGGTTGTCCACGTACCACCGCACGGTCCGAAGAAGACCTTCTTCGAATGTGTAAGAGGGCTGCCACCCAAGGTCGCGGCGGATCTTCGAGGCGTCGATGGCGTAACGACGATCGTGTCCCGGCCGGTCCTTCACGAAGGTCTTGAGATCGGCGTATCCCCTCTTACCTTTCAAAGAAATCTTCGGGTTCTCTTCGGCCGGTTGAGTCTTCTGAAGAGCCTGGCAGAGTGCATCCACGATCTGCAGGTTCGTCCGCTCGTTCCCGCCGCCGATGTTGTACTTGCTGCCCGGGGCCGCCTTCTCGAGCACGAGCAGGATGCCGCGGCAGTGGTCGTCCACATGCAGCCAGTCGCGCACGTTGCCGCCGTCGCCGTAGATCGGGAGCGGCTTGCCCTCGAGCGCATTCAGGATCATGAGCGGAATGAGCTTCTCGGGGAACTGGTACGGCCCGTAGTTGTTCGAGCAGTTCGTGAGGAGGGTCTGGAGGCCGTACGTCTCGTGCCAGGCGCGGACGAGGTGGTCGGCGGCGGCCTTGGAGGCCGCGTACGGGGAGTTCGGCGCGTACGGCGTCTCTTCGGAGAAGAGGCCCGCCGGCCCGAGCGTCCCGTAGACCTCGTCCGTCGAGACGTGGAGGAACCGGAACGCCTCGCGTTCGGTCGCCGGGAGGGCCGCGGCGTGCGCCCGGGACGCCTCGAGGAGGACGTACGTGCCCGTGACGTTCGTGTGGATGAAGGCGCCCGGGCCGTCGATCGAGCGGTCGACGTGCGTCTCGGCCGCGAAATTCAGGACGGCGCGGGGGCGGTGCGCCGCGAAGACGGCCTTCATGGCCGCGGCGTCGGCGATGTCGGCCTCGACGAAGGCGAAACGGGGGTCCTTCTCGCAGTTCGCGAGGCTCGCCCGATGCCCGGAGTACGTCAGCTTGTCGACGACGACCACGCGGCCGGGGGTCTCCTTCAGGGCGAGACGGACGAAGTTCGAGCCAATGAAACCGGCTCCGCCGGTGACGAGAATGGAGTCCATACGACACGGAGGATATCGGACTCGGGCCGCTCCTGCGCTATCGTCCCGGCTTCCCGGTGGAGGAGAATTCATGCGCGAGACCGGACGCTTCCTGCTGGACGAAACCCGGCTTCCGAAGGCCTGGTACAACGTGAACGCGGACATGCCGGTGCCGCCGACGCCCGTGCTGCACCCGGGAACGCTCGAACCGGTCACGCCGGACTTCCTGTCGGTCCTGTTCCCGATGTCGATCGTGATGCAGGAGGTCTCGACCGATCGCTGGATCGAGATCCCCGAGCCGGTCCGGGACATCTACCGCCTCTGGCGCCCGACGCCGATGCACCGGGCGCTGCGGCTGGAGCGAGCGCTCGACACCCCCGCCCACATCTACTTCAAGAACGAGAGCGTGAGCCCGGTCGGCTCGCACAAGCCGAACACCGCCGTGGCGCAGGCCTTCTACAACAAGGAGGCCGGAACGAAGGCGCTGACGACGGAGACCGGGGCCGGGCAGTGGGGCTCGGCGCTCGCGATGGCGTGCAACTTCTTCGGCCTCGACCTCGAGATCTTCATGGTGAACGTCTCCTTCCACCAGAAGCCTTACCGGCGGCACATCATGGAGAACTTCGGGGCGCAGGTCTTCGCGAGCCCATCGGACCGGACGTCGTACGGCCGGCGGGTCCTCGCCGAGATGCCCGACACGCCGGGCTCCCTCGGGATGGCGATCTCGGAGGCCGTCGAGGTCGCGGCGTCGAGCGGCGGCGCGAAGAAGTACAGCCTCGGCTCCGTCCTCGGACACGTGCTCCTGCACCAGACCGTCATCGGGCTCGAGGCGCTCGACCAGATGGAGATGGCGGGGGAGTACCCGGACGTCGTGATCGGCTGCGCGGGCGGCGGCTCGAACTTCGCGGGGTTCGCGTACCCGTTCGTCCACCGGAACCTCACGCAGGGCAAGAGGACGCGCATCGTCGCCGTCGAGCCCGCGTCCTGCCCGACGCTCACGAAGGGGCGGTACACGTTCGACTACGGCGACTCCGCCGCCACGGCGCCGGTCGTCAAGATGCACACGCTCGGGCACACGTTCATCCCGCCGGGAATCCACGCGGGCGGCCTCCGGTACCACGGGATGGCGCCGGGCGTGAGTGCGCTCGTCAACCACGGCGACATCGAGGCGCGCTCGGCGCAGCAGCTCGAGACGTTCGAGGCCGCCGTCGCGTTCTCGAAGGCCGAGGGGATCATCCCGGCGCCCGAGTCCGCGCACGCGATCCGCGCCGCGATCGACGAGGCGCTCCGCTGCAAGGAAACGGGGGAGAAGAAGGTCATCGCCTTCAACCTCTCGGGGCACGGGCACTTCGACATGACGGCCTACCAGAGCTACCACGCCGGCCACCTGCAGGACTTCGAGCACCCCGACCACGCCGTCGAGGAAGCGATGACGCACCTGCCGAGGGTCCCGGGGGCCTGACGGCTGCGCTAGACTTTGCGAGGCCCTGCGAGGGTCCCACCACAGAAGGAGAACGCATGAAGAAGACCGTGCTTGCGATCCTGGCCGCCGCCGCCCTTGCCGCGGCCCCGGCTTTCGCCCAGTTCGAGGGCGAGCTGTCGATGAAGATGACGATGCGGGAAGGCAGCGGGACGGGAAGAGCCTATGTCTCGGCCGCCGGGACCCGGTCGGAACTCGACATCCAGACGGCCCAGGCGCCGTTCAAGATGACGACGATCATGAAGGTGTCGAATCCCGACGTCATGTACATGATCAACGACGAGCAGAAGTCCTACGCGGAGGTCGACCTCAAGAAGATCAAGGAACAGGCCGCGAAGTACCGCGACAAGTCGAAGGAAACCTGGTCCGTCAAGAAGCTCGGGAAGGAAACGGTCAACGGGTACTCCTGCGAGCACGCGATCGTGACCAGGGCGGAGGACGCGAAGTCCGAGCAGGAGCTCTGGACCTCGAAGGACGTCTCGGGTCTGAGCTACGAGTCCATGCGTGGTCTCATGCGCCGCGGGAACGAGAGCGATGACGGGATGATGAAGGCCCTGCGCGACGCGGGCGTCGACGGGTTCGTCGTGAAGAGGATCATGCGCGAGAAGGGCAACCCGGTACCGGTTGCCACGATGGAGCTCACGAAAGTCGAGAAGAAGTCGCTCAAGGCCGCGCTCTTCGAGATCCCGGCCGGCTACACGAAGAAGGAAGGGATGATGGGCGCCGCGAGCGTCATGGCGCCTCCCGGCGCGAACGACGAGATGCGCAAGGCGATGGAAGGCCTCTCTCCCGAGCAGCGCAAGCAGATCGAAGAGATGATGAAGAGGCAGCAGCCGGCCAAATAGCGGCCCGCGAAATTATTTCGCGCCCTTCTGGACGGCCGGAAGCAGGGCGCTGAAGCCGGCGGCGCTGTTCGCCGAGTCGAAGGAGAGCTTCAGGAAGCCGCGCCCCGCCGGTGCGGCCTTGCCTTGGGCGCCGGGATCGAAGCCGTGGCCCTTCCAGGAGAACGACCCTGCCCGGGTGCTCGTGTCGAGCTTCACCGCGGGGTCGACGATCTTGACGGTCTTCGGGTCGGCCTGGAAGACCTCCTTCATTTCCGGGGAGGTCTTCTGGAGCTTCACGGTGCTGGCGTCCGCTGCGCCGGCCGGCGCCTGCGACGGGAAGCCGCGCGCCTCGGCGGGGGCCGTGCCCTTGAGGACGCCGCCCTGGAGGAACAGGAACTCGGCGGCGTTGCCGAAGCCCTTGTAGACGATCTTGACGTCGTACCTGCCGGCGGGCAGAACAGAGCCGTCGCCGAGCTTGACGCCCGGCTGCGGCAGCGTGACGAACGTCATGTACGAATCGACGGCCGCGGGTGCCGAGGCGGCCGCGACGAGAAGGACGGCGGCAGCGAGAGTCGCCTTCATAATGAGTCTCCTCTTGAGACTGATTCTATGACCGTCCTCCTCGCCGCGTGTTTTTTCGTGTCGGGGGCCGCCGGGCTCGCGTACGAGGTGCTGTGGTCTCGGCACCTCGCGCTCCTGTTCGGCGCGAACGCGGAGGCGGTCGGGCTCGTCCTCGCGGTCTTCATGAGCGGCCTCGGCCTCGGCAGCCGCGCGTTCGGCGGCCTTGCCGACCGGAGCCGCGCGCCGCTGCGGCTCTACGCGGCGCTGGAGGCGGGCATCGGCCTCTTCGCGCTGGCGACGGGGCCGCTCCTCGCGGCCGTCGCGCACGCGTTCCCGGCCCTTGCGGCCGCGCTCGGCGGCGGGCCGGCGGCGGCCTCGGGTGCCAGGGCGATCCTCGCGGCGGTCGTCCTCTTCCCGCCCGCGTTCCTCATGGGCGGCACGCTGCCCGCGCTCGCGCGGGCGCTCGTCCGCGAGGCGGCGCGGGCTCCGCGCGTCGTGTCGCTTCTCTACGCGGTGAACCTCCTGGGGGCCGTCTGCGGCGCCGCGCTGACCGGCTTCTGGCTCGTCGAGCGGGCGGGCCTCGCCGCGACGATGAGAATCGCGGCGGCGGCGGACCTCGTGGTCGCGGCCGCGGCCTTCCTCGTCGCGTCGCGCCTCCTCGCCCCGCCGCTCCCGGCGGGCGGCGAAGCCTCGGCGCAGGAGCCGCTCTCCCCGCTCGCTCGCGCCGCCCTCTTCGCCGGCCTCTTCGCGTCCGGCGCCGTCTTCATGCTCGACGAGGTCGTCTTCACGCGGCTCCTCTCGCTCGCCTTCGGCGTCTCGTCGTACTCGTTCACGCTCGTCCTCGTCCTCTGCCTCCTCGGGCTCGGGATCGGCGGCTTCGCCGCGTCGGCGCGCGCCGCGCGCACGCCTGTGACGCTCGCGTCGTTCGGGCGCGTGCAGCTCGCGTCGGCGGCCTTCGCCGGCCTCGCGATGGCGGCCGTTCCTCTCGTGTCCCGCGTGCTCGCACTCGCGCGACAGGTGCCGGGGCTCGGGTTTGGAGCCTCGCTCGGCCTCAAGGCGGCGCTCGCCGCGGCGCTTCTCCTGCCTCTCGCGGCCGTGGCCGGCGCGGGCATGCCTCTGCTCCTCGCGTTCGTCGCGGGACGCCCCGGCGGCGTCGGGACGTCCGTCGGGCGCGCTTCGCTCGTGAACACGGCCGGGACGCTCGCGGGCAGCCTCGCGACGGGGTTCTTCCTCGTGGCGGCGCTCGGCTCGCAGACGACGCTGCGCCTCGGCGCGCTCGCGAGCCTCGGCGCGGGGTTTCTCGCCCTCGCCGCCGCGCGCGAGCGGCCCGGTGCCGCGGCCGTTTCGGCGGCCGGCGCGCTCGCGCTGGGCGTGCTCCTCGTGCCGAGCTGGCCGGACTGGGTCTTCCTCCGGTCGGACACGTACCCGCGCACGCCGCCGGCCGCCACGCGGCTCGAGTTCGAACAGCGCCGCCGCGTCGCGAACGTCGAGCGCCTGTTCTTCGAGGAGGGCCGCAACGCGACGGTCGCCGTCCTGCAGGGCCCCCGCACCCGGACGCTTCTCTCGAACGGCCACCCCGAGGCGTCGGACGTGGGCGACATGGGGACGCAGCTCGGCGTCGCGATCATCCCGCTCGCCCTCCATCCCGCGCCGCGCGACGTCCTCGTCGTCGGCTTCGCGTCGGGCGTCACCGCGGATGCGGCCGCGCGCGCGCCCGGCGTCGAGCGCGTGGACGTGGCCGAGCTCGAGACGGCGATGTTCCGGGCCGCGGCCCGCTTCGCACACGTGAACAACGGCGTTCTCGCGAACCCCAGGGTCCGGCTGCATCCCGTGGACGCGCGCAGCCTGATCGCGGCCGGCGGCGGCAGGTGGGACGTCGTCCTGTCCGAGCCGTCGAACCTCTGGCGCGCGGGCGTGTCGAACCTCTTCACGGCCGACTTCTATGCGTCCGCGCGCGGCGCCCTCAAGCCGGGCGGCGTCTTCGCGCAGTGGCTCCAGCTCTACGGCCTGCGCTGGGACACCCTGCGGACGGTGTTCGCGACGCTCGTCCGCTCGTTCCCGCACACCGAGGTCTGGTGGGTGGACGGCGGAGACGTCGTGCTTCTCGGGGCGGAGGCGCCGATCGTGGCGTCGCGCGCGAGAGTCGAGGCGGTCCTCGCCGGGACGTACCGGGAGGATCTTCGGCGGCATCTCGGGACGGCCGAGCCGGCGGGCTTCTGGTCGCGGTACCTTCTCGGGCGGGCCGACCTCGAGGCGCTCGTCGCGGACGTCAGGCGGATCAACACGGACGACCGGCCGGTCGTCGAGTTCGACGCGCCCCGTGACCTCTATCAGCCGGGCGAGGACAACGCCGCGCGGCTGCTGGAGGAGAAGATCGCACGCGGGCGCTTCTCGCCGTCGCTTCTCGGACCGCCACCGACGCGGGCGGAGACGTGGGCGGGCCTCGCGGGGATGTACGGCGTTCTCGGCCGCTCGGCCCTCGCCCGGGCCGCCGCGCTGCGCGCCTTCGAGGACGAGCCGCTCGGGACGTACGCCCTCCGGGCCGCGCGCTTCGCGCTTCAGGACGGGGCGGTGGCCGACGCGGAGGCCGACCTCGAGCGCGCGCGGGCCGCCGGCGTCGAACCGGCGAAGGCCGCGGATGTGGAGGGGCGGATCCGCGCCGCGCAGGGCCGTATCGAGGAGGCCGTCGCGGCCTTCGCGCGCGCGGACACCGAGGGAGCGCCCGGTCTCGAGCGCCTGACGCTGCTCTCGATTTACGGCGACGAGACGGACGCGCTGGAACAGGCGGACCTCCTCCTCGCGGCGCGCGCGCGGGGCGCGCTCGCGCCCGGCGACGCGGCCCGGGCGGCGGAGGATCTCGGGCGGGCGGCACGGACGCCGGGGGTCGCGGCGCGCGCGCTCGACGCGCTCGAGCGCCGGATCGGGAGAGACGCGGGCGTGCCGCGGATCCCCGTGCTGAAGGCACGGGCCGCGCTTCTCGTGACGGCGGGACGGCCGGCCGATGCTCTCGGCGCGTGCGCCGAGGCCGAGGCCCTCTCCGCGCTCGACCTCGACCTCATGGCCACGCGCGTCAGGGCGCTGCGGTCACTGGGCCGCCACGCGGAGGCCGAACATGCCGAGCGCGAGCGGGCGCGCTGGGCGGGGGAGCCCCCCCCGCGCTGATCAGGCCGGCCCTGGTCAGGCCGCGGCTTCGCGGTCCTTGAGCTGGAGTGCGTACAGGCGGGCGTAGAGCCCGCCTTTCTCGAGGAGCTCGGCGTGCGTGCCGGACTCCTTCACCTCGCCGTGCGAGAGGACGAGGATCCGATCGGCGCGCACGATCGTCGAGAGGCGGTGGGCGACGACGAGCGACGTCCGGCCCGCGAGGACGCGCTGCACGGCCCGTTCGATCGTCTTCTCCGTCTCCGGGTCGACCGAGGAGGTCGCCTCGTCGAGGATCAGGATCCGCGGGTCGCGGGCGAGCGCACGCGCGAAGGAGACGAGCTGCTTCTCGCCGACCGAGAGGCCGCCGCCGCGCTCCGTGAGCTTCGCGTCGAGCCCGCCCGGGATGCGCGAGAGGAGCGGGCCGAGGCCCACCTCGCGGCAGGCCTCCTCGATCCGCGCGCGCGGCATGTCGGGGTCGAAGAACGAGACGTTCTCCGCGATCGTGCCCGTGAAGAGGAACGTGTCCTGCAGGACGATCCCGAAGTGCTCGCGCAGCCTCACGGGGTGGTAGCGGCGCACGTCCTCGCCGTCGACGAGGACGCGGCCCGAGGTCACGTCGTAGAAGCGCAGCAGCACGTTCAGGATCGTGGACTTGCCGGCGCCCGTGGCGCCCACGAGTGCGACCGTCTGGCCCGGCGGCACGTGGAACGAGACGCCCTTGAGGATCTCCTCGCCCGCCCTGTAGGAGAACCGCACGTCCTCGAACGCGATCTCGCCGCGCAGCGGCCCTGCCGGGACGACGGGATCCGCCGGGGCGGTGATCGCGGGCTGGGCGTCGAGGAGCTCGAAGATCCGCTCGGACGAGGCCATCGCGGCCTGAAGGATGTTGTACTTCTCCGAGAGGTCCATGAGCGGCCGGTAGAAGCGCTTGCTGTACTGGAGAAACGCGACGACCGCGCCGATCGTCATGTGCCCGCGCAGCACCTGCCAGCCGCCGTACCAGACGATCGACGCCATGCCGACCGCCGAGAGGAAGTCCAGCGCGGGGTAGAAGACCGAGTAGTAGAAGATCGACTCGATGTTCGCGGCGCGATGGGCGTCGTTGACCTCGGCGAACGACTTTGCGGCGACGCGCTCGCGGCGGAAGAGCTGGACGATCGCGATCCCCGAGATGTGCTCCTGCAGGAACGCGTTCACACGCGCGATTTTCACGCGCACGTCGCGGTACGTGTCGCGCGCGCCCTTGCGGAACCAGTTCGTGACCCAGAGCATCGGGAGGAGGATCCCGAACGTGATCGCGGCGAGCGACGGGTCGAGCGCGAAGAGGATGCCGACGATCCCGGCGAGCACGACGACATCGCCGAGGAGCGCGACGAAGCCGGACGTGAAGAGCTCGTTCAGGGCGTCGACGTCGGTCGTCAGGCGCGTCATGAGTCGCCCGACGGGCGTCCGGTCGAAGACGGCGACGTCCGCGCGCTGGAGGTGGCCGAAGATCCGCGTCCTGAGGTCGTACATGACGCCCTGGCCCATCGTGGACGTCCACCAGACCATGACGATCATGAGGACGAACGCGAGGAGCGCCGTCGCGATGGAGAGGGCCGCGATCCACTCGATGCCGTGGCCGCCCGCGAGGTCGATGCCGAAGACGGCGAAGAAGCGGTCGACGCCCTTCGCGGCGGGGCCGGCGCCCGTCCGCTCGCGCGTGAGGACGAGGTCGATGGCGGCGGCCGTGAGGAGCGGACCCGCGAGCTGCGCCAGGGACTCGAGGAGGAGGACCGCGAGAGAGCCCGCCGCGTAACCGCGGTACGGCCTGGCGAGGCCGAAGAGCCGGGTGAGGAGGCGCGGCTCGACGGCCTTCCCGAGGACCTCTTCCTCGTGGTGGTCGGCCATCAGGCGGCCTCCATCTCCTCGGCGAGGCGCTGGCGCTCGGCGATGGCGGCGTAGACGCCGCCCTTCGCGAGCAGCTCGTCGTGCGTGCCGGTCTCGGCGACCCGGCCGTGGTCAAGGACGACGAGGAAGTCCGCGTTGCGGAGCGTCGACAGGCGGTGCGAGACGAGAAAAACAGTCCTTCCCCCCGCGGCGCGCCGGAGACCGTGGAGGATTCGGGCCTCCGTCTCCGTGTCGACGGAGGAGAGCGCGTCGTCGAGGACGAGGATCGGCGCATCGGAGAGGAGCGCGCGCGCGAGCGCCGTGCGCTGTTTCTGTCCGCCCGAGAGCGTGATCCCGCGCTCGCCGACGATCGTGTCGAGGCCCTTCGGGAAGCGCGCGACGTCGGGTGCGAGCCCCGCGGCGAGGACCGCGGCCTCGATCTCGGAGCGCGGGGCGCCCGGCCGCGCGAACGCGACGTTCGCGGCGAGCGTGTCGGAGAAGAGGAACGTCTCCTGCGGGACGACGGCGATGCTTTTCCTGACGAGCGGGAGCGGTTCTTTCGAGAGGTCGCGACCGCCCATGAGGACCGTCCCGGCGGGCGGGTCGTCCACGCGCAGGAGGAGGTTCAGGAGCGTCGACTTGCCCGAGCCCGTTCGGCCGACGATCGCGACCGTGCTCCCCGCGGGAACGCGGAAGGAGACGTCCTCGAGGATGGGCCGTTCGCCGTAGCCCCACGTGAGGCGCCGGAACTCCACGTCGCCCGAGAGGGGCGCGCCGCCCTCGGCTTCCTCGGGCAGGGGGGCCGCCTCCCAGACGTCCATCATCCGGTTCCACGACGCCGTGCCGCGCTGCCAGAGGTTCACGACCCAGCCGAGCGCGATCGCCGGCCAGATGAGCTCCATCATGTAGAGGTTGAACTCGACGTAGCGCGCGACCGAGAGCTTGCCCGCGAGGATGAAGCGGCCGCCCGCCCACAGCGTGAGGGCGAAGCCGAGGCCGACGAGGAACTGCAGGAGCGGGAAGAACAGCGCGTTGAGCCGCGCGAGGCCGAGGTTTCGGCGCCGGAACTCGCGGTTGTTCGCGTCGAACCGGGCCGCCTCGCGCTCCTCGCGGGCGAACGCGCGCACCAGCCGCTGTCCCGTGAAGTTCTCCTGCGCCTCCGCGGAGATCTCGCTGAAAAACTCCTGAATCTTCGTGAAGCGCTTGTGCGTCGCCTGGCCCATGACCTTCGTGGCGATCGCGATGACGGGAAACACGGCGAGCGCCACGCCGGTGAGGGCGGGACTCACGCGGAACATGAGGACGAGCGAAACCGTGCCCACGAGAAGCGTGTTGCCGGCCTGCATGATCCCGGGCCCGAGCAGCATCCGGACGGCCGAGAGGTCGTTGACGGCGCGGCTCATGAGGTCGCCGACGCGGTTCCGGCGATACCACACGGGCGGCAGCCGGAGGAGGTGCGCGAAGAGGTCTTGACGCATCTCGTACTCGATGTCGCGCGAGGCGCCGATCAGGAGGCGGCGCGTCAGGAAGAGCGCGATCGCGTCGCCGACGGCGAGGAGGACGATGTACGCGGAGAGGCGGAAGAGCCGCTCCGTCGTGACGCCGGTCCCGAGCTCCTCGATGGCGCGGCGGACGAGGCCCGGCATCGCGAGGAACAGGCCCGTCGAGGCGAGCATCGTCCCGAAGCCGGCGAGGTACACCCCGGGCCGGCGGCGGAAATACGCGAGGAAACGGTGGAGGTCTCTCATCCGGGAAAGAGAGGGCCGCGCATCGCGCGGCCCGTTCTCCAGGTGCGAATATACAGGAATGGAGCACGTCGATCCCGTCTGCGGCATGAAGGTCGACCCCGCCCGCGCCGCCGCGACGGTGAACTGGGGCGGCAGGGACTGGTACTTCTGCGCGAAGAGCTGCGCGGAGAAATTCCGGAGGGACCCCGAGAGATCTTCTTCGAATGAGAAGAGCGAGGCGCCGTTCGAGCCGATGACCTTCGGCGCGGGCATGAGTCTCCCCTCGCTGACCCAGCCGACCGCAATGACGGCCCCCACGTCGAAGTGGATCTGCCCGATGGATCCGGAGGTTGTGTCGGACGTGCCGGGCGCATGCCCGATCTGCGGCATGGCGCTGGAGCCGGCCGTCGCGACGGGCGCCGAGGGAAATCCCGAGCTCGACGACATGCAGCGGCGTTTCCGGTGGGGGCTTGTCTTCACCGTGCCGCTGTTTTTCTTTGAAATGAGCGCGATGGCGGGGCTCCGGCTCTTCGAGGGCGTCCCGCCGCGCCTCAACCTGCTCGTTCAGCTGCTCCTCGCGACGCCGGTCGTCCTCTGGTGCGGGAAACCGTTCTTCGAGCGCGCCTGGCTTTCGATGAAGACGCGGAACTTCAACATGTTCACGCTCATCGGCATCGGCGCCGGCGCGGCCTACCTGTACAGCCTCGTGAGAACGGCGCAGGCCCTCTTACCCCCTCAAAGAAATCTCCCTCTTCATTCTCTTGCCCACGACGTCTACTTCGAGGCCGCCGCGGGCATCGTCACGCTCGTCCTCCTCGGGCAGGTGCTCGAGCTCCGCGCCCGCGCGAAGACGTCCGGCGCCATCCGCGAACTGCTCGGCCTCGCGCCGGACACGGCGCGCGTCGTGCGGAAGGGCGCCGAAATCGACGTCCCGCTCGACGAGGTGATGAAGGGCGATGTCCTGCGCGTTCGCCCCGGCGAGCGCGTGCCCGTGGACGGGTCGGTGACGGAGGGCGCGAGCGCCGTCGACGAGTCGATGCTCTCGGGCGAGCCGATGCCCGTCGAGAAAGGCCCCGGCGCGAAGGTCACGGGCGGGACGCTAAACGGCACGGGCAGCTTTCTCATGCGCGCCGAGCGCGTCGGGGCGGACACCGTGCTTGCGCGCATCGTCGCGCTCGTGGGGGAGGCCCAGCGCAGCCGCGCGCCGGTTCAGCGCCTCGCGGACCGCGTCGCGGGGATCTTCGTGCCCGCGGTCGTGGCGGCCGCGGCGGTCACGGCGCTCGCCTGGGGCTTCTTCGGCCCCGAGCCGCGCCTTCCGCACGCGCTCGTGAACGCCGTCGCGGTGCTCATCATCGCGTGTCCGTGCGCCCTCGGCCTCGCGACGCCGATGTCCGTCATGGTCGGCATCGGCCGCGGCGCGAAGACGGGCGTCCTCTTCCGCGACGCGGCGGCGCTCGAGACGCTCGGGCAGTGCGACACGATGGTCCTCGACAAGACGGGGACACTCACGGAAGGGAAACCGAAGATCGTCTGGCTCGGACCCTCTCCAGGGTGGCAGGAGGTGGAGCTACTTCGCATTGCCGCTTGCTTAGAAAGGGGGAGTGAGCATCCGCTCGCCGCGGCGGTCGTCTCGGCTGCTGAGGCGCGGGGGCTCGCGCTCACCTCGGCGACCGAGTTCAAGGCCATTCCCGGCAAAGGCATCGAAGGCATGGTGGACGGACGAACCGTGCAGCTCGGGTCTCTTTCACTATTTGAAGAAAGTCTTCAGCGCCGTATCCCAAGCGGGGCCCTGGAGGCGGCAGAGAGCTGGAGGCGAAAGGGAGCAACAATCCTGTTTGCCGCCGTGGACGGCCAGCCCGCCGGCTTCCTCGCCGCGGCCGACCCGCTCAAGCCTTCCGCGAAAGCCGCGATCTCGGAGCTGAAGGCGCTGGGCCTCCGAGTCGTCATGCTCACGGGAGACGCGGAGGCGACGGCTCGCGCCGTCGCCGCGGAGGCCGGCATCGACGAGGTCGTCGCGGGCGTTCTGCCGGCGGGGAAGACCGACGCCGTCGCGCGCCTGAAGGCGTCCGGCGCGCGCGTGGCGATGGCCGGCGACGGCGTGAACGACGCGCCCGCGCTCGCGGGCGCGGACGTCGGCATCGCGATGGGGACCGGCTCGGACGTGGCCATCGAGAGCGCGTCCGTCACACTCGCGGGAGGCGACGTCGCCGCGCTCCCGAGGGCGGTGCGCCTCTCGCGCGCGACGCTCCGCAACATCCGGCAGAACCTGTTCTTCGCGTTCGTCTACAACGTCGTCGGCGTCCCCGTGGCCGCGGGCGTTCTCTACCCGGCCTTCGGGCTCCTGCTCTCGCCCGTGCTCGCGAGCGCCGCGATGACGTTCAGCTCGCTCTCGGTCGTGGGAAACGCGCTGCGCCTGCGGAGCGTCCGCCTCTGAACGCCTGATTCCGGCGCATCATGGCCGCCGGCCCCCGGCCGAGCCGAAGCTGAACCTGGGGGTGTCCCATGTCCATGACCCAGGCCGCGCTGCTGGTCGCCCTCTTAGCCCTCGTCTTAGGCGGCGTCGTGCTGCTGCGGACGTGGTGGGCGTGGAGGCAGAGACGCCTCATCACGTGCCCGGAGAACGAGCAGCCCGCGGCCGTGCGTGTGAATGCGCTCGGCGCCGCGGCCGGATCGCTCACCGGACACCCGCACCTCAAGCTCTCGGAGTGCTCGCGCTGGCCCGAGAAGAAGGACTGCGGTCAGGAGTGCCTCAGCCAGATCGAGAGAGGGCCGGGCGAGTGCCTCGTGCGGACTCTCGTGGCGCGCTGGTACGAGGACAAGGGCTGTGTCTGCTGCGGCAAGCCGATCAAGGACGTGGCCTGGGCGGACCAGAGGCCGGGCCTGCGCGCTCCGGACGGCGCGTTCCTGGCCTGGCCGGACGTGCCGCCCGAGGCTCTGCCGGAGATGTTCAAGACGCACGCTCCGGTCTGCTGGGACTGCCTCGTGGTGCAGAAGGTCGCGCGCGAGCACCCCGACGACGTGACCGTGCGTCCGCCCCGCGAGCAGCTTTACAGTTAGCCGGCCGGAAATTCCCTGCGAAATCCCGAGGACTTCCGCGTCCCCGGGCCCCACTTTTCGGGCATGGGAGCCGTCGGCAAGCCGAACTTCGAGCTCTCGAAGTGGTACCTCGACGCGGTTGGGGAGGACGGCGAGGTCTTCATCGGCTACCGCGCGGCGCTGCGTTGGCGGCGGCTGCAGGCCTCGTACGCGGCCGCGCTGACGGGCGGGGCTCACGAGACGCGGACTGCGTCGAGCGTGAGGTCCGAAGAGGAGCCGGTCCTTCGAATGGGTTCCCTCGCGTGGGAGGCGCCGGCCCTCGAGCTCCAGGGGACGTGGACGGGGAACGCTCCAGCGCTCCTCCGGACGCTCTACGAATGCCCCGGTGGCTCGGTCGTCTGGGCCTGCCTCTTCCCGCGCGCGGAGGCCGGGGTGCGGATCGGCGCACGCAATATCCGCGGTCTCGGCTACGCGGAGCGTCTCGAGATGACGCTGCCGCCATGGAGGCTGCCGCTCGAGACGCTGCGATGGGGGCGGTTCCTCTCTCCGGACCGGTTCGTCGTCTGGATCGACTGGCAGGCGCCGGAACGCTCGCGCACGTGGGTGTTCGTAGACGGTCAGGAAGAGCGCGAGGCGCGAGTTTCGGAAGAGGAGATTTCTTTTGAAGGAGGAAGACTGCGGCTCCCGCAGGCGGGCCGCCTGCAGCTGCGCGACGGGCGTCTCTCTCACCTTCTAAGAAGTCTTTCTCTTCCTCTGAGTCTCCTTTGTCGCGCGCGCGCCATCCACGAGACGAAGTGGCGGACGCGGGGGATTCTCGAATGCGCCGGCGCGCCGGCCGTCGAGGGCTGGGCGATCCACGAAGTCGTGAGGTTCCGGACATGAACGAGCGCACCGGGAAATCTCTCTACGGCTCCTTCTTTGCCGTCGTCCTCCCCGCACTCCTCGTCCTCTGGGCGCGTGCGGCGGCGCCGAACGTGGGCCTGCCCGCCGTCCACTCGCCGCTCGGCTGGGCCGCGGCCGCGGCGGGGATCGCACTCGTCGTCTGGGCGACGGCGGCTCTCGCGCTCTGGGGGCGCGGGCTCCCGATGAACGCGTACCCACCCCCCGTCTTCGTCACGCGTGGCCCGTACGCCCTCGTCGCCCATCCGATCTACCTCGGCTTCGTCCTCGCCTCCGCGGGCTCCGCGATCGGCGCCGGCTCGGCGGCGGGGCTCTGGCTCGTGACGCCCGTCGCGGCCCTCGGCTGCGCGGCGCTCGTCCTCGGCTACGAAGGCCCCGACCTCGACGCGCGCTTCGGCGCGCGGCCGCGCCCTCTCCTCGGCCTGCCCGGCTGGGGCGGGGAGCGCCCGTCCCGGGCGGACCGGCTTTCGGCGTTCGCTCTCGTTCTCCTGCCGTGGCTCGTCCTGTACGAGGCGGTGCAGGCGCTCGGCGTCGCGCCGGACGCGGTCGTGCTTCTCGTGCGCGGCGAGACCGCGTGGCCCGTGTGGGAGAGCACCGAGCTCGTCTACGCTTCGACGTACCTGTTCGTCGCGCTCGCGCCGCTCGTGGCCGCGACGCGCACCGACCTCCGCCGCTTCATGGTGCGAGGGTGGGCGGCGACGGCCCTGATCGTGTTCCTGTGGCTCGTTCTGCCGGTCGCGGCGCCGCCGCGGCCGTTCGAGCCGCAGGGGCCCCTCGGCGCGCTGCTTGCGCTGGAACGCCGCTTCGACTCGCCGGCCTGTGCGTTCCCGTCCTTCCACGTCGCGTGGGCGCTTCTCGCGGCGCCGGTCTGGGCGCGGCGGTTCGGGCGGGCGGGCGCGCTCGCGTGGGTTTGGGCCGCTGCGATCACCCTCAGCTGCGTCACGACCGGGATGCACACCGTGGCCGACGTCGCGGGCGGAATCGCCGCCGCGTTCCTCGTGTTCCGGCTGCCGTCCGTGTGGGAAGCGCTCCGAGCCGGCGCCGAACGCCTCGCGAACTCGTGGCGCGAGTGGGACTTCGGCGCGGTGCGCGTCATCAACCACGGCGGCTGGGCGGCGCTGGGAACGCTCGCCGGCATCAGCCTCGCCGCGTCTCTCGCCGGAGACCGCGCCGTGCCCGCGGTCCTTCTCGTCGCGTTCGCGGGCCTCGCGGGCGCGGGGCTGTGGGCGCAGTTCATCGAGGGCTCGCCGCGCCTTCTCCGGCCCTACGGGTATTACGGCGGCGTCCTCGGCGTCGTCCTCGGGTGTCTGGCGGCGCGCCTCGCGCTCGGCGTCGACGCGTGGCTGCTCCTCGGAGCGTTCGCCGCCGCGGCCCCGTGGATCCAGGCGGCGGGCCGCGTGCGCTGCCTCGTGCAGGGCTGCTGCCACGGCGCGCCGGCGTCGCCGGAGGTCGGGATCCGGTACCTGCACGCGCGCTCGCGCGTCTGCCGCCTGTCCGATCTCGGCGGCGTCCCGCTGCACCCGACGCCGCTCTACTCGATCCTCTGGAACATCGTGCCGGCGCTGCTCGGCGCGCGGCTCTGGGCCGTGCGCGCGCCGCTGCCCGTGATCGTCGGCGCGTACCTGATCCTCGCGGGGGTCGGGCGCTTCGTCGAGGAGTCCCGGCGCGGCGAGCCGCAGACGCCGGTCTTCGCGCGCCTGCGGCTCTACCAGTGGATGGCCGCCGGCACGGTCGCGGCCGGCGCCCTCGCCACGTGCCTGGCTTCGACGGTCCCGACGCCCGCGCCGGATCCCTCGGCGGCCGCGCTCGCGGCGGGTGCGGCATTCGCCGCGGCGACGTGGTTCGCCCTCGGCGTCGACTTCCCGCGCTCGAACCGGCGCTTCGCGAGGCTGGTCTAGCGGTCAGCGCCCCTCGACCCCGAGCCAGCCGCGTGTGCCGTAGTCCGCGAGCAGGTTGACGAACAGGATGAGGAGCATGAAGAGCCCGGAGAAGATCACGGCGGGGATGAGCCGCGTGTTCTCCTTCACGTGCATGAAGTAGAGGACGACAAGCGTCGCCTTCGCGATCGCGATCGCGAGCGCGACCGCGTTGTTCGCCCAGCCGAGGTCGACGTACGCCGCTCCGACCGTGGCCGCCGTGCCGACCATGAGCGCGGCGAAGACGAGGAAGTACGTCGAGAGAGGCATCACGTGCGGGGCGTGAGCGGACGAGGAGGCGGAGGTCTCGGGATGCGCCATCAGTGGTGCCGTCCGATGAGGTAGAGGAGCGGGAACAGGAAGATCCAGACGAGGTCCACGAAGTGCCAGTAGAGGCCGAAGCCCTCGAGGAAGTTGTGGTTGCGGGGCGTCCAGGCGCCGCGGAGCGCGGGCCGGAGCATGAAGGCGAGGATCGCGGCGCCGATGACCATGTGGAGGGCGTGCAGCCCGGTCATCCCGAAGTAGAGGCTGAAGAAGAGCTGCGCGTGCGGCGCGTCGGGGCCCTCGAAGTGGAACGAGGGTCCCGGCACGTGGTGGTGGGTGAACTTGTCGGCGTACTCGACCGCCTTCACCGCGAGGAACGTCGAGCCGAGGAGGAGCGTTCCGAGGAGCATCGCGAACGTCGTCTTCGGCTTGCCGGTCTGCCCGCCGCGCACGGCGAGCGCCATCGTGAGCGAGCTTCCGATCAGGACGGCCGTGTTGAACGCGCCGAGCCGGATGTCGAGCGAGTGGCTCGCGGCGCGGAACGCCTCGGGGTAGAGCGAGCGGTAGAGGCTGTACGCCGCGAAGAGCCCGCCGAAGAAGAGGATCTCCGTGACGAGGAACGTCCACATCCCGAGCGTCGCGGATTCCTTCTGCTGCTCGTAGCTGTCGAAGTGGTGGGCGAGGTCCGAGGGGCCGTGGCTCTCAGACGACACGGGCAGCCCCCTTTCCGGCCGCGGGCTGCGCTTCGTACGTGTACGGCGGGGCCGTGACGACGGGCGGATACGCGAAGTTCTCGACCGGAGGGGGCGAGGTCGTCTGCCACTCGAGGCCGGTCGCGCCCCACGGGTTCGCGGTCGCGCGCGGGCCGTAGCGCATGGACCAGACGAAGTAGACGAGCGGCATGAGGTAGCCGATGCCGAGGATCGTCGCGCCCGCCGACGACATGACGTTCAGCACCTGGAACTCCGGCGGGTACGAGTGGTAACGCCGCGGCATCCCGAGATAGCCGAGGATGAACTGCGGGAAGAACGTGACGTTGAAGCCGATGAAGATCACGAGCGCCGAGAGCTTCGACCAGAAGACGGGGTACATGCGGCCCGTGATCTTCGGCCACCAGTAGTGCAGGCCGCCGAGGTAGCCCATGATCGCGCCGCCGACCATGATGTAGTGGAAGTGGGCGATGATGAAGTACGTGTCGTGGACGTGCGCGTCGATCCCGAGCGTGGCGAGCATGACGCCCGTGAGGCCGCCGATCGTGAAGAGGCCGATGAAGCCGAGCGCGTAGAGCATCGGCGTGTCCCACGAGATGGAGCCCTTGTAGAGCGTCGCCGTCCAGTTGAAGACCTTCACGGCCGACGGGACCGCGACGAGCATCGAGAGGACCGAGAAGACGACGCCCGCGTAGATCGACTGCCCGGCGACGAACATGTGGTGGCCCCACACGAGGAAGCCGAGGACCGCGATTCCGATCGAGGCGAACGCGACGAACTTGTAGCCGAAGATCGGCTTGCGGCTGAACGCGGCCACGAGCTCCGAGATCACGCCCATGGCCGGCAGAATCATGATGTAGACGGCGGGGTGCGAGTAGAACCAGAAGAGGTGCTGGAAGAGCACCGGGTCGCCGCCGAGCTTCGGGTCGAAGAACCCGATGTGGAGCACGCGCTCGGCCGCAACCATGAGGATCGCGATCGCGACGACGGGCGTCCCGAGGATCTGGATGATGCTCGTCGCGTAGTGGCCCCAAACGAAGAGCGGGAGACGGAACCACGTGAGGCCGGGCGCGCGCATCCGGTGGATCGTCACGATGAAGTTGAGGCCCGTGAGGATCGAGGAGAAGCCGGCGATGAAGATGCCGACGCCGACCGTCAGCACGGCGGTGTTGACGTAGTTCGTCGAGAGGGGCGTGTAAAACGTCCAGCCCGTGTCGACGCCGCCGTGGAGGAGCGCCCACAGCGTGAAGGCCCCGCCGATCGTGTACAGGTACCACGAGAGCAGGTTGATGCGCGGGAAGGCGAGGTCCTTCGCCCCGATCATGAGCGGGATCAGGAAGTTCCCGAGGACCGCCGGGATGCCGGGGATGAGGAAGAAGAAGATCATCAACACGCCGTGCATCGTGAACAGGCGGTTGTAGACGTCGGGCTGGAAGAAGTCGCCCTCGGGCGTCGCGAGCTCCATGCGGATGAGGACCGCCATGAGGCCGCCGAGCGCGAAGAAGACGCTGACGGAGACGAGGTAGAGAAGCGCGATCCTCTTGTGGTCGCGCGTCCAGAGCCACGACTTCAGGCCGTAGGCCGCGTTCAGGTAGTGCGTGCGGGGGAACTCGGCGGGGACCGGATTCGGCGACGACGTCATTTCCGGGCCTCCGCGGCGCCGTCCGCCGCCTTGAGCGTCTTCACGTAGTTTACGAGCTGGATCAGCTCCTCCTCGGTGACCTGGCCCTTGAAGGTCGGCATCACGGGCTGATAGCCCTGCACGATCTTCGCGGCCGGGTTCAGGATGGACTCGCGGACGTAGTTCTCGTCCGCCGTGACCCTGGTGCCGTCCTGCAGCGTGACCTGCGTGCCGAACAGGCCGTTCAGGATCGGCGCGCGGGCCGAGCTGTCCGGGCGGTGGCAGGTGTTGCAGGCCTTCGCGACGAAGAGCTGCTCGCCCGAGGCGGCGGCCGCCTGCGCGCCGCCCGCCGGCTCGCCTGCGAGCCACGCCTCGTACGCGCGCGGCTCCATCACGACGATCTTGCCGACCATCTTCGAGTGCTCGGTGCCGCAGTATTGGCCGCAGAAGAGGTGGAACTCGCCCGTCTTCGTCGCCTTGAACCAGTACGTCGTGTAGCGCGACGGAAGGACGTCCACGTGGATGCGGAACGCGGGCACGAAGAAGTCGTGGATGACGTCCTCGGAGATCATGCGGAGCTGGACGGCCTGCCCGAGCGGAACGTGCAGCTCGTTGATCTCCCGGCGGCCGTTCGGATGCTGGATCTTCCACATCCACTGGCGGCCCGTGACCCAGTACTGCGCGGCGCCGGTCGGGGGACGGTTTTGGTCGAAGAAGACCTTCGTGCCCCATCCGAACAGGATGAGGAGGAGGCCGAGCGGGATCACGGACCAGACGAGCTCGAGGATCTGCGACTTCGGGTTCGTCTCGTAGACGTCCTCGCCGATCTCGCCCTCGTGCTTCCGGCGGTACTTGACCATGAAGACGAGGACGAGGACCGCGATGAGCGTCGAGAACACGACGAGCCCGCCGAGGGCGAAGAGCATGAGGTGGTCGACCGAGCGCGCGATGTCGGAGCCCTGCTCGGGGAAGAGCGGGGAGTTCGGGATGTTCGGCATCAGGCGGCTCCCGTCCCGCGCTTCTCGCGCCTGAGCAGGGTGAGGACGAGCCCGGCGACGGCAACGATCGTGAGCACGGCGCCTCCGCGCAGGAAGTTGCGCACGGTGGCGGTGTAGCGGCCGACCTTCGGGTCGTAGTGGTAGCAGAGGAGGAGGAGCTGGTCGACGACGCTGCCGAGCTTCTCCTCGGACGCCTCGATGAGGCCGAGGCGGAGGTCCTTCGCGGGGTATTCGATGCCGAAGAAGTAGCGGGCGATACGGCCCTGCGGCGTCAGGACGAGGACGCCGGTCGCGTGCGCGAACTGCTTCTGTTCGGCGTCCCACACGTAGCGGAAGCCGACGGCCTTCGTGAGCGCGTCGACGGACGCCTTGTCGCCCGTGAGGAAGTGCCAGCCCTCCGCGCCGCCCTTGCGGCCGTACTGGCGCATGACGGGGCCCTTTTTCGCCGACGCCAGCTCGGACGTCTCGCGAGGGTCGAAGCTGACGGAGAGGACGTCGAATTCGGTCCCGACGCTCATGCGCAGCGCGCGCAGGCTGCGCACGAGGCCGTCCGTCGTCATCCCGCAGAGCATGGGGCAGTCGAAGTAGACGAGGGAGAGGACGACGGGCTTCTTCCCGAGGTAGTCGCGCAGGTGGACGGTCTTGCCCGCCTCGTCCGTGAACGCGAGGTCGAGCGGCACGAGGTCGCCGATCTTCTGGTCGAAGCCGATGTCCTTCACGGGCGGAGCCGGCAGCGGTGCCTCGGCCGGCGGCGCGCCCTGTGCGGTCGCGCGGAGCTCGCCGGAGAGCGCGAGCGCGCACGCGACTGCGAGCGATGCAAGACGGGTCACTTCTTCACCTCGGGCGCGGGCGCGGGCGGCGGCGCCGCGCGGGGCGGGAAGCCCTTCGCGGCGACGATCTCGAGCGCGCGGTCGGCGGGGACGCGGGCGTGCGTGTGGGCCGGGTCGGCCCATGCCCAGCCCGAGAGGACGGCGTCCTCCCGGGCGCGGAGGATCTTCAGGTCCTTCTCCGGGTCGTCCTGCAGGAGCACTCCGGCAGGCAGGCTCTTGACGCGCGCCTCGGCGAGGACGGGCGGCGGCGGGTCCTGGGCGACGAGGCGCTTCTTCTGCCAGACGGCCACGCCCCACATGAGCGCGAAAGCCGCGACGCAGACGGCCGACAGGACGGCGACGGACACGACGACGGCCTTGAAGTTCAGCTCGGAGTCGACACCGCGGTTCTCAGCCATGAGCGTGGACCTCCATCGCGGCCGGCAGGTCCGGGTCGTTCACGGGGAGGAGCGGGCGCCTCGCGAGCTCGCGCGCGAAGGCTGCGAGCCAGAGGCCGAAGAGGGCGGCGGGCAGCGCGGCGTCCAGCCAGTGGATCGAGAGCCCCTCGGGGTGCCAGGCGGGCGCGACGAGCCAGAACAGGTCGACGCCGCGCATGAAGAGGAGGAGCGCGGCGATCACGGAGAGCCGGCCGAGATGCTTCTTGAAGTTCGCCGAGAGGAGGAACACGAACGGCACGACGAACTGGAAGAGCGCGAGCGCGAGGGAGACGGCCATCCAACCGCCCGTCACGCGGGCCTTGTAGAACGTGATCTCCTCGGGGAGGTCGCCCGACCAGATGATGATGAGCTGGGAGACGGAGAAGTACGCCCAGAGCATCGTGAACGCGAAGAGCAGCTTGCCCCAGTCGTGGACGTGCCGCTGCTGGACGGCGGCGCGGAACGGCTCGCGTTTCGCGAGGAAGAGCGCGACGAGCAGCGTGAAGGCCAGGCCCGAGATCGCCTGTCCGCCCACGACGTAGATCCCGTAGATCGCCGAGTACCAGTGCGGGTCGGTCGACATGAGGAGGTCGATCGACGCGACCGAGATCAGGAGGCAGTAGATCGCGAGAGCGGGCGCCGCGACGAGCTGCATCCGCCGCTCGAGGCCGGAGGAGGGAGCGTCGTCCTGCTTCTTCGAGAGGCGGGAGAGGGCGAACGCGAAGGCCGTCCAGACGGCGAAGCAGAGCGCGAGCCGCAGGATCACCCCCGTGGGGTTCATGTACGCGGCGCGGTGATGGAGGATCTCGTCCGTCGCGACGCGCGCCGGGTCGGCCCACGGGTAGACGTGCCGGAGGCCGAAGAGGAGCGGCACGGCGAAGAGGGCGACGAGCGGCAGCGTGCGTGACGAGGCCTCGAGGATGCGGCGGATGACGAGGCCCCAGGCGCCGCCAGTCATGTGGTGGAGCGCCTGGATCGCGAGCGAGCCGAGCGTCACCCCGAGGACCAGGCAGAACGCGACGAGGTACGAGCGGTAGAACTGCACCGGGTTCGCGACGAAACCCGCGAGAGACGCGGCGGCGCAGACGGCGCCGACGACGAGCGCGACGCGGCCGACGCGCGCGATGTCCGCGGCGGGGGGCGCCCAGTCCGCCGCGCGAAGCGGTTTCACGTGAGATTCACTCATCGGGACAGAGCCTCCCGATCTTCCTTTCCAAGAAACTCTTCGGGCATGTTCTGGGAAGCCTGCAGGGTGCGGAGCCAGGCCACCACCGCCCAGCGGTCTTCCGGCGTGATCTGTGGCGCGTAGCTCGACATCTGGCCGAAGCCGTTCGTCATGACGTCAAAGAAGTAGCCCGCGCGCTCGTTGCGGAGGCGGTCGACGTGGAACGTGCTCGGGCTCTTGAATCCGCGCGCGACGATCATGCCCTGCCCGTCGCCCGCCCGGCCGTGACACGGGGAGCAGAAGATGTTGAAGCGCTCCTGCCCGCGCAGGAGGAGCGTTTTCGTGACGGGAACGGGGAGGTCAAGCACGAACTTGCCGTCCTCGCCGACGCCGCGGTAGAGCGCCGCGTCGGCACGCAGGAAACCGCGCGCGACGACGCCCTCCGGGAGCGGCCGGGCCGAGCTGTGGTCCGCGAAGAACGGCGACTCGCGCAGCGGCTTCGTCTTCGCCTGGTTGTGCATGTCGTCGCGGCAGGCGCCGAGCGCGAGAGCGAGAAGGGGGAGGAGGAGCGCGCGGCGCATCAGTCCTCCACGTCCTGGACGTGGACTCCGCCGAGCGTCTCCATGAACCGGAACGTGTCGCCAGCCCGGAACTTCGGGTCGCGCGCGAGGATCATCAGGAAGTACTTGTCGCGCGACGCGAGCTGAAAGCGGTCCACGCCGAAGACGGGGTGGTAGGGCATCGGGAGGCCGTTCAGGACGAGCATCCCGAGGACCGCCGAGATCCCCGCGAGGAGGATCGTGCACTCGAACGTGATCGGGATGAACGCGATCCAGCTGTTCGGCGGCCGGCCGCCGATGTTGAGGGGGTACTCGAGAACGGAAGCCCAGTACTGCAGGCCGAAGCCCCCGAGGCCGCCGACGAGCCCGCCGATCAGGACGAGGAGCGGCACGCGCGACGGGCCGTGGCCGATCGCGTCGTTCAGTTCCTCGATCGGGTACGGCGTGTAGGCCTCCATCACGACGTAGCCCTCCGCACGCGTGCGGTGCACGGCCTGGACGAGCGCAGGCGAGCCCGCGAACTCGGCGATGACGCCGTAGAGGTGGGGCGGCAGTTCCCCGCCTCCCTCGCGCGGTCCGGGCCTGCCGACGCCGGGGGCGACGTGGCGGGTGAAGAAGCGGCGGAAGAGGCTCACGCGTGTCCCCCGGCCGCCTTGCCTTCGGGGTCGCCCTTCGCGATCGTCCGCATCTCGAAGATCGAGATGACGGGCAGGAACCGGATGAAGAGGAACATGAGCGAGAAGAAGAGGCCGAGCGACCCGATGTAGAACGACCAGTCCCACTTCGTCGGCGTGTACATGTCCCACGAGGACGGGAGGAAGTCGCGGTGGAGGCTCGTCACGATGATGACGAAGCGCTCGAGCCACATGCCGATGTTCACGACGATCGAGATCACGAACAGCGTCGCGACCGAATTGCGGACCTTCCGGAGCCACAGGAGCTGCGGCGTCAGGACGTTGCAGAGGATGAGCGCGAACCAGATCCAGCCGTACGGGCCCATGATGCGGTTCTTCATCATGAACTGCTCGAAGCCGTTGCCGCTGTACCAGGCCATGAAGATCTCGATCGCGTAGCCGTACGCCACGATGAGGCCCGTCGCGAGCATGACCTTCGCCATGTTCTGCAGGTGCCGCATCGTGATGAAGTCCTCGAGCCCGAACAGCTTGCGGAGCGGAATCGAGAGCGTCATGACCATCGCGAAGCCCGAGTAGATGGCGCCCGCGACGAAGTAGGGAGGGAAGATCGTCGCGTGCCAGCCCGGGATGATCCCGACCGAGAAGTCGAAGCTCACGACCGTGTGGACGGAGACGACGAGCGGCGTCGCGAGTCCGGCCAGGAGGAGGCTCGCGACCTCGTAGTTGTGCCAGTGCCGCGCCGAGCCGCGCCAGCCCATCGCGAGCATCCCGTAGGCGATCTTCCCCGCGATGTGCTTGCTGCGGTCGCGGAGCGTCGCGAGGTCGGGGATGAGCCCCACGTACCAGAAGAGGGCCGAGATCGTCGCGTACGTCGAGACCGCGAACACGTCCCACATGAGCGGGCTGCGGAATTGCGGCCACAGGCCCATCGTGTTCGGGTACGGGAAGAGCCAGTACGCCGCGAGCCACTGCCGGCCCGTGTGGAAGAGGACGAACTGGCCCGCGGCCGCGACGGCGAAGAGCGTCATCGCCTCGGCGAACCGGTTGATCGACGTGCGCCACGACTGGCGGAGGAGGAGGAGGATCGCGGAGATGAGCGTCCCGGCGTGGCCGATGCCGATCCACCAGACGAAGTTGACGATGTCGACGCCCCAGGCGACCGGGATGTTGATGCCCCAGAGGCCGACGCCGACGACGAGGAGCTTCGCCATCGAGATCAGGAGAAGCTGCATCGCCATGAAGGAGATGCCGAAGGCGAGGTACCACCACTTCGGCGTCTTGTTGAGGACGACCGCGCTGATCTTGTCGGTGACCGAGGCCGGCGTGTAGCCTGGCGCGATGACGGGGGGGCGCTCGACGGCGCTCACGAGCGGATCTCCGGGTTCGGATTGGTCAGCTTCGCGAGATACGTCGTCCGCGGGCGCGTGTTGAGCTCGGCGAGGAGCGGGTACTCGAGCGGCTCCTTGCGCATCTTCGCGGCGCGCGAGGAGGGATCGTTCAGGTCGCCGAAGACGAGCGCCTCGGTCGGGCAGGCCTGCTGGCAGGCCGTCACGACTTCGCCGTCGCGAACGCGGCGGTTCTCCTTTTCGGCGTCCATCCGGGCGCGGTTCACGCGCTGGATGCAGTAGTTGCACTTCTCCATGACGCCGCGCTGGCGGACCGTGACGTTCGGGTTCGCGAGGAGCGTGAGGACGGGGAGGTGCTTGTCCTTGTTGTAGTCGTAGAAGTTGAACCGCCGGACCTTGTACGGGCAGTTGTTCGAGCAGTACTTGGTCCCGATGCAGCGGTTGTAGGTCATCTCGTTGATGCCTTCGTCGCTGTGGGTCGTCGCCGCGACGGGGCAGACGACCTCGCACGGGGCCTTCTCGCAGTGCATGCACATGACCGGCTGGTTGTGCGCGGCCGGATTTTCGGGAGTCCCTTCGTGGTAGCGGTCGATGCGCAGCCAGTGCATTTCGCGGCCGCGGCGAACCTGGTCCTTGCCCACGGTCGGGATGTTGTTCTCGGCCTGACAGGCGACGACGCACGCGCTGCAGCCCGTGCAGGAGGACAGGTTCACGGCGAGGCCCCAGGCGTGCTGCTCGTATTTCCAGCCCGGATAGAGGGAGATCTCCGGGACCTCTTCCATCTTCCTGGCGAACTCCGGGTCCTTGCGGTACGTCTCGTACGTGCCGGTCCGGACGAGGTGCCGGCCTTCCATGTTGAAGTGCTGCTGCGTCGAGGCCAGCTCGGCCGTGCGGCCGGTCTTCTTCAGCGTCGCCGTCGCGTTCCACAGCGCCGCCGAGGTCCGGAGAGGGTAGGCGTCGACGCCGACGCCGTTCCCGACGCGGCCCGCGCGCGTGCGCCCGAAGCCGAGGTGGACCGTGACGACGCCGTCGGGCTGGCCCGGGAGGATCCAGACCGGGAGCTCGATCGTCTTGCCGTTGGCCTCGACCGCGACGACGTCCTCGTTCTTCAGACCGAGCCCCTCGGCGCTCTTCGGCGAGAGGTGCGCGACGTTGTCCCACACGAGCTTCGTGAGGGGCTTCGGCATCTCCTGCAGCCAGCCGCTGTTCGCGAAGCGGCCGTCGAAGAGGCCCGCGTCCGGCCGGAGGACGAGTTCGAAGGCTCCCGCCGGCGCGGCGGGAGCGTGCACGGACGGAGCCGGCGCCTTCGGCACGAGGGCCTGCGGCGCGAGGGCCGTGCCCTCGACGAGGCCGTCGTGGAGGGCCTTGCGCCAGAACGCGTCGAAACCCGCGGGGCGCTGTTTCTGCCAGGTCGACTTCACGAGGTCGCCGCCCTTCGCGGACGGCTGGCCGAGGACGGCCGCGAGGACCTCGTGCGCGGACTTGCCGCCGTAGAGGGGCTCGACGAGGGGCTGCGCGATCGAGGTCGTCCCGTCGAGAGAACGCGCGTCGGTCCACGCCTCGAGCGGGTGCGCCTCGTTCAGTTGCCACGTGCAGTACGCGCTCGTCTCGTCGTCGTAGAGGGAGAGGCGGGCGCGGAACGCGGCCTTCTGGAGGGCGTCCGCGAACCCGAGATCAGCGGGAGCGTCGAAGACGGGGTTCCCGCCGAGGATCAGGAGCGTGTCGACCTTGCCGGCCTTGAGGTCGGCGGAAAGGTCGCGGATCGACGCGAGCTGGTCGGCGGGCTCGGCCTCGACCGGACCCGTGAGGAGGACGGTCGTGCCGATCGCGCCGAGGGCGCCGTTGATCGCGTGGACGAGGGCGTGGACCTCGGCCGGGGCGTAGTCGCCCGCGACCACGAGCGCGCGGGCGCCGGCGGCCTTGAGGTCGGACGCGGCCGTGGCGAGCCACGGGAATGCCGTGCTCACGTCGCCGCCGGTGAGGGCGGCGTGAAGTGCGGAAGCCGCCGAGCCGAGCGCGGACGGCTTCACGGAGAAGCGGTGGTCCGCGAGCGTGGACGACGCGGTCGGCGTCGATTCGACGGCGTAAAAGCGCGGGGGCGTGCCGCCGGAGGTCGCGGCCTCGCGCCGGCGCCGCGCGAACGCCCGCGCGGCCGCGAGGGCCCCGGGGCCCGAGACGAACGGGTCCGCGTCGAGCGTGAGGACGACGTCGGCCTTCGAGAGGTCGTGCCGCGTCTCGACGGCCTGCCCGAAGGCGAGGCGGGCGCCCGCGCGGGCCGCGTCGCGCCCGGCCGGCTCCCACTGGTGCCAGCGGGCCTTCGGCATCGCCGCGAGGACGGCACGGATCTGGGAAGCGAGCGTCGGAGACGTGACGGTCTGCGTCAGGATGCGGAAGCCCTCGCCCGAGAGCGCGGAGTGGATCTTGACGCGCTGGGCGAGCTCGTCCGTGAAGTTCGTCCAGGTGCGGATCTGGCCGAGGCGCGTGATCGTCTGGGAGCGGTCCGGGTCATAGAGGGAGAGGACGAGCGCCTGGGCGTAAGCGTCCGTCGCGCCGAGGCTCGCCGGGTGGTCCGGGTTGCCCTCGACCTTCGTCGGGCGGCCCGTGTGGCTCTCGACGAGGAGGCCCGTCGCGTAGCCGCCGAGCGTCGCGGCTGTCGCGAAGAAGAGAGGACGGCCCGGGACGACCTCCTCGGGCTGCTTCACGTACGGGACGATGCCCTCGCGGGGCTGCTTGACGCAGGCCGAGAGGCCGGCGAGGGAGAGCGAGGCGGCGGAGAGCTCGAGGAAGCGGCGCCGGCTCACGCCCTCGTCCCACTCGGAGGCGTGCTGCGGGAACTCGCGGCCGAGCATCTCGGCGAATTCGGGCGTCCCGGAGTACTCCTCGAGGCTGCGCCAGAAGGCGCGGCCCTTCTGTGCGGAGAGATGTTCCCGGAGGTCGTGAGTGTGCGTGTGGTCGGTCATCGGTGGCACGTGCTGCAGTTCGTGAGCGCGTAGGCGGAGCGGATGCCGTACTCCTTCTTGAGGGCGGCCCCGAGGGCGGCCTGGTCGTCGGCCTTCCACGTGAGGTCGAAGATCCTGTCCTTCGGGCGAAGGTTCATCTCGGGGTTGCGGTGGCACGCGAGGCACCACTCCATCTGGAGGGACGGGAACTGGTACGTGAGACGCATCTTGTCCACGCGGCCATGGCACGAGACGCAGCCGACGCCCTTGTTCACGTGGATCGAGTGGTCGAAGTAGACGAAGTCCGGCAGGTCGTAGACCTTCGCCCAGTTCAGCGGCCGTCCAGTCCGGAAGCTCTCGCGCACCGGCGCGAGCATCGGGCTGTCGTTCCAGATGAGCTTGTGGCAGTTCATGCACGTCGCCGTCGGCGGGATGCCGGCCGAAGCGCTCTTCTCGACGGACGAGTGGCAGTAGCGGCAGTCGATCCCGAGGCCGGCCACGTGGTGCTCGTGGCCGAACGGAATCGGCTGCTTGATCGTCACGCCCTGGTTCGTGTTGTAGGCCGAACGGTTCAGGACGGACGCGGCCCACGCGACGCCGGCAAGGACAAACACGGCTCCCCAGATGGACAGGCGCGCGATCGCGTTCGTGGATCGATTGAAGATCTGTGCCATTCGGAGGGCCGGGAATTTACCAGATCGCGCCTGAGAGTGAGTTGCCGTACCCCGTCGACGCGCGCGCCTAGAATCAATCGTGCCGTCGCCTCCGACACGCGCGCGCTTCGCGGCCCCGCTCGCCGTTTTCGCGCTGGTCTTCGCGTTGCGCGGGGCCGCGCTCGCCTCGCTCCTCGCGACACCTCTCGCCTCGTGGCACCTCTGGACGGAGACGGACGAGCACGGCTACGTCGAATGGTCGGCGCGCCTCGCGGCCGGGAACTGGGCCGACGCCCCGGCCTATCGCGCGTACTTCAACTGGCAGCGGGAATACGGTCCGCCGGAAACCTGGGAGCGCTGGTACCAGAAGAACGCCTACTACGCCGGGCCGCTTTACCCCTACGGCCTCGCGATGCTCTGGAAACTCTTCGGCTCGCCGTTTCTGCCGACCCGGCTGCTGCAGCTGCTCCTGGCGTGTCTCGCCGCGGCGGCGGTCGCCGCCGCGGTTCAAAGGCTCGGAGAAGATTTTCTTCGAATGAGTAAGAGGGGAGAAGAGCCGGGCGACGGCGGCCCGTCGCGTGCGGCCGGTTGGTGCGCGGTGGGGGCGGGGGTCCTCTACGGCGCCTACGGCCCCCTCGTCTTCCACGACTTCTTCCTCTACCGCGACGGTCCCGTCGCGCACCTTTCCACGCTTCTGGTCGCGCTGCCCATGGTCCTCGGCGGCGGCGCGGGGTTCGCGCTCGGCCTTCTCGGCGGCGCCGCCATCCTCATGAAGCAGACGGTCCTTCCCCTCGCGCTCTTCTCGCTCTATTCACTTTCAAAGAAATCCGAATCCCCGGGCGGCGCGCAGCGCCGCCGCAGAGTCTTTCTCTTCGGTCTCCTCGGTCTCGCGATTCCGCTCGGCGTCCTCGCCGCGCGAAACATCTCGGCGGGCGTGCCTCCGCTGACCTTCGACACGCGGCAGGCGATCGGCCTCGTGTGGGGGAACGGGTTCGGCGCGGACGCGACGACGAACCCGCCGCCCGGCATGAAGGGGATCCTCGAGGAGGCCGGCGGGTCCACGTCGAAGACCGCAAGGCTCGTCCTCGCGGGCTACAGAGAGCAGCCGCTCGAGCTGCCGAAGCTGTTCCTGAAGAAGTTCGCGACGTTCTTCAACCGGTTCGAGGTGCCCGACAACGCGAACTGGTACTTCTTCCGGGACCGCCTGAAGATTCTGAGAATGCTCCCGGTCTTTTCGTGCCTGCTGGGAGCCGGACTCGTCGGGCTGTTCGCCGCGCTCACGCGCGGCGTTCTTCGAAGGGAAGAGGGGATGCTGGCATTCGTCGGAGTCCTCACGCCGCTTGCTGCGTGTCTCCTTGTTCAGACGACGTCCCGCTACCGGGTGGGTGCGATCGGGCCTCTTGCACTGGGCTGCGGCCTCTTTGTTGTCTTACTACTCGAAGAAATCTCTCGTCGCCGCTGGCGAGCCGCCTGCATTCTCGGAGCGGCGGCGGCTGTGCTGTCTCTCGTCCCGCTCCTCCCCTCGACGATCTACGACGCCCGCCACCGTTTTTCCGACACGCTCGTGTACGCGACGCTCGCCGAGGCCGAGAGCGGCCCCGATGCCGCGGCCGAGGAGATCCGGCGCTACGTGGAAGAGGGCGGCGACGACCGGGCGTACGACACGGCGGTCCGGGCGTTCCGGTACTGGGTCCGGACGGGGGAGCGCGCGCACGCGCTCGTCGAGCCCTCGGGAATGGCGCCGCCCGAGCGCCGCCTGAGGGAATTCCCGAAAACGAGCCGGGACGCGCTCTTCGCCCGCTGACCCGGACTATGCGCCCAGCGGGCGCTGCTCTCTCGTCAGAGGCGGCGCGGTGCGCCTCTCGTCGCGCAGGTGGTGGTACGCGAGGATCGGGTGGCGCAGCAGCATCCGCGGCCCCGCGAAGCGCATGACCTCGTGCATGAGGTCGCGCTTGGAGCGCGTGTAGCAGTGGATCGGGCACTTCTTGCACGTCGGCTTCTCTTCGCCGTACGGGCACCTCAGCAGGCGGTAGCTCGCGTAGTCGAGCAGGGAGTCGCACCCCGCGCAGAGCCCGCCGAAGCGCACGCGGACGTGCAGCGGATTCGCCTCGCACCAGATGTGGATCATGGCCTCGATCGTCCGCTGCTCGCGGCGGAGGCGGGGCGTCGTGAGAAGGACGTTCTGGAATTCGCCGGGGACTTCGCTCACGGGGAGATCCTGTCTCACCTCGGTAATCTGCGTCTTTCATGCACCTGCATCAAGAGCCGGGCATGACGCACGTCATACGGCATATGTGAAATCAGGCCAGGAAGAGCCCCGTGTCGAGGTGCTGCATCAGGATGTCAGGCCCTTCGAGCCCGACGCTCATCCGGATCAGGCCCGGCGTGATGCCGCGGGCGAGGCGGTCGGCTTCGGGGACGACCGCGTGCGTCATCGTCGCGGGCTGCTCCACGTACGTGATGGCTCCGCCGAGGCTCACGGCCAGCTCCATCGGGACGTCCTTGCGGGCGAGGTAGTTCATCAGCTTCTCGCCAGCCGCGGCGCCGCCCTTGACCTCGAACGAGATGAGCGAGCCGCCGTCGCGCATCTGTTTCTCGACGATGTCCTTCTGAGGGAAGTCGTGAAAGCCGGGGTACGTCACGTGCGCAACCTTCGTGTGCGTGCGCAGGAACGCGGCGATCGTGGCGGCGCTGTCGCTCTGGGCCTTCTGGCGGACCGCGAGGGACTGCACCGTCATCGAGTTCAGCCACGAGTCGAAGGGGGAAGGCGTCGCGCCGAGGTCCTTGTACCAGGGGAAGAGGTCGGTCCTGAGGTACCGGAACGGACCGAGGAGGGCGCCGCCGATGGACGCCGAGTGGCCGTTGATGAACTTCGTCAGCGAATGGACGACGAAGTCCGCGCCCAGGCGGAACGGCTGCTGGAGCCACGGCGAGCAGAACGTGTTGTCGACGATGAGGGGGATGCCGCGCGCCTCGGTGAGGCGCGAGATGGCCTCGATGTCGCAGAGCCGGAGCGTCGGGTTCTCGGGCGACTCCAGAAACACGGCGGCGATGTTCGGGTGGATCTCGAGCGTCTTTGCGACCTCAGCCACGCTGCCCGTGTCGCAGAAGACGGCCTCGACGCCGTACTTCGACATGTTGCGCAGCAGGCTGTCGGTGCAGCCGTAGATGTTTCCGGCGAGGACCGCGTCGCCCGCCCTGAGGAGCGAGAGCATCAGCGTCGAGATCGCGCCCATGCCGGACCCGAAGATGAGACAGCCGATCGTCGGCTCCGTCTCGTCTGCGGCGAGCGCCTTTTCGATGACGTGTTGCGCCTCGAGGCGGAAGAGCACGCGCTCGAGGTACTCGGACGTGGGGTTGCCGAGGCGCGTGTAGATGCGCGCGTAGGGTCGCTCGCCGCCCTTGGACATGCCGAGGAACCGGTCGGCGCCGTCCTTGACGTTGTGGAAGGCGAACGTCGAGCGCTGGTGGATGGCGGGCAGGCCGGTGCCCGCGGCAAGCGCGCGGAACATGCCCTCGTCCATCTGGTGCAGGTCGTCGCGCACCCAGCGGGTCTTGCGGTCGATCCACCAGTCCCAGAACGAGAAGCGCGCGGCGCCGTGCAGGACGGGGGAAGCGGTCGGGGTGCTCATAACCCCGAATTTAGCCCGCGCGGCGCTCCGGGGCTAGAATGGTCCACGTTCAAAGGCCCAAGGAGTGCGCGTGGCCGAGCCCAATCCTCGGACAGAGCAGCGTCGGAGCCCCCGCAGCGACATGCGGATTCCGGTCGCGCTGCGCCATGAAGGGGAAAGGTTCAAAGGCACGACACTTGTCGTGAACACCCACGGCGCGCTCGTGGGCGCCCACCGCAACGTCCCGATGGGCGACATGTTCGAGCTGGAGAACGTGCGGACCCGCGTCTTCTGCCATTGCCGGGTCGTGTTCCACGGCGGGCTAGGAGCCGACGGCTTTTTCCGCCTCGGCGTCGAAATGCTCGAGGCGCACCCGGCCGTATGGGGCTCCGACTACTCTCTGGCCGCGTCCTGATCCCGGAGCGACTTCAGGCTGAGCCCTCCCGCGAGGAGGAAGGCGAGGCCGAGGAGCGTGATCGGGACGAACGAGAGCGCGTGCGAGACGAGGGCGAACGCGCCGGCGGTGTCCTTCGAGACGCCGTAGAAGCCCGTCAGCGCGTAGGCGACCGCCGTGTGGTAGCCACCGACGCCCCCGGGTGTGGGGATGAAGAGCCCGAGGACGGCCCAGGTGACGACGAAGAACGCGACGGGGAAGGGGAAGACGAGGTCGAAGGCTCGGAGCGTCGCATGGATCTGGACGCAGATCAGGAGCCACAGGAACAGCGAGGAGGCTGCGACGACGACGACGTCGCGCGCGGTCCCGAGAGACCCGAGGCCGTCGAGGAATGAAAGCAGGATCGCCTCGATTCGCGCGCCGATCCGCCCGGGCAGAGGGCGGAGAAACGGCTTGACGAAGCGGTCCGTGCGCTCCGGCTTCGCGGCGAGGAACGCGAGGAACGCGAGGCCGGCGAGCGTGCCGCCGCCCACGGCGACGGCCGAGCTCCGGAGCAGCAGGAACCGGGTGGCTGCCTCCCCCGTCATCGCGGGGGCCCAGGCGAGGGCGTATACGACGAAAAGGAAAACGATCGTCACGAGGTCGATGAGCCGCTCGAGGGCGATCGAGGCGAGGCACGGCGCGACGGGAAGACCCGCGCTCTTGGCGAGGGCGATGGGGCGGACGATCTCTCCGGCGCGGGCCGGAAGCAGCGTCGAAGCCGCGAAGCCGATCGAGGTCGCGGAGTTGAGGTCCCACGCCGAAGGACGGCCTGCCCGGCGGAGAAGGAAGCCCCACCTCCATGAGCGGAACAGGGGGGTTCCGACGAGGCCGCAGACGGTGGCGAAGACGAGCCAGCCCTTATGTGCGGAGCGGATTTTCTCGGCGACGGCCGCGAAGTCCATCGTCCGGAGGAAGAGGTAGAGGAGGAGCGCCGCGAGGCCGAGCGACACGGCCATGCGCAGGCCTTTTCCTCCGGTTTTCGAGGTGTCCACTCTCCGATCGTAGCCCACACCTGCGGTACGCTTCCTCCGTGCGCGACGTGCCGGTCTTCACCGATCCCGTTTTTCTCGAGCACGACACCGGCCCGTACCACCCCGAGAACGCGCGCCGGCTCGAAGCCGTGATTCACGCGCTGCGCCAGGAGGGCCGCCGGTTCGAGTCTCCGCCCGACCCCGAGCGCACGCTGAAGGCGCTCGAGCGCGTGCACGAGCCCGCCTACATCGCGCGGATGAAGGCCGCGTGCGACGCGGCGCCGCCGGGCGGAACCTCTCCATTTTCCCTGTTCGACTGCCCGGACAACCCGATCTCGGCCGCCACGTTCGGGGCCGCGTACCGGGCGGCGGGGCTCGTCCTCGCGGCCGTGGACGCGGTCCTGGAGAAGAGAGCGCCGGCCGTCTTCGTGGCGGCCCGGCCGCCCGGCCACCACGCGCTGGCCGCGCAGGCGATGGGCTTCTGTTTCTTCAACACGATCGCCGTCGCGGCGCGCGACCTCGTGGAGAATTCGGGCGCGACGCGCGTCCTCGTGGCCGACTTCGACGTCCACCACGGGAACGGGACGCAGCAGATCTTCTGGGAGGAGGGGCGCGTCGCGTACCTCTCGGTCCACCGGTATCCGTTCTACCCGGGCACGGGCGCCGCGGAGGAGCAGGGGGCGGGCCGGGGGCGGGGCGCGAACGTGAACGTGCCGCAGCGTGCCGGGGCGGGGGACGGCGCCTACGCGGGCGGCTTCTCGTCGGCCCTCGAGGCGCTCGCGGAGAGGTTCAAGCCGGAGTTCGTCCTGATCTCGGCCGGCTTCGACGCCCACGCAGGCGACCCGCTCGGGGGGATGGGCGTCACGACGGCCGGTTTTTCCTGGATGACGCGGTCCCTGGAGGAGGTCGCCGAGACCTGGGCCGGCGGGCGGATCGTCTCCGTTCTCGAGGGCGGGTACGACGAGCGGGCCCTCGGCGAGTCGGCTGTCGCGCACGTGCGCGTTCTCGACAGGACGGACGGCCTGCCGTAGCGGGCCCTCGCGTAAATGGCTCATTTGACAGAGCCTTTTGCGCCCGTTAGACTGAATACGCGTCAATCTCTCTTCTTGGTTTGGTGTCCGAGCGTGCCTTGGAACTTCTTCTCGACGCACGGAGGCTCGTGATGATTCGGAAGGCCCTGTTCCTCTCGGCGACCGTCGCGGCCGTGGCCCTGCTTGCGGCGCCCCCTGCAGACGCCCGCAACTCGGAAGTCCGGCGCGCCCTCGGCTGCCCGTCGCAAACGCTGGGATCCGTGGATGTTCCGGTCGACGGAGCGACCGTCAGCGGTTACGTCGTCGTCAAGGGATACGCGCTGGACGGCAACCTTGTGTCCAACGTCGATGTCTACGTTGACGGCACCGACGACGCGAACCGCGTCACGACGGCCGGCGGCGCGAACATCAACCTGCCGCGCCCCGACATCCTCCAGGCCTTCCCGCAGTACGCCGGCACGCCGGGCCAGAACCCCGGGTGGCTGGCGTCCTTCAAGGCGTCGAATTACTCGAACGGGTCGCACACGATCTACGTCGGGATCACGGACACGTCCGGCTGCACGTACTTCCTCGCGCCCAAGGCGATCAAGATCGACAACGCGAAGAACCAGCCGCCGTTCGGAAACATGGACCTCCCGTTCCCGAACAGCTCGGTGTCCGCCAACGGCGTCCTCACGGTCGTGGGCTGGGCGCTCGACGACCGCAAGGTCGACCACGTCGACGTTCTCGTCGACGGGCTGCTCGAGCGGCAGGCCGTCACGGGCGTTTACCGTGCCGACGTCGCCGCGAACTTCCCGGACAACCCGGCCGCGATCGTCGCGGGCTTCATCCTGAACGTCGACTCGACGCGCTACGCCAATGGCGTCCACACGGTCAGCGTCCAGGCCGTGGACGACCAGGGCCAGAAGGGCTTCCTCGGGACGGCGCGGGTGCAGGTCTTCAACAACGCCCCGAACACCGGCCCCTTCGGCGTGGTCGAATTCCCGCTCCTGAACGCGAACTGGTTCGGAAACTGCTTCCCGGTGTCGCCGGGCGGCCCGTCCGGCGGCCCGACGGACATCGTCGACCCGCGCATCCTCATGTTCGTCAACGGCTGGGCCCTCGAGGCCTCGCTCGAGAACACCGGCGGCGTCTCGGAAGTGCGCGTCGCGCTGGACGGCGTGCCGATCAAGAACTCGCGCGTGAACTGTCACCGCGAGTTCCTCCTCGCGAACGCCCTGATCGACTGCTACGGGTACTACCGTCCCGACATCGAGGTCCTGTATCCGGGCTTCGCGCAGGCCCCGAACGTCGGCTTCCAGTTCTTCGTCGACGCCGGCTACCTCCTCACGCAGAAGGGCTTCAGGGAAGGCGCGCACATTCTCCAGGTGTCGGCCGTCGACAAGCGGAACACCGCCGTCCTCCTGAAGGAAGTTCCGATCACGATGGAGTGCGCGACGGGCCAGCTCGACCCGCCGCCGCTCGGCTACATCGACGACCCGACGAACTACAAGTTCATCGGCGGCGTGTTCCCGGTGATCGGATGGGCCCTGGACCTCGACTATGTCTCGAAGGTCAGAATCCTGATCGACGGCGTGCCGCAGATCGACGCCGTCACGGGCGTGGACTGGGCGGACTATGGCTACGCGAGCCCGGACGTCGCGCTCGCGTACCCCTTCTACCCGCAGCGCGCGAACGCGCGCTTCCGCTTCTACCTGGACACGACGAAGATCTCGAACTCCGAGCACGACCTCCTCATCGAGGTCTCGGACGCGCACGGCGCCGTGCGCTCGGCCGGCACGCGCCGCTTCATCGTGGACAACAACACGCTCGTGCGCTGAGAACTTCTTCCTGGAAGGTGGGAGAACGAGGCCCGGCGGTTGCCGGGCCTTTTCATTTATTCTCGCCGCTCCAGATGCAGCCCGCCCAGAAGAGGTTCCTGATCCGGTTCGCGCTCTTCCTCGTGGGGTTCTACGCGCTCGTCGCGGTCCAGCCCGTCAACGACGCCGTCGTCTTGCCGTTCACCGGGCTCCTCGTGAAGGTGTCGGCGGCGATCCTCCGCGCGGTCGGCGAGCCGGTCGTCACGAGCGGCACCGTGATCCGGTCGGCGCTTTTCGCGGTGGACGTCAAGAACGGCTGCAACGGGATCGAGGCGGCGCTCCTGCTCCTCGCCGCGATGCTCGCGTTCCCGGCTTCGGCGAAGGCGCGCGCCGCGGGCATCGCGGCGGGCCTTCTCGCGATCCAGCTCGTGAACCTCTTTCGGATCGTGTCGTTGTTCTGGCTCGGCGCGCACCGGCGCGACTTGTTCGACCTGTTCCACGCCGCGATCTGGCAGACGCTCCTCATCCTGCTCGCGGTCGGGATCTTCCTCGCGTGGGGCCGGAAGCTCCGCGGCGGAGAAGGCGCTGAAGCTCGCGCTTAGGGCCGCCCTGGGTTTCGCGCTCGGGCTCGGCCTCTGGCGCGCCGGGACGCCCGCCTACAACCGGCTGCTCGCCGGCTTCGCGGAGCCCGTCGTGCGCCTGCTCGAGCGGCCGGCCGCGACCCGGCTCTACGCGGAGGAAGCGCGCGTCGTGATCGACCGGGCCGACTTCACGTCCAAATCGGACCGGCCGTCGCTGCCGGCGGACGATCTCACGTTCGATGTCATCATCCTGCTGACGCTCGCCGCCGCGACGCCCGGCCTCCTCCGGGACCGCGCAATGAAGGGGCTCGGGATCTCGCTCCTCGTTCTCTTCGCCCTGCACGTCGCGGCACTCGTGGCCGCCGTCGAGTCGTTCTACGCGATGAAGCTCGGCGCCTGGAGCGCGGCAAACTACGGGCCCTTCGCGCGGAACTTCTGGGCCACCGCGTCGCACTTCTGGCGCCTCGTGGGGTGCTTCGCGGCGCCGTTCGTCCTCTGGTGGCTGCTGATCCGGCCTACGGCTTCAACGGACCCTTCAACTCGGACTTCTTCGCGAGCTGCATCTGCTCGTGGGCCGTCGCGAGCTTCTCGGCGTCGGGGAAAAGGGTGAGCGCCTTCCTGAGCTGGACGTCGTTCTCGAGGCTCGCGCGGTAGCCCGCGTCGCGCCCGAACTTCGCCGTCAGGATCTCCTCGCGGATCG
>Ga0315271_10000086_pt1 | contig 41551 bp, 34 predicted proteins | sample C3_top_MG_FD_204664 | JGI IMG/M metagenome (GOLD analysis project Ga0315271, IMG submission 204664) | Sediment microbial communities from Yellowstone Lake, YNP, Wyoming, USA - C3_top | ecosystem: Environmental > Aquatic > Freshwater > Lake > Sediment | place: USA: Wyoming | collected 2017-08-01
GGAGATAAGGCATGCCGCCCACATTTGGCAGCAGGCTGCCGAGGCCGTAACCCAGCCCGAGCATATAGAGCATCGGGTCGGCCAGATTGCCGAGGATGGACGGGATGGCGAGCTTTCTCCACACCAGGTAGTTGCGCTGCCACACCGGGACGAAGCGCCACGACAAATGGGGAAGACGCAGCAGCTTAATCACGCAGATCTCTCCCGGTCAGTTTGAGAAAAACGTCTTCGAGGTTGGACGGCCGGTGGATGTAGCGCAGCGCGGGGGTGTGTTGCAGCGCCGCGATCACGGGGTCGGCGTTGCGGGTGTAGCAGAACAGGGTTTCGCCAACGGTTTCAAAACGTGTGCACACCAAGGCGGCGTGGGCGCGTGTCCAGTCTTCCAGACCTTCGCCGTAGACTTCGACCACCGCCGGTTCGATATGCGACTCGATCAGCGCGCGCGGTGCGCCTTCGGTGACGATGCGGCCATGGTCGAGGATGACGAGGCGGTCGGCCAGCCGTTCGGCTTCGTCCATGAAGTGGGTGGTCAGGACGATGGTTTTGCCTGCCGCGATCAGCCGCCGCAGCCCTTGCCAGATCAGGTGGCGCGCCTGCGGGTCGAGGCCGGTGGTGGGCTCGTCGAGAAACAGGATGTCGGGGTCGTGTACCAGCGCGCGGGCGAGGGTGAGGCGCCGCTTCATCCCGCCGGAGAGCTGGCTGATTTGCGCATCGGCCTTGCTGGCTAACCCGGCGAACTCCAGCAGTTCGGGCACGCGTGCGGCAACAGCGGCTTTGCTCATGCCGAAATAGCGTCCGTAGGCGAGCAGGTTTTCGCGCACCGAAAAATCCGGGTCAAGGTTGTCCAACTGCGGCACCACGCCGATTTTCATTCGCGCCTCGCGCGCGAACTGCGGCACTGCAAGACCCGCGAGTTCGATGCTGCCGCCATCGGGTTCGATCAGCCCCAGCAACAGGCGTAGCGTGGTGGTCTTGCCCGCGCCGTTGGGGCCCAAGAGGCCGAAACATTCACCGCGCCGGACATCCAGGTCGAGGCTGCGCACCACTTCGGTGTCGCCGTATTTTTTCGTCAGGCCGCGCACCTTCAGCATGGGCACGCCTCGATGAACGCCTGTTTCAATTCTTTCAGCTTGCCGTGGAAGAAGTGCCCGGCGTCGGGGATGATTTTTACCGCGAGCCGCTGCTGATCGGCCCATCGCCGCATCGCGGCGGGAGGAATCAGTTCGTCGGCGTCGCCGAAAATCACCACGCTGTCGGACGGCACCGGGTCGAATGCATACATGGTGACTGCGGGCGCAACCAGAATCAGGCGGCGCGCGTCGAGTTGCTGGCGCAGCCGGTGCTGCACGAAAGCGCCGAACGAAAACCCGGCCAGCGCCCACGGCAGATTGGGATAGTTCGTTTCGACAAAGCGGGCGACCGCGAGCAGGTCGTCGGTCTCGCCGACGCCGGCGTCGAAGCTGCCGTCGCTCATGCCAACGCCGCGAAAATTCGGCCGCACGCTGACCCAACCGGCTTCATTGGCCGCTTTGGCCAGGGTGGTGACGACTTTGTTGTCCAGGCTGCCGCCATGCAGCGGATGCGGGTGTGCGACCAGTAGCAGGCCACGGCGCTCGGTTTCCGGGTCGTCGATGACCGTTTCCAGTTTGCCCACCACTACCGGAATACGCAGTTTGTAGCGCTTCACGTGGATACGATTTACTTGAGTTGCAGGCGTTCGACGATGCGGCCTTGTTTCAAATGCACCTCGAAGATTTCGTCGATGTCGGATTCATCGACATAGGTGTACCAGACGCCTTCCGGGTAGACCACCACCACTGGCCCCTGATCGCAGCGATCCATGCAGCCCGCGCTGTTGATGCGGCACTTGCCGGCGCCGTTGAGGTTGGCGTGCTTGATCTTTTTCTTCAGATAGTCGCGCATTGTCTGGCCGCCCGATGCGCCGCAGCAGGCGGCGCCGTCGTCGCGCTGGTTGGTGCAGAAAAACACGTGGTGTTTGAAGTAGGGCTTAGTCATCAGAGAAGGCCGAGTATTTCATGGCGTTGCCGTGCGCCTTGTCGATCGGGTACTTGCGCGCATTGATCGCGAGCTTGTCAGCGGCGGCCTCCAGCAAGTCGATATCCAGCAAGTCGGCCAGCCGGGCCAGATAAATCAGCACGTCGGCGATTTCCTGGCGCACCGCTTCGTGCTGTTCGGGGGTCAAGTTCTGGCTCTGCTCCGACGTTAACCACTGGAATGGTTCGAGCAGCTCGGCCGCTTCCACCGTCAGCGCCATCGCCAGATTTTTGGGGGTGTGATAGCGCTCCCACGCGCGCGCCTGGGCGAATTCGCGGATGTGCTGGCGCAGGGCGTCGAGGCTGTCGATGGCGGAAGGGGTCATGGCCGCCATGATACCCCGGCAGGTGACGAGCTTCCGGCACCCACGTCGGAATGTCGGCAAGCGCGTGGAGCGAGAAACGCCGAATCGATGGCGCACCGGGCTTCGCGCGGGTTCCCGGAATGGCCTGCTGCTTGCTTCTAGTCTTTGAGGTTGAAATCAGATATTCAATTCACTCTGGCATAATCCCGGCAGGTGAATTGCATAATTTAAGGGAGGGTGGACATGTTCATGATCAATAAGCACATCGCACGCGCCAGCGTGGTGTTGGCGGTTACCGCCATGGCGGGCTGTTCCAGTACGCCGACGTATCCGCCCGCGCCCGTGCAAGCGCCCTCCCCCGTGCCCGTGCAAGCGCGGATAAGCGGCTGGAATTACCTGCTTGGACCGGGTGATACGGTTCAGGTTTTTGTCTGGCGCAACCCGGAAGTGTCCGGCAGCTTCCCGATACGGCCCGATGGCAAGATGACCATGAACCTGATCGAAGATATGCAAGCGTCCGGCAAGACCCCGACCCAACTGGCGCGCGATATTGAAAAGGCGCTCTCCAAATATATCCAGGAACCCATCGCCACCGTCATCGTGAGCGGCGGCATCGGCCATTATAACCAGCAGGTTCGGGTGTTGGGCCAGGCAACCGATCCAAAGGCGCTGGGTTATCGCGAAGGCATGAGCCTGGTTGATGTGATGATTTCCGTTGGGGGACTGTCCGATTTCGCCGATGGCAACAAGGCTTACATCTCGCGAATCATCAAGGAAGATGGCGAGCGGGTCCAGTTGGGGGTGCGACTCGAGGACTTGCTCCGGAATGGTGATAGCACCGCCGCCGTGGAAATGCGTCCGGGCGATGTCCTGGTCATTCCCGAAAGCTTTTTCTGATCTTCTCAGCGCCGCCCACGGGCGGTGCGTTTGTTTTGATGGGGTAGTCAATCCGCATGGATCAAGTGCTGCAACAAATTCTGGGCTATGCCAAAGCCGCGTGGCAGCGGCGCTGGTGGGGCGTGGCGGCTGCCTGGCTGGTGTGTATTGTCGGCTGGACCTGGGTGATGATTATTCCCGATCGGTTTGAAGCGTCGGCACGCGTGTATGTGGACACGCAAACCTTGCTGAAGCCGCTGCTGCATGGTTTGGCGGTGGAGCCCAATGTCGAGCAGCAGATCAAACTGATGACCCGGCAGTTGGTAAGCCGCCCGACGCTGGAAAAAGTGGCGCGCATGACCGATCTGGATGTGAAAGCCAAGACACCCGAGCAAACCGAAACCATGCTGGCCGATCTGGGCGGCAAAATCGGTATTGCCGATGCCGGTAAGGAAAACCTCTACACCATCAGTTACCAGGATGCCAATCCCGATCTGGCGAAAAAAGTGGTGCAATCGCTGCTGACCATTTTTGTGGAAACCAGCCTTGGCAAGACCCGGCAGGACATCTCCAGCTCGCAGCGCTTCATCGAGGAGCAGTTGCAGCAGTATCAACAGAAACTGACCGACGCCGAAAATGCTCTCAAGGAATTCAAACAGAAACATATTGGCATGATGCCGGGTCAGGGTGGCGACTACTACGCCAAGCTGACTGAATCGAGCGGCCAGTTGCGGCAAGCGCAACTGGATCAGCAAGAGGCGCTCAATCGCCGCAATCAACTGAAGCGCCAACTGGAAGACGAAGAGCCTGAACTGGCCGCCGCCGCCGCCGCGACTAACACTGAAATCGATAACCGCATTCAGGCACTGGAAAAGCAGATGGATCAGTTGCGCCTGCAATACACTGATCTGCACCCGGATATTCAGGCGACCAAACGTTTGATCGGCAAGCTGGAGGCGCAGAAGAAAATCGACCTGGCCGAGCGCAAGGCTGATCCGGCGGGATCCAAGATTCAAAATCCGGTTTACCAGCAACTCACTGTGGCGATCGCCGAGGCGGACGCCACCGGCGCTTCACTGCAGGCACGGGTGGCCGAATTCCAGCGCCGCTACGACGAGCTTCGCAAAGCGTCCAACATGATTCCGCAGGTGGAGCAGGAATATACCCAGTTGACGCGCGACTATGACGTGTATCGTCAAAATTACGATGCGCTGCTGGCGCGCCGCGAGTCGGTCAGCATGTCGGGTGAGGTTGAAAGCAAGACCGACACCGTCGATTTCCGGGTAATCGACCCGCCCTTCGTCCCCAGCCAGCCGGCGTGGCCGAACCGTCCGCTGTTGCTGTCGCTGGTGACGCTAGGTGGGCTGGTTGCGGGCATCGCGGTGGCGTTTTTGCTGAGCCAGTTGCGCCGCACCGTAACCGATCGCCGCACCCTGCGTGAACTGACCGGACTGCCGCTGCTGGGCGCGGTGTCCCGCGTTGAAACCGATGAATCGCGCCGCCGTAAACGCAAAGGTCTGCTGACCTATCTGGCCGCGTTGGGCAGCCTGATAGCCGCGTATGGCGGGGTGATGATCCTGCAACTGGTCATGTCGCGCGCCGGCTAGCACCCGACAGCCTGCGGCTTGGGCACAAGGAGAATCCATGAGCATTATTGAAAAAGCAGCGGGCAAGATTAGCGCAGGCGCGCCGCATTCCCCTCAGGGCGGCCATAGCGAATCAGCACACCATGACGCCAGTCTGATTGAGAATGCGCTCAACAAGCAGCGCAGCGCCCCGACCGCGCCTTTTGTGGCAACGCCGGTGGAACCGATATTCAGTGGATCGGATACGCTGGTGCCGGAGGGCGGCAGCCAGATTCAATCAATCAATCTGGCGCGCCTGCATCGTATGGGCGTGGTGGCGCCGGATGCCGAGAAAAGCCAGGTTGCTGAAGAATTCCGCATTATCAAGCGCCCGCTCATCGCCAATGCCTTCGGCCAGGGCACCGCGCGGGTCAAGAACGGCAACCTCATTATGGTGACCAGCTCGCTGCCGGGCGAAGGCAAAAGTTTCTGCGCCATCAACCTGGCGATTTCGATGGCGATGGAAATGGATCGCACCGTGCTGCTGATCGATGCCGACGTTGCCAAACCGCGGGTGCCTGAATATCTGGGCATCCATGCCGACAAGGGTTTGCTGGATGTGTTGCAGGACAAGGACCTCAAGCTGTCCGATGTGATGATCAAAACCGATATCGCCAAGCTCACGGTGTTGCCGGCGGGCCGCACCTACAAACGCGCCACCGAACTGTTGGCGAGTGCCGCCATGACCCGCCTGATTGCGGACATCGGCAACCGTTATCCGGACCGGATCATCCTGTTCGACTCGCCGCCGCTGCTGGCGACCAGCGAATCCAGCGTGCTGGCCACTCACATGGGGCAGATCGTCATGGTGGTGGAAGCTGAAAGAACCTCGCAGGAAGCGGTGCGCGAAGCCCTCAGCCACATTCAGTCATGCGAGGTGGTGGGCATGTTGCTGAACAAAACCACCCCGACCCCGGGCGCGGATTATTACTATGGTTACTATGGCAGCTACGGCAAATAAGCGCTGCCCATGCAGCGCAAAACCGGTGCCGACCAGACAAGCTCCCTTGGTGGGAGCTTTTTCTGTTTTGATGGCAATGGCATGCGGACTGGATGCGCACGCCAGCGACTGGAACTTCGAACCGTTTGTGCATGGGTCCGCCATTTACACCGACAACGTCAATCAAACCGCAAACAACCCGGAAGATGCGCTGATTCTCACTGTAACGCCGGGTTTCAGTCTGCGTTCGGAAGGATCGAGCCGGGTGCAGGCCGGCATGAATTATGGCCTGACGGGTGTAGCCCGTATCGGTGAAAACCTCGACAACGACCTCTATCAGAACATGCACGCCATCGGCAAAGCCGAACTGATGGAGGATTTTCTGTTCATCGACGGCACCGCGAATATTTCGCAGCAACTGACTTCGCTCTATGGTTCTCCAGCCGATACCGCAACCAACAGCAGCAACCGTACGGCTACTGGAACGTATTTGGTGAGCCCCTACATTCAACAGCGCTTCGGCAACTTTGCCCAGTCTTTGGTTCGTTTTTCCCAGTACGGCGCCATTTTTCAGGGTAACGATTTTAACAATAGCAACACGAGTGCGATTAATGCGACCCTCACCAGCGGCACCCGGTTCAACGATCTCTCCTGGGGTTTGAATTATTTGTTTCGGAACGCGGTTATCCAGAACAGCGCGAATGCCCAGTTCGAGAGCTATGGCGCCCATCTGGGCTACGATCTGACGCGCCGTCTCAAGTTGCGGGGCACAGTGGGCTACGACCACAACGACTACGCAGCCGCCCCCGGCACCGCTATCAGCGGCAGCTACTGGACGGGCGGGTTTGACTGGGCGCCCAATCGCCGTACCAACATTGGTGCATCCATCGGCGAGAGCTATTTTGGGCGCACCTACGGCTTCAATTTCAATTACCGCACCCGTAATTCGGTCTGGACAGCGAGTTACAACGATGGGGTGAACGATATTTCCCGGCAGTTGCTTAATAACCAGCCGCTGTATGTCTGGACCTGTGATGGGGGGCAGTTCCTGGGAGACGGCGCGCTGCCGCCTCAAGGCCAAACGAATTGCGTTCTACAGGACGCGGCGCCTATAGGCAGCGCGCCGTCCGGAGGGCCTGGTCTCGCCAACGGAATTTATCTCAGCAAAACCCTGCGTGGCGGGGGAAGCTGGTCAAAGGGCAGAACCAGCATGAATTTAAGCGTGTTCAATACGCGCCGGCAATACCAGCAGCTTGAAGGCCTGCCCGAGGACGACCTCCGGGGATTTATCGCTGCCTACGGTTATCGCCTGCAACCGCATACCACTTTGAATGCCAGCCTGGGATACACCAATACCCAATCCCCAGCGGGTCTATGGACGATTGGCGCCCGGGATGACAACCTTTACACCGTCCGCATGGCAGTTAATCATCAATTCGATTCCAATCTGACGGGCATGTTGCAGCTTAAACACCAGCAGCGGGACTCAAACGATCCCTTCAACAGTTTTGATGAAAACAGCATTTTGGCTAATGCCACCATGAATTTCTGATGGCTTTTTGAGTGTGGCATAGCCATTGCTTGATATTCAGGTGAGCTACCATTCAGAGGCCAGTCAACGGAACCCTCATGTACGAAGATTATTACCGCTTCAGCGCCAAACCATTCCAGCTTAATCCCGACCCGCGTTTTTTCTATGGATCAAAGGGGCACAAGCGGGCGATGGCCTATCTCGATTACGGTTTATCGCTGGGTGAAGGATTTATCGTCATTTCCGGCGAAGTCGGCGCGGGCAAGACCACGCTGGTGCGCAACCTGTTCCGCCAGCTTGAAGCGCACAACCTCATCGCCGCGCAACTGGTATCGACACAACTGGATGCCGAGGACACGCTGCGCAGTGTGGCCGCGTCGTTCGGGCTGGAACACGAAGGCCTGACCAAATCTGCGCTGCTGAAAAATCTGGAAGACTTTCTCGGCGCCGCCACTCGCCAGGGCAAACGCGCGCTGCTGGTGGTGGACGAGGCGCAGAACCTGACGCCGCGCGCGGTGGAAGAGCTGCGCATGTTGTCCAATTTCCAGAACGACGAGCGCTCGCTGATCCAGACTTTTTTGCTGGGGCAGCCCGAGTTTCGCGGCATCCTGCAAAGCCCCGACATGCAGCAGTTGCGGCAGCGCGTGGTGGCTTCGTATCACCTGGGGCCGCTCGACGCGGACGAAACGCGCGGCTATATCGAACACCGTCTGCGTACCGTTGGCTGGCAGGGCACACCGGAGTTTGATGCCGAAGCGTTTGCCGCGCTGCATCGTTTTACCGGCGGCATTCCGCGCCGTCTCAACACCACGTGCGACCGCTTGCTGCTATTCGGGTTTCTCGAAGAGAAAAGCCACTTCGGCGAGGCCGAAGTCAATGAAGTCATCGCCGATCTGAAAAACGAGGTGGCGCACCAGGATTACCATGGCGCCACCGGCGTTAACCATCACGCGCCCGCAAATGACGTGATGCATAACGAAGACAGTGTGCGGCTGACGCAGCGGGTCGAGCAGATGGAGCGCTCGGTCAATCGCATCCTGCCCATTGTGCGCAAGATTCTTTACACCGTGAGTGAACGCAGCACTGCCGCAGAAGAAGATGCGTCGTTGCCCGACAACCACGGCATTTACCCAATCAAACGCCACCAAGATTCGCCATGACCCAGGTTTTATGCATCGCCGGTGCGCGCCCCAATTTCATGAAAATCGCGCCGGTGATGGCGGCATTGGCGGAAACCGGCATTGCCGCGCAACTGCTGCACACCGGCCAGCATTACGACGCGGCGATGAGCGACGGCTTTTTTGCCGACCTCGGCATTCCGCATCCTGATCACCATCTTGAAGTCGGCTCCGGCAGCCATGCGGTGCAGACCGCCGAAGTGATGAAGCGTTTCGAGCCGGTGCTCGAAAGCGTGCAACCGCAAGCCGTGCTGGTGGTGGGCGACGTCAACTCCACCATCGCCTGCGCGTTGGTGGCGGCCAAACGTGGCGTCCGCGTGATCCATGTCGAAGCGGGACTGCGCAGCTACGACCGCAGCATGCCGGAAGAAATCAACCGGGTGCTGACCGACCAGATTTCCGATTTGTTGTTTACCACTGAAAAAAGCGCGCTCGCCAATCTGGTCCGCGAAGGCATCGATCCGGCGCGCGTCGAGTTCGTCGGCAACGTGATGATCGACACCCTGCACCGCAATCTCGAACGCGCGGTGCCGGGCAGTCAGACCCTCGGCATGACGCTGCCGCACTATGCGGTGTTGACGCTGCATCGGCCATCCAACGTCGACGATCCCGGTACGCTGGCCGCACTGCTCGACGTCATCGGCGAAATCAACCGCAGCCTGCCGGTGGTGATGCCGCTGCATCCGCGCACGCGCGGCAATATCGAGAAATTCGGCCTGTCTGACAAGCTGGATGCGCTGCATATCCTGCCGCCGGTGGGGTATCTGGAAATGCTCGGCCTGATGCGCGATGCCAAACTGGTGCTGACCGATTCCGGCGGCATCCAGGAAGAAACCACCGCACTCGGCGTGCCTTGCCTCACCCTGCGTGAAAATACCGAACGCCCAATTACTCTGGTCGAAGGCACCAACACTCTGGTCGGCCCCGATCCGGTCGCGATCCGGGCTGCGTTCAACGATGTCATGACGAACGGCGGCAAGGCCGGGCGCATCCCCGAATACTGGGATGGCCGAGCGGCGATGCGTATTGCGCACACCCTGCAAGCCTGGCTGCCGCAGCAAAAAGGAATACGGGTAGCCTGATGCAGCGCGCAGGAATCAAACACGGCGCAATCAAGAATGCCATGTCGATCGACGTCGAGGACTACTTCCAGGTGTCGGCGTTTGCGCCGCATATCCGCCGCGAAGACTGGGATAGCCTGCCGTGTCGGGTCGAACGCAACGTTGATGTGATCCTGGGCCTGCTCGACGAGGCCAACGCTCACGCCACGTTCTTCACCCTCGGCTGGATCGCCGAACGCTATCCGCAAGTGGTGCGCCGCATCGTTGACAACGGTCACGAGCTCGCCAGCCACGGCTACGGCCATCAGCGCGCGTCCGACCTCACTCCCGAGCAGTTTCGCCACGACATCACGCGCGCCAAGCGCATCCTCGAAGACTTGGGCGGGGTTGCCGTGCGCGGCTACCGCGCGCCGAGTTTTTCCATTAACCAGAACAACTGGTGGGCGGTTGAGGAACTGGAAAACGCGGGCTATGTGTACAGCTCCAGCATTTATCCGGTCAAACATGACCATTACGGCATGCCCGACGCGCCGCGTTTTCCGCACCGGCCGAACGGCGCAAACGGCATCCTCGAACTGCCGCCGACCACGCTGCCGCTGCTGGGCCGCAACCTGCCTGCAGCGGGCGGCGGCTGGTTTCGCCTGCTGCCCTATTCGGTGTCGCGCTGGATGCTGCAACGCGTCAATGTGGAAGATCAGGCGCCGTGCATGTTTTATTTCCATCCGTGGGAAATCGATGCCGAGCAGCCGCGCCAGAGCGGCATTTCCGCCAAGACGCGCTTTCGCCATTACGTCAATTTGCAACGGATGCCGGGCAGACTGCGGCGCTTGCTGACCGACTTTGAATGGGATCGCGTTGACCGCGTTTATCTCAAGCCGTAATGAATAGCCAAGCTGAATTTCTCGCGGCGCCCGTCACGTCGTCACCTCCCGTCACCGTTCGCCTGTTGCAGGCGGACGATGCATCGCGCTGGGATGCCTATGTGCTGACGCATCCGGACGCGACGTTTTTCCACCGCACGGGCTGGAAGCGCGTGATCGAACAGGCCTTCGGCCACCGCACCCATTTTCTGCTGGCCGAGCGCGACGGCGCCATCGTCGGCGTGCTGCCGCTGGCCGAAATCAACAGCCGTCTGTTTGGCCACAGCCTGGGCTCGCTGCCGTTTTGCGCGTATGGCGGCATCGTCGCCGATGATGCCGCAGCGCAACGTGCGCTCGATCAGGCCGCACAAGCGCTGGCGCTGCAACTCAAGGTGGGTGCGCTTGAATATCGCAACCAGACCGCACAGCACGCCGACTGGCCGGCCAAGGATTTGTACGTCACCTTCAAGAAAGCCATCGCGCCCGAAACCGAAGCCAACATGAATGCCATTCCGCGCAAGCAGCGCGCGATGGTGCGCAAAGGCATCAAGGCCGGGTTGACCGGCGAGATCGATGCAAACACCACGCGCTTTTTTCAGGCCTATTCGGCGAGCGTGCATCGCCTCGGTACGCCGGTTTTTTCGCGCACATTTTTCCGCCTGCTGAAAAACGAATTCGGCGACGATTGCGAGGTGCTGACCATAGTGCAGGACGGCAAGGTGATCGCCAGCGTGATGTCGTTCTACTTCCGCGACGAGGTGCTGCCGTATTACGGCGGCGGGGTGGATGCCGCGCGCGCGGTGGCGGGCAACGATTTCATGTATTGGGAACTGATGCGGCGCGCCTGCGAGCGCGGGTTGAAAGTATTTGATTTCGGTCGCAGCAAGCGTGGTACCGGTTCGTTCGACTTCAAGAAAAACTGGGGTTTCGAGCCGACGCCGCTGGTGTACGAATACTTCCTGGTGAGCGACACAGAGGTTCCGGAAATCAATCCGCTTAATCCGAAATACAGCCTCTTTATCAAAGCCTGGAAAAAAATGCCGTTGGCGCTCGCCAACGTGATCGGGCCGCATATTGTGAAAAACCTGGGCTGAGCATGGCCGGGCTGCTCTTCCTTGCGCACCGCATCCCGTTCCCGCCCAACAAGGGGGACAAGATCCGCTCGTTCCATTTGCTGCGCCATCTCAGCATGCGTTATGAGATTCACCTTGGCGCGTTCGTTGACGATCCCGACGACTGGCAATACCGTGACGCATTGGCGCCGTACTGCGCGTCGATCAAACTGATTCCGCTGTACCCGCGTCGCGCCAAACTGGCGAGTCTGACCGGCCTCCTCACCGACGATGCGCTCACGCTGCCGTATTACCGCAGCGGCGAGCTGCTGCGCTGGGCAGCCGGGCTGGCAGCGAGCGGCGCGGTCAGTTGCGGGATGGCGTACTCGTCGGCGATGGCGAAATTCATGCCGAAAGGCCTGGCGCGGCGCGTGATCGACATGGTCGATGTCGATTCCGACAAGTGGACGCAATATGCATCGACGCAGCGCTGGCCGCTGTCGTGGCTGTATGCGCGCGAAGGCCGAAAACTGGCCGAGTGGGAAGCGCGGGTGGCGCAGGATTTCGATGCCACCTTGCTGGTGTCGCAAGACGAGGCGGCCTTGCTGCAACAGCATGCACCGCAGGCGCGGCACAAAATCGGCGCGTTCGAGAACGGCGTCGATGCCGGGTATTTCTCGCCCGCGCGCGACTATCCGAATCCCTATCCGCCAGAAGTGCAAGGCGTCGTATTCACCGGCGCGATGGATTACTGGCCGAATATCGACGCGGTGACCTGGTTTGCCGAACGCATATTCCCCGCCGTGCGCAATGCTGTACCGACTGCGCAGTTCACCATCGTCGGCAGCCGGCCGAGCGACGCGGTGCTGGCGCTGGCGCGTCAGCCTGGCGTCGCCGTCACCGGCAGCGTGCCCGATGTGCGCCCCTATCTCGCCCATGCTGCCTGCGCGGTTGCGCCTTTGCGGATTGCGCGCGGGGTGCAAAACAAGGTGCTGGAAGCGATGGCGATGGCGCGCCCGATCGTGGTCACGCCGCAAGCCGCCGAAGGCATCCGCGCCGAAGCCGGCCGCGACTTCATGCTGGCGCAGGGCGAAGCCGAGTTCGCGCGCGCCGTGGTGGCGCAATTGCATGGGCGTGGATCGAATCCGCGGGCGCGCGACTGTATCCTTGAGCATTACGACTGGGCTCGCAACTTGAACGTGATCGACCCCCTGTTTGAACCGTTGACGATCACGCCCCCCGTTTTGGAGACTTGCCCCGCATGAGCGCTTTGCCCGACACCTTTTCCGCCGACCCGCGCAGCAACTGGCTGCTGCCAGGGGGCGTGACCATCGCGGTGCTGCTGCTATTGGCCACCCTGTTCTGGCCGACCCTTTTATCGATGATTGAGGTGTGGGATCGCTCGGAGACCTTCACCCATGGCTACCTCATTCTCCCCATCAGCGGCTGGCTCATCTGGCGGCAACGTGAGGCGTTGGCGCAGATTCAACCGCACCCGGACCTGCGTGGTTTGATCCTGCTGACGCTGGCGGGTGCGGGCTGGTTGCTGGCCGACGCGGGCAGCGTCAATGTCGTCGCGCAATATGCCTTCATTACCATGCTGGTTGCCGCGGTGTGGACGCTGCTGGGTTGGACCTTCGTATGGGCGGTATTTTTCCCCTTGATGTTTCTGTATTTCGCGGTGCCGGTGGGCGAATTCCTGATTCCCCGACTGGTTGAGTTCACTGCCGACTTCACCGTGGCTGCGCTGCAGGTAACCGGTATTCCGGTGTACCGCGAGGGCAGCCATTTCAGTCTGCCCAGCGGCGACTGGTCGGTGATCGAGGAATGTTCCGGGATTCGTTATCTGATTGCCTCGATCACCCTCGGTTCGCTTTACGCTTATCTCACGTATCGTTCCTGGAAACGGCGGTTGCTGTTCGTCATGGCCGCGATGATCGTGCCGGTTTTCGCCAACGGCGGCCGCGCCTACATGATCGTGATGATCGCGCACCTGTCCGGCATGAGACTGGCGCTCGGCATCGATCACTACATTTACGGCTGGGTATTCTTCGGGCTGGTCATGCTGCTGCTGTTCTGGATTGGCAGTTTTTGGCGCGAGGACGACCAGCCAGCCGCAGTCACGCAATCTGGCGTGATTCAGGAATCCGATACCATGTCGCGCCCGCTGTGGCAGGTTGCATTGCTGACCCTGGCGGTCGTCGCGATCTGGCCGGCTTATGCCATCTGGCTCGGCCAGCGTGCGCTGCCTGAACTGCCGGCTTTGCAGATTCAGCCGCAAAGCGGCTGGCAGGCGCGTGCGGCTTTCGCCGACTGGGTGCCGCACTGGCTCGGCGCGGATCGACAATTGCGCCAAAGCTACACCCAGGCTGGGCGCGACGTCATGCTGGAGCTCAATTACTACGTCACCCAGCGTCAGGGCGCCGAACTGGTCAATTCGCAGAACTTCATGGTCGAGCGGCAACATCCGGTGTGGAGCAATGTGGGGGAAAGCATTACCCAGGTTGAAATGGGGGGGCAATTGCGATCCGTTCGCCAAGCCAAGCTCAAATCGACTAACGGACAGCGTCTGCTGATATGGCAATGGAATTTGCTTAACCAGCAGCACACGGTGAACGACCAGCAGGCCAAATTGGTGCTCGCCCTCGACCGCGTGCGGCTGAAGCGCGATGATGGCCTGTCGGTGCTGATTGCCACGTCCTACGACGACACCGACGTCACGGTCGCCGCCGCTACACTGGCGCGCTTCGCCGCCGACATGGAACCGGCGATCGCACGTACGCTTGACCAGGTTGATGGGCGGTGACTGCACACATCGTGCATATCGTCCACCGCTTCGACACCGGCGGGATGGAAAACGGCATGGTCAATTTGTTCAATACGCTGTCGCCCGAACGGTATCGCCATACGGTGGTGGCGCTGACCGACTTCAGCGACTTCCGCCAGCGCATCAGCGCGCAGCCGGTTGAATTCCATGCCTTGCATCGTCCGCCGGGACGCGGTATGGGGTGGATGTTGCGGCTGTGGAAACTGTTGCGCCAGTTGCAGCCCGACCTGGTGCATACGCGCAATCTGGCGGCGCTGGAAGCGCAGGTGGTGGCCGCTGCCGCCGGCGTTCGCGCCACCGTGCATGGCGAACATGGGCGAGACGTGTTCGATCTGCACGGTCAGAGCTGGAAATACAATCTGATTCGTCGCGCGATTCGGCCATTGGTGTCGAATTACATCGCGGTGAGCCGCGATCTCGAAAGCTGGCTGCGCCAGACTATCGGTGTGCCGCCGCACAAGCTGCATCAAATCTACAACGGCGTTGACAGCGTGAAATTTCATCCGCGCTGTTCCAATTCAGGCGATGGTGTGCGGTCGACTGTGCTGCCGCCGGGATTTGCCCATCCCGGGAGAATCGTGTTTGGCTCGGTTGGGCGCATGGCCGCGGTCAAGGATTACCCCACGCTGACGCGTGCTTTCATCCGGATGGTGCAACAGCAGCCTGATCGTGCCGGGCGCGCGCGGCTGGTCATCGTCGGCGAAGGCTCCGCACGTGAAACCTGCATGGGGCTGCTGCAACAAGCCGGACTGGCGCATCTGGCCTGGATGCCGGGCGAGCGTGACGACATTGCGGCTATCATGCAGACGCTCGACGTGTTCGTGTTGCCGTCGAAAAACGAAGGAATATCCAATACCATCCTCGAAGCGCTGGCGAGCGGCTTGCCGGTGATTGCCACGGCGGTGGGCGGCAACCTCGAACTGGTAGAAAGCGGCGTCAACGGCACGCTGGTTCAGCCGGGCGATGTGGACGGCATGGCACAGGCCTTGCTCAGTTATTTGGGTGATCTGGGTGATCTGGATGACTTGGGCACGCCGGCGCGCATCGCCGAACACGGCGGCAATGCGCGGCGGATTGCCGAACAGCGCTACAGCATTCCGGCTATGGCCGAGGCGTATGCAAGGGTATATGACAAGACATTGAGACGCGGGCGCTGAGGCGCCGTCAGTCGCCCCGATAACTCGACGGCAACAGGGACAGATAACCAGTATGTGCGGCATTACCGGCATTTTCGATACTCATGGCGCGAGCGAGATTTCGCGCGCGCTGCTTGATCGCATGAACGAAACCCAGTTTCATCGCGGTCCCGACGAAGGCGGCCTGCATCTGGAACCGGGCGTGGGGCTGGGGCATCGGCGGCTGTCGATCATTGATTTATCCAGCGGCCAGCAGCCGCTGTTTAATGAAGACGGTTCGGTGGTCGTGGTGTTCAACGGCGAAATCTACAATTTCCAGCAACTGGTGCCCGAACTCGAAGCGCTCGGCCATGTTTTTCGCACCCACTCCGACACCGAAGTCATCGTCCACGCCTGGGAAGCCTGGGGCGAGTCCTGCGTGTCCCGGTTCAGAGGCATGTTTGCGTTTGCGCTGTGGGATCGCAAGCAGGAAACGCTGTTCGTGGTGCGCGACCGCTTTGGCGTCAAACCGCTGTATTACGCTTTTCTCGACAGTGGAGAATTCATTTTCGGTTCCGAGCTGAAGTCGCTGATGGCGCATCCCGGTCTCGCGCGCGAGATCGATCCGCTGGCGGTCGAGGAGTATTTTGCTTATGGCTACGTGCCCGAGCCGCGCACCATCTTCAAGCGGGTCTGCAAGCTGCCGCCGGGGTTTACCCTGACGCTCAAACGCGGCCAGGCGCGTGCGCTGCCGAAACAATATTGGGACATGCCGTTTACCCCGGTGGCGGTGAAAGACGAAGCCAGCGCGATGGACGAGCTGGTCGAGCGGATGCAGGAATCGATCCGCTTGCGCATGATTGCAGACGTGCCGCTGGGCGCGTTTCTGTCGGGCGGCGTTGATTCCAGCGCGGTGGTGGCGATGATGGCGACGCAATCCAGGACGCCGGTGAGCACCTGTTCGATTGGTTTTGACGACCCGGCCTACAACGAAATTGAATTCGCCCAGCAAGTGGCGGATCGCTACCACACCCGGCATCACGTCGAAACCGTCGCCTCCAACGATTTCAGCCTGGTCGACAAACTGGCGCAGGTATACGACGAGCCCTATGCCGACTCCTCCGCGCTGCCGACTTACCGGGTGTGCGAACTGGCGCGCAAGCACGTCAAAGTCGCGCTGTCGGGCGACGGCGGCGACGAGCATTTCGCCGGTTATCGGCGCTATCGCTGGTTTCGTTACGAAGAACGGCTGCGCGCGGTGATGCCGCTGGCGCTGCGCCGTCCGCTGTTCGGCACGCTCGGCAAACTGTACCCGAAGGCCGACTGGGCGCCCAAGGTGTTGCGTGCCAAAACCACGTTCGAAGCGCTGGCGCGCGACACCGTCGAGGGCTATTTCCACGGCGTCTCGCTGCTGTCCGATGCGCAGCGTAAACAGCTTTTTTCGCCCGCTTTCAAGCGCGAATTGCAGGGCTACGAAGCGGTGGAAGTGCTGCGCCGCCACGCCGCCGTGGCGCCGACCGACGATCCGCTGTCGCTGGTGCAATATCTCGACATGAAAACCTATCTGGTCGGCGATATCCTGACCAAGGTCGATCGCGCCAGCATGGCGCACGCGCTCGAAGTGCGCGAGCCGCTGCTCGACCATGAACTGATGGGCTGGGTGTCGGGCTTGCCGATCGACCTCAAGCTCAACGGCACCGAAGGCAAATACCTGCTGAAAAAAGCGATGGAACCCTATCTGCCGCACGACGTGCTGTACCGCAAGAAGATGGGTTTCGCGGTGCCGCTGGAGGCGTGGTTTCGCGGGTCGCTGGCAGCGACCATCCGCAACGTGGTGCTGGGTGAGCGGCTGGCTTCCACCGGCATGTTCAACCAGAATTTTCTACGCCAGGTGGTCGAAGCGCACCAATCCGGTCGGCGCGATTATTCGGTGATCTTGTGGACGGTGCTGATGTTCGACGCCTTCCTTGGGCAGGTGCTGGGGATGGATGGCCAAAGTGCGGGCGAGGGCGAGCGGCAAGCGGCATGAAGATATTGCATGTATTCGACCACACCCTGCCGCTGCATTCGGGATACACCTTTCGCAGTGCGGCGATTCTGCATAACCAGCGCAAGATCGGCTGGGAGACCTGCCACCTGTCCGGACCCAAGCAGATCAACTGCGAGGTGATGGAGGAAGATGCGGATGGCCTGCATTTTTATCGCACTCCCAAGCCCGCCGGCCTGCTCGCCAAACTGCCGGGCGGCGATCCGTTTGCGGTGATGGCGGCGATCGAGAAGCGTTTGCTGACGCTGGCGGGCGAGTTGCAGCCCGATGTGATTCACGCCCACTCGCCGGTGCTCAACGCAGTGCCGGCGATCCGCGTCGGCCGCAAACTGGGCATCCCGGTAGTGTATGAAATCCGCGCCTTCTGGGAAGACGCTGCGGTGGATCATGGCACTACGCGGGAAAACAGCCTGCGCTACAAGCTGACCCACGCGCTGGAAACCTGGGCGGTGAAAAATGCCGATGCCGTTACCGTCATCTGCGAAGGCTTGCGCAACGATCTGGCCACGCGCGGCATCGCGCCCGGCAAAATTACCGTGATTCCGAATGCGGTCGATATCGAGAAATTTTCTGTTGGAGGCAAACCGGATGCGGCGTTGAAACTCAAACTGGGACTGGGCGCCAGTCGTGTGCTCGGCTTCATCGGCTCGTTCTACGCGTATGAAGGATTGGACTTGCTGATTGCCGCGCTGCCGGCGATTCTCAAACAGATTCCCGACGTCAAGGTGTTGCTGGTGGGCGGCGGGCCGCAGGAGGTCGCGCTGAAACAACAGGTGATGGCGCTCGACCTGAAAGAGCGCGTGGTGTTCGTCGGGCGCGTGCCTCATGCTGAGGTGAATCGTTATTACGACCTGATCGATGTGCTGGTGTACGCGCGCCATCCGATGCGCTTGACCGAGTTGGTGACCCCGCTGAAGCCGCTGGAGGCGATGGCGCAGGGACGCCTGATGGTCGCGTCCGATGTCGGCGGCCACAAGGAGTTGATTCAGGATGGCAAGACCGGCATTTTGTTCCGTGCCGGCCAGCCGGGCGATCTGGCCAGCAAGGTGGTGGGTTTGCTGAAATACGAGCCGGGCTGGGACAGCATGAAGCGCAACGGCCGCGAGTTTGTCGAGACCGAACGCAACTGGGCGGCGAGCGTGGCGCGCTATCGCGGCGTCTATGGCAGCCTCGTCAAACCACGGATGGAGGCCGCGCTTGGCTGACAGCCGTGCCGCTGAATCGAACCGCGATCCGAACCGCATCGACCTGGTTGTGTTCAGTTCCCTTTTCCCTAGCGCCGCGCGTCCCGGCGCCGGACTGTTCATCCGCGAACGCATGTTTCGCGTGGCGGCACATCGGCCGCTCGCCGTCGTCTCGCCGCAACCGTGGTTTCCCGGTCAGGCGCTGATCCGCCTGCTGCGGCCCGGTTATCGCCCGCAAGCTCCGGCGCTGGAAATCCAGCACGGCATCCGGGTGTATCACCCGCGTTTTCTGTCGGTTCCCGGACTGCTGCGTCAATTCGATGGCTGGTCGATGGCGCTGGCGAGCGCCTGGTTGCTGCGGCGGCTGAAGCGGCAGGGCGCACGTCTGATCGACGCCCACTTCGCCTATCCCGATGGCGAGGCCGCGACCCGGCTGGGACGCTGGTTGAGTCTGCCGGTGACGGTCACCCTGCGCGGCACCGAAGTGCCGCACAGCAATAATCCCGCGCTGCGCCCGCGACTGGTAAGCACGCTTGAGGCTGCGACCCGGGTGTTCTGCGTGTCCGATTCGCTGCGCCGCCTGGCGCTCGAACTCGGTACGCCTGCGGAAAAAACCGAAGTGGTGGGAAACGGCGTCGATACGACGCGCTTCTATCCGGTCGAGCGTGCCGCTGCGCGCCGGAAATATGCGTTGCCGCCGGATGCCGTCGTGCTGGTTTCAGTGGGCGCACTGGTCGAACGCAAAGGGATGCAGCGCGTGATCGATTGCCTGCCGGCGCTGCTTCAGCGCCATCCCGCTTTGCATTACCTCATCGTCGGCGGCGGCAGTCCGGAAGGCGACAACCGCGCCGAGCTTGAGGCTCAGGCGGCGCGGCTGGGATTGAGCGAGCGCGTGCATTTTCTCGGTGCGCTGCCGCCGGATGACCTGAAATGGCCGTTGTCGGCCGCCGACGTGTTTGTGCTGGCCACCCGCAACGAGGGCTGGGCCAATGTGTTTCTGGAAGCCATGGCATGCGGCCTGCCGGTCGTCACCACCGATGTTGGCGGCAATGCCGAGGTGGTGTGCCGGGATGACCTCGGCAGCATCGTGCCGTTTGGCGACAGTCTTGCCCTGAGACAGGCATTGGACGCTGCCTTGAGCCAGGACTGGGATCGCAGCGCCATCCTGGACTATGCCCTGGCCAACCAGTGGGACAAGCGGGTGGCGCAGTTGTTGTGTGCGTTTGAACCCCTGCTTGCGGGTGCGCCATCTGCACTGTGCGCTGCTTCGGCGGCGGTTGAACCATGAGCGCCAAACCGGACGCAACCGGCCACGATGCCCGCAGCATGCTTGAACGGCTGCGCCGGGCCGCATGGCGGCAGGGCAAATCCCTGCGTCAGCGCCTGTTCCCGCAGCCGGTCGCCCGGTATGTGTTCGTCGCCGGGATGCAGCGTTCCGGAACCAATCTGTTGATGGACGTGTTAGATGCCAGCGCGCAGACCCAGGTGTTTCATGAAACCGACGCGCGCGCCTTCGACCACTACGAAATGCGCGAACTGGTCGTGATCCGCCAGCTCGCGCAGCAATGTCCGGCGCCGCTGTTCGTGATCAAGGCATTGTGCGAACTGGATCGGATCAAGGCCTTGATGGATGCGTTTACGCCCGCGAAAACCCTGTGGGTGGTGCGCGACTGGCGCGATAGCGTCAACTCGGCGATCAAATCCTTCCCCAACTTTGTGCCGCAATGGCAGCGGCTGGCCCAGGGCGATACGCGGGACTGGCGCGGCAGGGGGATGTCGCCTGCCACCCGCGAACTGCTCGCGGCCTACTTCCATCCCGACGCCAGCGAGGCGGAAGGCGCGGCCATGATGTGGTTTTATCGCAATGTGCTGTACTTCGAGCAAGGGTTGTCGGCTGATGCACGCGTGCGCGTCGTGTTTTACGAAAATATGGTGCAGCACCCGCAGCGTGAAGTTGCGGCGGCCTATGATTTTCTGGGTTTGCAGGGCGGCGGCGCGGGGATCGCCCGGCGCATTCATACGCGCTCGGTCAAGCATCGCAGCCGACCGGATATTGCGCCTGCGGTAGCGCTGCTGTGCGATGAACTGCTGGCGCGTTTTGTGGCATTGCCAGCGGGAGCAAGATTATGAGCCTGCCGGTTTGGCTCGCCCGCAATATTTACCGCGCTCAGGAAGCAGCGATGCATCGCCCCACCTTTGCGCTGCTGGAAGAAATCGAGCGCACGCAGTGGCTGGATCGCGCCGGGGTGGAAGCGGTGCAGACGCAGCGCCTGAATCAGTTGTTGTCCACAGCGCTGGCGCATAGCCCGTGGCACGCCGCCCGGCTGCACGCGGCCGGGCTGGAGAATGCCGTCCAGACGGGTGCGGTCACGCTGGCCGATCTCGCCCGGCTGCCGACGATGGACAAGTGTGACGCGCGCGACAACGTCGAGCAACTGGTGTGGCGCGGCGCGCCCGGCGGGGTGTTTCCGTACACCACCGGCGGCTCCAGCGGCGAGCCGCTGATTTTCTATTTCGGCCGTCAACGTCAGGCATCCGACGCCGCTGGGCGGATGCGCGCGCGGCGCTGGTGGGGCGTCGCACCCGGCGAACGCGAAGCGTATCTGTGGGGCGCGCCGGTGGAGTTGAACAAGACCGACCGTATCAAGACCCTGCGCGACCGGCTGGTGAATCAACTGGTGTTGAACGCTTTTGCCATGTCGCCGCAACGCATGGATGCGTATCTGCACGCGTTGCAGGCGTGGCAGCCCAAATGCCTGTATGGCTACGCATCGAGCGTGGCCTTGCTGGCGGCGCACGCCGAGGCGCGGCAACGCAGATTAAAGTTGCCGCAACTGCGGGTGGTGTGTACCACCGGCGAGCCGCTGTATCCGCACCAGCGTGAACTCATTGCACGCGTATTCGGCGCGCCGGTGGCGAACGAATTTGGCAGCCGCGACATCGGCTTCACCGCGCACGAAGCGCCGGGCGGGCAGATGTTGTTGATGAGCGAAAGCCATATCGCCGAAGTGCTGGATGCGCATGGTCAGCCAGTCGCGCCGGGCGAGTCCGGCGAGGCGGTGATTACCGGGCTGACTTCAGCGGCTCAAGCCTTTATCCGTTATCGAACGGGTGATGTGCTGCGGCTGTCGAACGAACCGGCGGCGGGCGGCCAGGGATTGCATGTCATCGCCGAGGTGACGGGGCGGCAGACCGATTTTGTCGTCGCCGCTGATGGCCGGGTGATGCACGCGCTGGCGGTGATTTATGTGCTGCGCGCCACGCCCGGCGTCGGAGAGTTCAAGTGCGTGCAACACACGGTCGAGCACATGGAAGTGCAAATTGTGCCGACGGTCGACTGGAACGATGCTGCGCGTCATGCGGTGGAATCCGGTTTGCGCGCGCGTCTGGGCGAGGCGCTGCGAGTGGATGTCCGCTTGCAGGATGAGATTGCGCCCGAAGCCTCGGGCAAGCATCGTTATGTGGTGAGCCATGTGCCGCTGGCCGCAGGCTTGCAACAAGCGGCGGCATGAACTGAAGTTGAGCTGAACGAATTGAATATGAATCCTCTGTCCCTGATCAATCTGCCGCTGCGCTACAAACCCTGGGAAGGTCGCCATCTGCGTCTGGTGATGCAGGATGTGCTCGGCGCGGCGCGGCAACCCGAGCAGGATCACCGCACCCACTTGCGCGCGGCGATCGACTGGTTGTGCCGCGCGCAGGATGTGCGCGCCAATATGCACGATGCCGGGGGCGTGGCGGCGGGCTGGAGTTTCGAAGATGGCTGGCTGCCCGGTTATCCTGAAACCACCGGCTACATCATCGAAACCTTCATCGCCGCCGCTGCCACGCTCGACCGTCCGGAACTGATTGCGCGCGCGCACCAGATGATCGATTGGGAGCTGTCGCTGCAAGCAGCGGACGGCGCATTCCCCGGCCATTTTGGCGAAGCGGGCAGTCATCCGGTGATTTTCAATCAGGGCCAGATCATGCATGGCCTGGTGGCGGGTTACACCTCGCTCAAGCGTGACGATTGCCTGCAAGCGGGATTGCGCGCCGGACACTGGCTGGTGCAGCAGCAGGACGCCGACGGCTGCTATCGCAAGTTCGAGCACAACGGCGTGCCGCATGTCTACAACACGCGCGCGATCTGGGCGCAGGCGGCGCTGGGCGTGGTGGCGAACGACGCCGTGCTGGTGGCGTCGGCGCGGCGCAATCTCGACTGGGCGCTGACCCGGCAAATGGCCAGCGGCTGGTTTGCCACCAATGCTTTCGTGCCTGGCAAATCACCGTTCACTCACACCATCGCCTACGCCATACGCGGTTTTATCGAAGTGGGTGTGCTGCTGGATGACGCGCGCTACATTCAGGCCGCCGAACGCGCCGCCCGGGGTCTGATGGACAAGCAACATGAAAATGGCTGGCTGGCCGGCACCTATGGCGACGGCTGGACGCCGACCGCTCGCTACGCTTGCGTCACCGGCATCGCGCAAATGGCCTTGTGCTGGCTGCGGCTGGCGCAGATCAGCGGCGACAAAAAATACCGCGAAGCCGCCTGGCGTGCGATTGCCTACGTCAAACGCACCCAACGGCTGGAAGAAGACGATGAGATCGTGCGCGGCGCCATCCCCGGATCGGCGCCGATCTGGGGTGCGTATTCGCGTTTCGAATTTCCCAACTGGGCAGCCAAGTTTTTTGCCGACGCGTTGATCATGGATATGGCAAATGTCGCCGTGCCGCCGGTTCCGGCGGCAGCATTAGGGTTGGCGCCGCCGGTTCCGGCGGCAGCGCGGGAGTTGGCGCCGCCGATTCCGGTCGCGGCCCGGGGATTACCGCGATGAGCCGGTTGAAGCTGATGATTCTGTGCGGGCGTAGCGCCCGCCACCTGTACGTCGCCAATACCTTGTGCCGCGCTGGTGATGTGGTGGCCATCGTGCAGGAAACCGGCGGTGAATGGAATCTGAAAAAGACCCTGAAAAAACTGCGCCCCGACCGGCTTTTTCGCAAGGTATGGCGCTGGCTGCGCGACCGCCGCCGCTACAGTGGCAACCCCGAAGCGAAGTTTTTTTTTCCGGGAGGTGAACCCCGGCTCGATCATCCCGAGCGGGTACGCGAAGTGCCGCACATCAATCACCCCGAGATGGTGAAGCTGGCGCGTGAACTCAAGCCCGACCTGATCTGCGTATTCGGCACCTCGCTGATACGCGGCGAACTGTTAAAGCAAGGCCGCCTCGGCATCGTCAACCTGCACGGCGGGCTGTCGCCGGAGTATCGCGGCGCCGACTGCACCTTTTGGGCGCTGGTGAACGGCGAGCCGGAAAAGGTCGGCTGCACCCTGCATTACATCGACGCCGGCATCGACACCGGCCGCCTGATTGCCCACATTAGCCCGCAAGTGCGCGCGGGCGACAGCGAACTGGAGTTGTTCTGGCGGGCGGTGCAGGATGGCGCCGAGGTCTATGCCGAAGCCGTCGCGCGACTTGCGGCGGGCGAACGGCTTGGCTTGGTGCAGCCAGGCAAGGGGCGGCTGTACCAGGTCAAGGATCGCGGGCTACGCCACGAGCGCGCACTCGCAGCACGGCTGGCGTCCGGCATGTTGGCCGGCATGGCCTTGCCGCGGCGGATCCGCTGGTTTACCTCCGACACCGCGCAGCGGACAAAATCATGAGAGACCTGTTTGTTACCGCCGTCATCTTTGGTCTGATCCCCTTCATCTTCAAACGACCCTGGGTGGGCATCCTGCTCTGGTCGTGGCTGGGGTATATGAGTCCGCACCGTCTGGCCTATGGGTTTGCCTATGATTTCCCTTTTTCCATGATCGTCGGTGTGGTCACCATCGTGTCTTTCATGGCGTCCCGGGAAAAGAAGGCGATGCTCTGGACGCGCGAAACCATTCTCCTGCTGATCTTTGTCGGCTGGATGCTGTTCACTACGTTTTTCGCGTTTTATCCCGATTGGGCATGGCTCCAGTGGAACAAGGTATGGAAGATCCAGATGATGGTTCTCCTCACCGCACTCATTATCACCGAGCGTCAACAACTGCATTGGCTGATCTGGGTGATTGCCCTGTCGCTCGGCTTCTATGGGGTGAAGGGCGGTATTTTCACCATCGTGAATGGCGGCGCCTACCGGGTGCAAGGTCCGTCGGGGACGTTCATCGGCGGCAATAACGAACTCGCGCTTGCTCTGGTCATGGTGATTCCGTTGATTCGTTATCTGCATCTGCAGGAGACCCGCAGGCTGTTCCGCCTGGGGCTGGCGGGGGCGATGGTGCTGACTGGAGTAGCGGCGATCGGCAGCCAGTCGCGCGGCGCGTTGCTGGCGATGGGGGCGATGGGCGTGTTCCTGTGGCTGAAAAGCCGCAACAAAATCGTCACCGGAATTTACATGGCGGTGGCCGTGGTCATCATGGGATCGGTGATGCCGCAGGAATGGTATGACCGCATGGAAACGATCAGAACCTATGATGCGGACCGGTCGGCGCAAGGCCGGATCAATGCCTGGTACACCGCGTTCAATGTGGCGAAAGACCGCATCACGGGAGGCGGCTTTGAAATGTTTCAAGCCCCCACGTTCCACCAATATGCGCCGAACCCTTCGAATGTCCATGATGTTCACAGCATCTATTTCGAGCAAATGGGCGAGCAGGGATTTATCGGCTTCGGCTTGTTCATGCTGCTGGGGCTGCTGGCATGGATACGCGCGCAGCAGATCATCAATCGATGCAAAAAAGATCCCGACCGGAAATGGGCGGCCGATCTGGCCGCCATGATTCAGGTGAGCCTGATTGGCTACGCGGCGGGGGGAGCCTTCCTGGGCATGAGTTATTTCGATCTGCCCTACCACCTGATGATTATTCTGGTGCTGGTGGCCAAATTTGCGGGCTTGCTGAATCATGCACCGCAAAGCGCGGCGCAGGCCATGGATGAAGCGTCTGTGCATCCACCGTCAACACGCTGGGATTACAAACCGGCCTGGCAACGTAAATAACGCTGTCCTGAGCGGACGGCTTAATGTTCGTTCTCCTGCAGCCAGCGTTCCAGCATCATCACGACCCAGATCATCACCCCGTAATAGCTGGCGTGCGGGCCGCGCTGCATCGCCAGCATGTGGTCGAGATACGCCGGCTGGATCCAGCCGCGCTGTTTGAAATCGGCCAGGCTGTCGTGGACGAGGTCGCCGAGCGGGGCGTATTGCGTGCTCCATACGCCAAATGGCAGGCCGAAGCCGTGCTTGCTCTTGTTGATGATTTTTTCCGGCAGCAGGTCGGCGAGCGCCCGTTTGAAAAACCAGCGCAGTTTTTGTCCGCGTACCTTGTAATCCACCGGCAGGGCGTTGGCAAACGCCACCATGCGGTCGTCGAGCAGCGGGTAATGCACTTCGATCCCGGCCGCTTCAGTCATGGTGCCCACCTTGCGCAGATCGTTGTCGGCCAGGGTGTATTTCATGTCCAGATGCATCATGCGGTTGATGTAATGATCGGATGCAGTGCTGGTGTAGATTTGAGTGAGCGCGGCGTCGGTGGATGCCGGGTCAACGGCATGGAAGAAGTCGGCGGAAAATATTTGTGCGAGCGGGGTGCGGTGAAGGAAGTTGTAACTTTCCAGCCGCAGCGGCAGGCCGACGTTTGCCTGCGTAACGTAGCTTTTCAGCTTGGCAAGCGGAAAGTGGCCGGAGAGCAGCGGCAGGTGCGCGACCGGTTCGATCAGCCCGCGTCGCAGCAGGGCGGGCAGATGGGAATAGGCCTCGAACAGGCGCTGCTTGGCATAGCGTGCGTTACCGCCGAATATTTCATCGCCGCCGTCGCCCGCCAGCATGCGATCAAAGCCCGCCTGGCGCGCCGCCTGCGCGCAAAAATAGGTCGGTACCGCCGATTCGTTGCCGAAGGGTTCGTCGTATTCGCGCGCGATGACGGGAACGGCCGTGACGATGTCGGCCGGTTTCAGGTAGTACTCATGGCTGCGGCATTGGTAGCGTTCGGCGGCGCAGCGCGCGTATTCCATTTCGTCAAATCCGGCGGCGTCAAAGCCGATGGAGAAGGTGTCGACGGGCGCCGCGCGCGCGGCGCTGAGCGCACCGACGATGGTGGAACTGTCCGTGCCGCCGGAGAGAAACGCAGCGGCGGTCGGCGTGTCGGCATCGCGCACGGCCCGATCCAGCACACTGCGGAAATTGCGCTGGTGGCGGTCGAAATCCGCATCGGCCGGGGTGTAGTCGGCTTGCCAGTAAAAGCCCGTACTGATCTGGCCGTTCTTGAATGTGGCGTATTGCCCGGGCAGCAGTTTATGCACGCCCTGATACAGGCTGCGCGGCGCAGGAATGGCGTGGAAATAGAGATAGTCGTAGATGGCCTGCGGGTCGATGCTGCGCCCTACGGCGGGGTGCGCGGCCACACTTTGCACGCTGCTGGCGAACACCAGTTGGCCGCCCTTTTTGGCGTAGCACAGGCGCTCGGCGCCCACCCGGTCGATCGCCAGAAAAGCTTTTTGCTTCAGCGGTTCGAGCACGGCGAAAGCGAAGTGGCCGTGTATCAGCGTCGGCAGTTTTTCGCCAAAACGCAACCAGCCGTGCGCCACTGCGGTTACGGCGCTCTGGTCGCGTGCGATGAATGCCAGATCGTCGTTGAGAAATTGCGGCCGCCCATGCAGCGCGACAGCGAGACCGTTTTCAACGTGAATCCCGGCCTTGCCGAAACGCGAGCAGCCCGCCACCCCCAGCATCTGGCTGCTGTGTTGGTGCAGCACGCTGTCGGGTGACAGGCGCGCTGCGCGTCCCATGTGCCTGGCCAAATCCTGATGCGCGCCGTGATCGCCCAGCCAGCCAAAAATTCCATCCATAGTGTGATGTATGAGAGTGATACGGGATAATTAGGACTGATATTAACGGGCTTTTGGTTTGCCAAGAATCTTGTTAGCGATCCGCAACCAGGCAACTGAAAAAACCGGAGCGGACTGACGGCCCATGACGACTGGAACGACGAGTGCGATTTGACATGATGTGCTGCAAGCATTTGAGTTTTGGCGTGCCGCGATGAGCGGATTCTGGCTGTTGCCCTGGCTATGGTTGGGTATCGTCGGTTGCGTGCTGTTTTATTGCAGGCGCGATTTACGGGCGGTCTGGCGGGAGCCGGTATTACGCTACCCGGTGATGATCATCGAGGGCGACGATTGGGGCGCGGGCCCGGTGGATGCGCAGGCTCATGCGCTCAATCGCTTGGTGGAGGTGCTTTCCCGCTATCGCGATCAAACGGGTCGCCACCCGGTGATGACGCTTGCCTTGGTGCTGGCGGTGCCGGATGGTCCGGCAATACGCCGGGATGGCCAATATCATCGACGCCTGCTGGACGATCCGCTGTTCAATCCGGTGCGGCAGGCAATTGAACGGGGGCGTGCAGCGGGTGTGTTCGCTTTGCAACTGCATGGACTGGAACACTATTGGCCAGCGGGTTTGGTGGCCTCGACAGACCCTGCGGTTAGAGCTTGGTTAACCGGTGAGACCCCGGGGACGACGGAAAAACTGCCGTCGCCGCTGCAAAGCCGCTGGGTGGATGCCTCCGTGCTGCCTTCCAGGCCGCTTGAACAGTCTGCTGTGGCAAGTGCGGTGCAGCAGGAGGCCAATCATTTTCAGCGGATATTTGGAATGACACCGCGTGTGGCCGTGCCTCCCACCTTCGTCTGGACGGAAGCGGTCGAGCGGGCGTGGGCGCAGGCGGGGGTGGAATTTGTGGTGACGCCGGGTCTGCGCAGTGCCTGCCGCAATGCTGCGGGCGTACCCGATTGCGATAGCGGGCCGTTTTATAACAATCAGCCCGGTCTGGGGGTGACCTATCTGGTGCGTGACGATTATTTCGAGCCAGAACGGGGTCACCGGGCGGAGCGTGGGCTGGCCGCATTGGCGCATAAATGGGGTCAGCGGCGCGCCTGCCTGTTTGAAACCCATCGCAGTAATTTCATTGGCGATGCGGCTGCTGCTTCGCGTCATCTGGCGGAAATCGATCGTTTGTACGCGGTGCTGCTGAAGCATTACCCCGATCTGCGTTTTACGTCCACCGAGGAATTGGCGCGCGCGTTGCAGCAAGGGAACCCGGTCTGGGTTGAAACACGCTTCAGCATCCGTTTGGCGGCATGGCTGTCGCGGACGCGGGACTTGCGTATTTATTGGAAGCTGGCGAGAGTGAGCGGGCTGGCTTGGCTCATGCGTTTGATGGAAATGGCTTTGAAACGGGTTTCGAGACAGACCCGCACGCATGTCAGGCCGGGGTGAGTGTCTGTGGCAGCGGCGCGGCGAGTCGATCCGTAGCGAGCCAATCGCGCTGTGGCGTCAGGTGGTACCGATGTCGGTCGGGGTTGATGGGTATGGTAGGCTGCACGCTGGAAAATAAAACGCGGTTCATGTTCGGGTAGGGGTTTGTCGAGATCAACCAGGCATGGCATGGCAAGGAAATAGAATGCGCTTTTTTGGGATGGTTTTTCTTTTACTGTTAACGGGCTTCACCCTGCCGGCAGCCAGAGCCGCAGGCTTGACCGACGCGGAAATCAAGGCTTTACCCGCCTTCTGCGAGGCCAGGCTCAAGCGAACTTCGCAATACGAGCACTGGAACCAGACGCTCGGGCCGGACTTCGCCCACACCCATCACTATTGCGAAGGCCTGGGGCTGATCAACCGTTATTATGCTGCGCGCACGTCGCAGCAAAAAAAATACAATCTGCAAGGCGCCGATGCTGATTTTTCTTACATGGTGCAGCATGCCAGCCAGACATACAGCCTGATGCCGGAGGTTTATCTCAATCTTGGTCTGGTGTCTTCGTTGATGGGCAGGCAAGGGGAGGCGCTCACGAATCTGAAGAAAGCGCAGGAACTGAATCCGCAGCTTGTCAAAGCGTACACGCTGGCTGCGGAAGTGCACACCAAGTTGAATCAAAACAAAGAGGCGCTCAACGTCGTGACGGAAGGGCTGCGCCAGGTTCCCGATAGCGCGGTGTTGCAGCGACTGTACAAGGAGCGGGGCGGTAAATTGCCCTACCCGGAGCCGGTTGCGCGCGCAGCGCCGACGGTTGCCGCTCCCGTTGAGCCGGGAAGTAATGCCAAAGCAGGGGAGGACATCGTTCCCACCGCGCCTGATGCAAACCCACGCCCGCAAACACCGGCCAGCCCGGCGCCAGACGCCGCTACGGGAGGCAAGGATGCTCCGGTGACGGCGCCGCCTAAAATCGGCTCGCCAACGAATCCCTGGTGTCGATTCTGTCCCGATCCTGCGCCATGACCCTGTCGCCACACTATCCCCGCTGAGTTGACCGAATGCGAGGTGCGCGCCCTTTGTCATTGCTGATGATCACCGAGTTGTTTCTGCCCACCAAAGGCGGAACAGCGGTTTCATTCGACGATGATTTCCGGCGGCTGGGCGGCAAAGAGGTGCACATCGTCACGGCGGATGTGCCGGGCGCTGCCGAATTCGATCCCGGTCACCCCAACAGCGTCAACCGGCTGACCTTGAAGCGCAGCCCCTGGCTCAAGCCGGAATCCCTGGTCATTTATTCGAAACTGTTTTTCAAGTCACTGGGTTTGGCCGTGAAGCATCGCTTCGCAGCGGTTTTTGCGGGGCGCGCCCTGCCCGAGGGAATCGTGGCCTGGGCTGTGGGCAGACTGATCGGGCGCAAGGTTTTTATCTATGCTCACGGCGAAGAGCTGACGGGATGGGGACGCGGGCGTAAATTTCAGGCGATGTGTTTTGCCTTGCGGCACGCTGACTGGGTGCTGTCCAACAGCGATTTCACCCGCGATACGCTGGTTTCATTGATTGGCGTGGCGCCGGAGCGCATCGCCCTGACCTATCCTACGGTCGACGTTGAGCGCATGCGGCCGGGGCTACCCTTTGACGACATCCTGGGAAATTTGGGGATCACTCCGGATCAGCGACTCATCCTGTCGGTCGGACGCCTACAGCGCCGCAAGGGCTTCGATCAGGTTATCCGCTCGTTGCCAGGCCTGGCGGCGAAAGGACTGGATGCGCATTACGCGTTGATCGGCATCGGCGAGGACTGGGATTATCTCCAGACCATCGCGAAGGAGGCGGGGGTCAGCGATCGCCTGCACCTGCTGGGGCATGTCGATGCCGAGGATCTTCCGCGCTGGTACAACGCCTGCGATCTGTTTGCCATGCCCAACCGCGACATCAACGGCGATACCGAGGGCTTCGGCCTGGTCTTTCTGGAGGCGGGTGCGTGCGGTAAACCGGTGGTCGCTGGCCGGGCAGGCGGCACGGGATCGGCCGTAGTGGAAGGCGTGACGGGGCTGCGTGTCGACGGAGAAAGGGTTGGGGAGGTCGAGGCTGCGCTCGCTCGCTTGTTGTCCCATCCGGAAGAGGCGCAAGCCATGGGCGAGGCCAGCAGAGAGCGGATCGTTTCCCGGTTTACCTCCGACCAGCGTGCGGAATTGATCCGTCAGTTGATTCTCAACGGATGAACGGGAGTTCCGGAGTACCCGGCTTACCGGAGATGGGATTCGCCCCATTCTTTGGCGGCCAGCAAATTGTCCACGTGATGAACATTCACCAGGGATGCGGCACTGCCGGGTGTGGTGTCACTGGCTAGTTTCAACAGGTACCCCACCTCTGCCGCCCGTCCTGCCTCGATATCCGAGTATTTGTCGCCGATCAGGGCGCACCGGGATAGATCGAGATTGAAATCCCTTTGAGCTTTCAGGATCATGCCCGGATTGGGCTTGCGGTCAAATGACTCGCGTCTGAATTCGCCGATGCCCGCGGTGGGGTGGTAAGGGCAATGATAGACCCGGTCGATCTCGATGCCCTGCGCGCGGAACGCTTGCAGCATCCAGTCGGTGAGCCGCTGGAAATCCGCCTCGTTGTAAAACCCGCGTGCGATGCCGGCCTGATTGGTGATGACAATCAGGCGATAACCCAGCCGCATGGCGGTGGAACAGAGTTCGAAAATGCCGGGCATGAATTCGAAGTCTTCGATACGGTAGACGTAATGCTTCTCCACGTTGATGACGCCGTCGCGGTCGAGAAACAGCGCCTTCTGCGATGCGTTCATGGCCGGGCGAACCAGTGCTGGGCGCGTTCGAAATCCTCGGGAATGCCGATGTCGATGAAACGTCCCGCAGTGCGGAAGGCCAGCGGGCGCAGTTCCGCCACACGCGGAACCAGCAACTGCTGTTCGAAGGAGTAAGCGGCGCCGGCCGGAATCTGCCGCAGGATCTCGGCACCCAGCAGATAAACGCCGGCGTTGATGTCGCCGGTTCCGGCGCCGCCTTTTTCCAGAAAACCGTAAACGGTATCGCCCTCAATTTCCAGCGCGCCGTAACGCCCGACCTCGGGTACGCGACATACCGCCATGCTGAGGGCGGCGGATGCCCGCCGGTGGGCGGCGAGCATGGCCGGGTAATCGAGTTCCAGATAGGTGTCGCCGTTGAGGATAAAGACCGGCAGCGCGGTAATCTGATCCGCCGCCAGCCGGATGGCGCCGCCGGTTCCCAGCGGCGTGTACTCCACCGAATAATGCAGCGCCATGCCGCGATAGTCCGCGCCAAAATAGTCGCGGATGGCCTCAAAGCGGTAGCCCACGGCCAGGACGGCACGCTCGAAGCCAGCGTCAACCAGACGATCCAGCACATGCGCCAGGAACGGCCGCCCGGCCACCGGCGCCATCGGTTTGGGCAGGTCGGGGACGACGCTCTTCAGCCGCGTGCCGAGGCCGCCCGCGAGGACGATGGCCTGCATTACGCCGTGCGGGGAAATAGCTGTTGCTCGATCAGCATGCAAATCGTGTGACCGATGGCGATGTGGCCTTCCTGAATGCGCGGGGTGGAATCCGACGGCGTGCGCAGGCAGTGGTCACACAGCCCGGGCATCTGGCCGCCGCCGCGCCCGCTCAGGCCGACCGTGAGCAGGCCTTTTGCGCGCGCGGCGTGCAAGGCCTTGACGATGTTGGGCGAACGCCCCGAGGTGGAAATGGCGATGAACACGTCACCGGCATTGCCCACTGCCTCGATCTGGCGGGCGAACAGGTGTTCGTAGCCGTAGTCGTTGCCGATCGCGGTGAGCACCGAGGTGTCGGTGGACAATGAGAAGGCGGGCAGCCCCGGTCGATCGTAATGAAAGCGGCTGATGAGCTCGCCCGCCAGATGCTGGGCGTCGGACGCACTGCCGCCGTTGCCGGCGAACAGGATTTTGTTGCCCTGGCGCAGCGCCGCGATACAGGCGGCAGCCGCTGCGCCAATGGCTGTATGGAGGGCGACATCCTCGCTCATCGCGCGCAGCGTGTCGGCGGTCTCGCGCAGTTGCCCGGCGATGATCCCGGTCAGTAGATCTTCCATCCTTGCGTTCCAATCTCGGTGAAATGACAGTTGTAAATCTGGCCCTGGGTGGTCGACAGCGCACGCATCACGTCCATGCGCCGTACCGGATCGACCAGCAGCATCATGAAGCCGCCGCCGCCCGCGCCGGAAATTTTGCCGGCGCGCATTCCCGCCGCTTTGGCCAGTTCGTAGCTTTCCTCGATGCGCGGGTTGGAGATGCTTTTGGCCATGCGCTTCTTGGCCTGCCAACCGGCCTCCATCGAGTTCACCAAGCCATCGAAGTCGCCTTTGAGCAGGCTTTCCTTCATGGTGATGGATTCCTGTTTCAGCGCGTGCATCGCCTCGATGGCGCTGTTGTCGTCCTGCTGTACGTTGCGGGTTTGCTCGTCGATGATTTGCGCCGAATCGCGCGAGACGCCGCCGAAGTACAGCAGCAGCGAGGCTTCGAGTTCCGAGATGATCCAGTTTTTGATGCGCAGCGGATTGACCACCACCCGTTCATGCGGGTGAAATTCCATGAAATTGAAACCGCCGAAGGTGGCGGCGTATTGATCCTGCCGGCCGCCGGACAAGCCCACATCCTTGCGCTCGATTTCATAAGCCAGCCGCGCGATGTCGTATTCGCCCAGCGGCAGGTTGAGCCATTCGACAAAGGCCTTGATCATCGACACCACCAGGGTGGACGAGGAACCCAGACCCGATCCGGGCGGCGCGTCGGTATTGGTGGTGAGGGTCAGCGGCATCGGGCGACCGCCATTGAATTCGCGCACGATGCGGTTGTAGACGCCTTTGTGCAAATCCAGCCGCCCGTCCAGCGGCAGTTCCGGTTCGGCCGCGCCTTGCCAGCTTTCCTGTTTGTCGGTGGCGACGAAGCGCACGTCGTCGCCGCCCGGCTGCAGGACGGTGTAGGCGTATTTGTCGATGGTGGCGTTGAGCACCAGCCCGCCGTAGCGGTCGCAATAGGGCGATACATCGGTGCCGCCGCCGGCCAGCCCCAAACGCAGGGGCGCGCGTGCCCGGATAATCATCGGAGCATCCTGCCGGAAAAGTGATTGGGATGGGTCATGGTTTATGCGCTCAGCGGATGGGGTTCAGTAACTGCGCGTAGAGCGCTTCGTAGCGGTCGGCAATGGCCTGGATGGAGTACTGCGCCTGTGCGAGCTCGCGGGCCTTTTGGCCCAACTGAACGCCCGCCGGCGACAGGCAATGGCGCACGGCCGCGCCCATTTCATCCACATTGCCGTGGGCGTAGGTGAAGCCGGTGACGCCTTCTTCGATCAGCTCGCGGCTGCCGCTGGCACGCGCTGCTACGCAGGGCAGTCCTGCGGCCATGGCTTCCAGCACCACGTTGGGCAGGCCTTCCTTGAGCGAGGGAAGGATGAGCGCGTCCGCGCTTTGATAATACAAGCCGATATCGGTGGAATACTCGCGCAGCGCAAACCAGTCGGGATGCGCCCGGCTTAACGCGGCCAACCGCCCGCGCAGCGCGCCGTCAGTGTCCTCGCGGCTTTGCGGCCCCACTGCCAGCAGCAGACCGTTGCTGCCGAAAGCCTGGTGCTTGATCCACTGCTCGGCCAGCCATTCGATGTTCTTGCGCTGATCCAGCACACCCACGTACAGGGCGATCGGACGGTCGGGCGGCAGCTCCAGTTGCGTGCGCGGCATCGCGCGCTGCTCAGGCGGGCAGGGCGGAAAGTGACTGATATCGACGCCATTGGGGATGTGGTGAATCTTGCCGGGATCAAAGCCGCCATCGCGAAACTCCTGCACCAGATCCAGGCTGATGGCGACATAGGCATCGATGCGGCGCAGCATCTGGCGATGCAAATAGCCGATCAGCGGAAGCTTGAGATCCTGTAGATCGTCCACCGCCAGGCTGGCCTTGACCAGCGACTTCAGACCCGCCACCCGGCTCAGCGGGCCAATGAAGGCATGGGTGTAATACGCGCCGTGGCTGTGCAGAATGTCGAAGTCGTGACGCCGCCGCCAGACATGGCGGGCGAGGTGGAACCACAAGCGAAATTCGCGGTGTTTGCGCCAGCGTCCGGGTTCCAGACGCTGCACCGGGAAGCCTTCGACCGCGCCGCTTGCCGCCAGTCCCGGCCAGCGATTGGTGACGAACTCCACCTGGTGGCCGCGTTGCCGCAGTTCGCGCGCCAGGGTGAGCGCCTGCAAGGCCGCACCGCTGTACTCCGGATCGAAGTAGGCGGTGTACATCAGAACCCGGGCGGGTTGCTGGTTCGGACGGACTGCGTTGCTCATTCCCCTGGGGTTTTCCGGTGTTGGCCTGTGAAGCGGACGTAAGTTGTTTGTCGCAAAGCGGCGCCCGCCCAAGCGTAATCTAAAAAGCGGCTGACCGCACCCCGCCGCTCAAGCAAGATGCCCCTCCAGCCAGGCAGCCAGCACCACCAGCGCCCACACCCTGAAAAGCAGGTTTTGTTCACCAGCCATGAAGCGCATGCCGTAAGCCTGTACCTGCCCGGGCGACAACACCTGCCACTGTTCCCAGCGACCGTCCAGCAGGTAACGGCGCACCAGTTGGAAATCTTCAGCGCACAGGAATTCCCGCAGCGGGAAGTCGAAACTGTGCTTGGGTAGATCCCACAGCTTGCGCGGGACATGGCGAGCCAGCACGGCTCGCAGAATGTGCTTGGATGCATCCGGGCGCCAGCGGTGCGACAGGGGTTGCCCGCGCACGCAGGCTTCCACTGCCGGCTCCCAGAAGGGGAATCGCACATCCAGCCCGCTGATCAGCGCCGCCTGGCTCAGACGGTCGCACGGCAGCGCTTCCATCAGCGCGCTGTAGCGGGCGTAATGATCGCTGCGCGGAAAACGGCCGAACACCTGATGGAAGCGCGTGTGCGTCAGGTCGACCGGCTCGCCGCACAGGGTTTCGATTTCCTGTCGCCGGAAACCGTGCCAGCGCATCATGGTTTCGGCCGGATGCTCGAAATCGAACAGCGGCACGTAGCCCGCCAGGCCTGGAACGTGCGGCAGGCTGCCTGCCAGCCAGCGCCGCAGCGCGGCCGGCAGGCGGGAAGTGTGGGCCACCGCCACCCGCACATGGCGTGGCGGCATGGCGCCGACCTGCTCGTCGGCGCCGGTGCCGTCGAGCACGCCATCGTAGCGCTGTCCGCACGTCTCGAACGCCAGCAAGGTGGCCGGCTCGGCCGGGTCGGCCATCGGTTGTTCAGTGTGGCGGCCAGCCTTGGCCAGTGCCTGCAGGCAATCCTCCCGTCCAAAGCGCAACACGCGATGGCGCAGGCCAAGATGGGCGGCGACGGCGCGGGCAATGGGCGTTTCGTCGTAGGCGGCGCCGTCAAAACCCACCGTGACCGTTTCCAGGTCGGGACGCTGGCGGGCGGCCAGAGCGCAGATCAATGAGGAATCCACGCCGCCGCTCAGAAAGGCGGCCGGGCGCGTCAATCCATCGAGTCGGCTGCCGATACTCGCGGACAGCCGCGACTCCAGTTCAATGACTGCTTCGTCGAACGGCATGTCGACGATTGGAAAGTCCGCTGCGGGCAGCACGCGTTCGACCCCGGGTCGATGCGCGTCCAATACCACCCCTTCGCCTGCCGGTACCGCGCGCACCCCTTCGAAAATGGTGTTGGGCGCGGCGATATCGAGCAGGCGCAGGTATTCGTGCAGACCTTTGCGAGCCAGGCGACGGCTCACGTTTGGCAGGCGAACCAGCGTGCCGAGATGGGAAGAAAAGGCGAGGCAGCCCGCTTCGGTTCGGGTATAAAAAAGGCCGAGCGCACCCGAAGCGTCGCGGCGCAGGGTGAAATCCTCGCCGTCGCCAGTCCAGTGAGCGATGGCGTACAGTCCATCCAGCCGGTGCGTCCAGCTGTCAGGCCAGCGGATCCACGCCTGCAAAAGCAGATGCGCCGTGGGGGTGTTCTCTGGCAGATCAAGTTGTGTGAGGAGTTCGCGCCGGTTGTAAATCGCGCCGTGGAATACCAGCCTGCGCCCGGCTTCGCCCGCAACCGCCGCTTCCAGTGCCCCGTCTGACCAAATCCCGAGCCAGCAGCCCGGCACTGTGCGAGCGGGAGAGCAACAACCGACAGCGTCGAAATCGTGCTGAGCCAGACCCCCCTGTTGATCGAGAATGGCGTAGAACCCGCTGGCCGGAATCATGAAAAGCCTCTGTGGCGGTCAAGGCACGTAAAGAATGGCAGCATATCCGTTGATTGTCTGACAAACGCATCGCTGTGCGCAACGAATCCGCAGCGATGCGGTGTTGCTGATGGATTCTTGCTGGATTTGTATGGGGCTATCGAATAGATGAGGGTCGCTGCCAACAGGCGACCCCATATAAGCGAACTGTCGGATTTTTTTACACTGGATTTTAGCGGGTTGAGTTATTCGCTTTAAATTCAGGGCATTGAATTGCGGGGCATGAATATTGCTGTGACTTCGAACATTGCCCCCGATTTACCCGATTTAACTGAAAGCTCTTAATGAATAAAAATAACGCTGTTTCCTTTTTCAAAAGTGGGTTTGTCGCCGCAGCCATTTCTCTGTCTGCTCCGGTGTTTGCCCAAATCCATAGCTATGATTTTGTCTGGTACAGCGGGGCAAGCGAGACCTGGGTTTACGAAGCGGGCCCCAAGTTACTGGTCGATGTGTACGATGACCCGGTGACGCCGGAAAACGACGTATTTTTCAGATTCCGCAACAATATTGATACCCCCCTTGGTTACTCATCCAGTATTGTTGAGCTGGAAATCGATACGGGCACGGTTGCGTCGAGCATGTTCGCGGATGTCTCGATTTGGGATTATTCGGCAGGAGTGCGTCATACCATGTATCCACCTTGCAACCCGACCACGCTGTTGTGTGGGTCGACTAGAATTGAGTGGTCTGGTGATTACGCATCTGGTGGATTAGCAAACTCGGGACCCAAAGCGGACGGGGTGAATCCTGGTGAATATCTAACGCTTAGAGCCATACTCAGCCCCGGATTCGGGGTGTCGGATGTAATCAACGCCTTGAGCACGGGACTGTCGACTTCCTATGTGGCGGGTCATTACGGGCAGTGGACGACCGAGCAGAAACAGGCATATCGAGCTGGAGCGGCACCGGGTCTTCGATTCGCGATTTTAGTACAGAGCATCATTCCAAACGATGTAGACCCCAATGGGCATGGCTTGTTTGTGACCCATGCTCTCGTTGCTTCTGTTGATCCCTTATTGCCGGTTGTTACCCAGATCAGCGCCACGCCTGTCAGCCTGTTGGACACGGAGACGAGCCAGCTAAGCGTGGTGGCCAATGATCCTGCACCTGGCCCGCAGGCGCTGAGCTACCAGTGGACCATCGTCAATGGCGGCGGCGTACTCGACAACGCCACTAGCGCGACCCCGGTCTACACCCCGGCCGACATCGTCGGCAGCCAGAGCGTAAACCTGCGGGTTGAAGTGAGCGATGGCGAAGCGACAGTGAGCGGCACCCTGACACTCACCGTCAACGACGCCAACCCGCCGCCGCCGGGCGCGCAACTGCTCGTTGAGGACTTCAGCGGCGGCACGCTTACCGGCTGGAGCATCCGCGACGAAGGCACTATCTCCGCCCCCTCCGCCTGGCGCATCGTCTCGGGCGAACTCGCGCAGCAATCCAACATTCGCGATGGCGGTACGACAGCTGATTTACCCAAACTGGGCACCTACCTGAGCTACAACGACGGTCTTGGCTGGACCGACTACCGTGCCCAATTCAAGTTGCACTCGACCGACGACGACACCCTGGGCGTCATGTTCCGCTACATCGACAACGACAACTACTACCGGTTCTCGTGGGACAAGCAGCTCAAACAGCGTCGTTTGGTGAAGAAATCAGGCGGCGTGTTTACCCTGCTGGCGGCCGACAACGTGCCCTATGTACAGGGTCAAGCCTACCAGATGGAAATCGTCGCACAGGGAAGCCAGCTGGAAGTGTGGATAGAGGGTGCGCGCATCTTCCAGATCACGGATGCCAGCCACAACCGCGGCAGCCTGGCCTTCTATTCCTGGCAAAACAACGGCATCTATATCGACAACCTGATAGTCGAAGACCTGAGCGGCGGCAACTTCAACGCCCTGCCGCAGATCAGCGCAGTGAGCGCCTCACCCGCCACGATACTTGACACTGAGATCAGTAACCTGATGGTCATCGCCAGCGATTCTGACGGCCCGCAGGCTCTGAGCTACCAGTGGACCATCGTCAACGGCGGCGGCGTACTCGACAACGCCACCAGCGCCACCCCGGTCTACACCCCGGCCGACATCGTCGGCAGCCAGAGCATCACCCTGCGGGTGGAAGTGAGCGATGGCAGCGCGACAGTGAACGGTAACCTCACCCTGCGGGTCAACGATGCCAATCCCCCGCCGCTGGGCGCGGAACTGCTCAGTGCTGACTTCAGCGGCAGCCTTGCCGGCTGGAGCATCCGCGACGAAGGCACCATTTCCGCGCCGTCCAAGTGGCGCATTGTTTCGGGCGAGCTGGCGCAGCAATCCAACATTCGCGATGGCGGTACGACAGCTGATTTACCCAAACTGGGCACCTACCTGAGCTACAACGACGGTCTTGGCTGGACCGACTACCGTGCCCAATTCAAGTTGCACTCGACCGACGACGACACCCTGGGCGTCATGTTCCGCTACATCGACAACGACAACTACTACCGGTTCTCGTGGGACAAGCAGCTCAAACAGCGTCGTTTGGTGAAGAAATCAGGCGGCGTGTTTACCCTGCTGGCGGCCGACAACGTGCCCTATGTACAGGGTCAAGCCTACCAGATGGAAATCGTCGCACAGGGAAGCCAGCTGGAAGTGTGGATAGAGGGTGCGCGCATCTTCCAGATCACGGATGCCAGCCACAACCGTGGCAGCCTGGCCTTCTATTCCTGGCAGAACAACGGCGTCTATATCGATGACGTGCAGGTTAATGCTATCGAGTGAGACTGTTTCTGTTTCCTGGCGCAGGCATGACAGGCTGCGCCATATTTCCGCCGTACCGAACGGTATGGTGAATTGTCCTGACGTTGATGGGACGTGTGGTAAATAACGGCACTTTGGGTGTCTCATATGAAATCGATTTCGGTTCGCTTGCTGGTTTTGTGCATGACCTTGCTTGGGGGGCATCCGGCTCAGGCGGCACTGCATGATCGCGGGGGCGGCCTGATTTACGACGATGTCCTCAACGTGACCTGGCTACAAAACGTCACTCTGGCGGCTGGATCAATCTATGACGATGACGACCCGGATGACAAACTCGAGACTCAGCCGGGCTATAACGTGTATGCCGATGGGCTTCTGTCTTATCCGGCGGCCATGGCTTGGGTCGAGAATCTGGAATATTACGATTCGATTCGTGGGATGACCTGGAATGACTGGCGTTTGCCGGATGTTCACCCGGTAAACGGCAGCAGTTTCAATCTGACGGCAACGAAGGATGGATCCAGTGATGTAGGTTACAACATCACCTCAGCCAAGCATGAGCTGTCTTACATGTACTACGTCAATCTGGGCAACATCGGGCAGTACGATGCTTCGGGCAACCTCCAGGCCGGTTATGGTTTGGTGGATGACCCCAACAACCCCAACGATGAAAGCCTATTCAACAACCTGAAGACCGGTTTGTACTGGTCCCGCACCGTCCGCCCTGACAACGATACAAATGCATGGGATTTCCGTATGCGCTACGGCAATGTCACAGCAGGTCATTTTGGTTATGTTCGCTACGCCTGGGCCGTTCGCGACGGCGATGTGGGTCTTACCCCGCTGATCCATATCAGCCTGTTCAGCGCCACACCGACGAATGTGTTGGACACGGAGACGAGCCAGTTGTCGGTGGTGGCGAGCGATCCGGATGGTGGTCCGCAGCCGCTGCTTTATCAATGGACCGTGGTTTCAGGTGGTGGGACTCTGGATGACCCGGCGAGTCCCACACCGGTCTACACACCCGAGAACGTGACTGACAGTCGCGAAGTGACGTTGCAGGTAGACGTGAGCGATGGCGAGAACACCGTGACCCGCACCCTGATCCTGCAGGTGATCGACGCTGACGCGCCGCTGCCGAACGTCGCGCCACAGATCAGCGAACTGAGCGCCACGCCGACGAATGTGTTGGACACGGAGACGAGCCAGCTAAGCGTGGTGGCCAATGATCCTGCACCTGGCCCGCAGGCGCTGAGCTACCAGTGGACCATCGTCAATGGCGGCGGCGTACTCGACAACGCCACTAGCGCGACCCCGGTCTACACCCCGGCCGACATCGTCGGCAGCCAGAGCGTAAACCTGCGGGTTGAAGTGAGCGATGGCGAAGCGACAGTGAGCGGCACCCTGACACTCACCGTCAACGACGCCAACCCGCCGCCGCCGGGCGCGCAACTGCTCGTTGAGGACTTCAGCGGCGGCACGCTTACCGGCTGGAGCATCCGCGACGAAGGCACTATCTCCGCCCCCTCCGCCTGGCGCATCGTCTCGGGCGAACTCGCGCAGCAATCCAACATTCGCGATGGCGGTACGACAGCTGATTTACCCAAACTGGGCACCTACCTGAGCTACAACGACGGTCTTGGCTGGACCGACTACCGTGCCCAATTCAAGTTGCACTCGACCG
>Ga0315271_10000087_pt1 | contig 41465 bp, 32 predicted proteins | sample C3_top_MG_FD_204664 | JGI IMG/M metagenome (GOLD analysis project Ga0315271, IMG submission 204664) | Sediment microbial communities from Yellowstone Lake, YNP, Wyoming, USA - C3_top | ecosystem: Environmental > Aquatic > Freshwater > Lake > Sediment | place: USA: Wyoming | collected 2017-08-01
GCGGTCGTGGTCCAGTGGCTCACGCGCGCCCTCCGGCGCGCAGGGCGATCAGGCGCCCGCGCAGATCGACGTACGGATCGTTCCGATACACGAAGAAGACCGACATGGCCGCAAAGAGCGCGGACATCGCGACGCCGGCCGTGGCGAGCGCGCCCAGTGAGCGTACGTCGAGCCCGAGCCGGAACCAGAGCAGGAGCGCGAGCGGAGGCAGCGAACCGATCAGCGCCCGTGGCCCGACGTAGCGCAGATACTCCAACACCGGGATCTCCAGCACGCGGCAGGTCTGGACGAGCACGACCGCGGCGAAGAGCACGTTCGGGATCGCCGTCCCCACCGCGACGCCGGCGATGCCGTACGGGCCGGCGAGCGCGATGCTCAGCACGACGTTCACCAGCCCGGCGGCGAGGAAGGCGATCGTCGGCAGGCCGGGCTTGCCGAGCCCCATGAGGATCGGGAGCGCGACGCCGCGCACCGGAAGGAAGACCAGGTACGATACCATGAGGATCCGCAGCACCTGCCCCGACGGGACCTCGTATGCCGGGCCGATCCACCAGGCGATGAAGCGTGGGCCGAGGATGATGAGGAAGATCCCGGCGAGCATGGTCAACGAAACGGCGATCTTCGACCACTTCAGGAAGACCTGCCGCAGCTCGGGCGACCGCTGCTGCGTCTTCAGCCGCGTCGCCATCGGCATCACCACCGCGCCGATCGCGATGACGAACTCCATCAGGTAGATGACGAAGCTGTTGGCGATGGTGAAGTACGGGATCGATTCGATCCGGTCGAACTTCCCGATCACGATCGAATCGGTCTCGAACGACAGGCGCGCGCCGGCGTTCAGCACGAGCACGTAGAGGCTGAAGGCGAAGATGCGCCGCACCACCTGCCAGTCGAAGTTCCCCAGGCGCAGCCGGAGCGCCGGATGCCGCCGGCGCGCCACCCACCAGGAGAGCTGGAAGTCGAAGACGAGACACGCGACCTGGATCACCGCCAGCATCGTGAGCGTCGGCCACACGGTCAGGATCACGAGCGTCAGCACGAAGCGCAGCACCACTCCTGCGAGCCGCACGGCATTCCGGGCCACGAAATCGTCCGCGGCCGCGAGCACGCCGCTGGGGAGCGATCCGGCGAACCCCAGCGACACCCAGAGGACCGTCACGCCGAACGCCAGTCGTGCATCGGCACCGATCGACGCCGGGACGTCGAAGGACAGCGCGAAGAACGCGAAGAGCGCCGCCCCACCGGCGAGCGCGATGGCCCCCAGGATGAGGTAGAGTCCCATGCAGCTGGCGATCGCGTCGTTCAGGCGCTTGTCGTCGCCATCGGCGACGTGCTCGGCGAAGAAGCGCACGGATGCCATCGGCACGCCGAGCACGAGCAACGCCAGGTACCCCGTGATGGACGTGATCAGGTTCCACGTCCCGTAGCCGCCGTCGCCCAGACGGTGGAGCGTGAAGGGGGTGAGGACGTACGCCGACACGATCGTGACGATCGTGACGAGCCAGTTGCTGCTGACGCTCTTGAGCATGCTCACACCGGCACCAGCGCTTCCGGCGCGAGGAGTTCCGCGGCCTCGCTCATGGTGGCGAAGGTGATCGGCGCGATCGCGTCGAGTCCCTCGAGGAAGCTCCCGATCGTCGCGTAGAACGCCTCGAGCTCCTGCGGCGTGCCGACGAAGGGGCTGAGCCCCGGCGTCAGGCTCGGACTGTGGAAGAAGAGCTGCAGGTGGCGCACGCCGTGCTCGAGCAGCCGCCGCGAGAGCAGCAGCATCTCATCGGCGGTGGCGATCTCCGGCGAGAGCATGATGCGCTCCACGATCCCGGTGCGGTGCGCGATCCCCGCGAGGCGCAACCAGCGGAAGGGGGGCGCCTCGAGGAGACGCCGCGTGGGGTCCCAGAAGCTGAAGGGGCCGCGGCTGAAGCCGCAGGAGAGCGGGATCTCGAGGAGCTGCCCGGGCGGCGCCGGCTCGCAGACGTCGGCACCCGGCGCCAGGTGATACGCCTCCATCGGCGCGCCGACGAAGCTCGGTCCCCCGTCGCGCTCGAGATTCTGGAACGGGGCCACGCTGCTGTCGATGCCGTAGCCACAGCGAATGAGCGCGGGGATCGTCTCGGAGCCGAGGCCGAAGCGTCCGGCGCGGAAGGCGCGCGGCGCAGCGCCGAAGGCCGCTTCGAGCGCCATCGTCAGATGTCGCAATTTCTCGAACTGCAGCTCCGCCGGCAGGTTCTTGAGCATCGAGTTCCGCGGCACCTTCGACTCCGCGTGCGGCGGCGTGTTCCACGGATGCAGGTGTCCGCCGATCTCGCCGCGGCCGCCGTCGCACACCTCGAGCATCGTCGCCGCGGCGCGTTCCTGTGCCGCCACCTGATACGCCGTGAAGTAGGTCGGCCGCGCGCCGAACGCCGCGAGGAAATCCGCGAGCCGGGGCAGCTGCGCGATATTGCGGGTCGCCACGCATCCGCCGTTGCGGCCCCAGTTGTCCTCTTCCGTATCGATCGAGACGATCACCACCACGTTATCCGACCCGGCCGCCGACGTCTTAGGCATCGCCGACCCTCCGGGGCGCGATCCGCGAACGGAGCTCCGCCGCGACATCGAGCAGGAGCAGGCCGCGGCCGGCGAGTCCGCGGCGGAAGAGGACGATCTCCTCCGTGGCCCGATGGTCGGACGTCCATTGCGCCTTGTAGGCGTCGTCACCGCGCAGGAAGTCGAAGCGTTTGTACCCCCCCTCGATCGCCCGGCGGATCATCCTGGCCATGAGCACGAGCCCGACGCTCTCGCCTTCGAAGCGCGGATCGCGCCCGCTCTGATAGAAGTACACGGTATCGCCAAGGGCGAAGCCGTACCACGCCGCGGCGCTCGCGCCGTCGAGCTCGAGCGTCGTGAGCCAGAGCCGTCCGGCGGCCGCCAGCTGCCCCGCGAATGCGCGCTGCATCCGCTCGAGCCGCGGCTCGCGAAAGGCGCCCTCCCCGGGCCAACGGCGATCATGGAGCATCATCAAGCGGCGCCACCCCTCGTCAAGCGTCGCGGCCGTGTAGTCCGTGAGCGTCACCGCGAAGTGGCGCCGCAGCGACCGCTCCTTGCGCCGGACGGTCTGCCGCCGCGTCGGCGTCAGCGTGCCGAGGTAGCGCTCCCAGTCGCCGTCGATCGCGATGCGCGGGCAACTCCAGAGCGCGCGGCGGCGCATGGTGTGCCCATGCGCGGCGATCCGGTCCCCGAGCGCGCGGGCGTTCACGGCGCCCGCCCCAAGGTTGCCCAGCTGCATGATCCTCCACGGGACGGCGTCGAGCGCCGCCGCGAGCGGTTCGAGGTCGGTGCCGGGGACGGCGAGGAGATCGAGATGGTCCGGGCACCCTGCGTCACCGATCGCCCATGTCAGCGAGTCCACCGGCACCCGGTGGAAGAGCGCCCGCCTCAGCGCGAACGGGAACAGCGCGCGCAGGCCGCCGGACGCATCGAACAGCGCGATCGCCTCCGCCGACGCGAGCTCGTCCGGCGGCGCCGCGTCGGCCCATGCGCGATGCCACGCCCAGCTCATGAATGGGAGCGGCCGATGCGACTCCGCCGAGAGCGCGTCCCATGCCGCGGCGCCGAGCGCGAGCGCATCGTCGAGGGACATGCGCGCCACGCGCGATGAGACTGCCCTGCTTGCTCTCCGCTCCTGCACCGGCGCGGGAGGCGTAATGACCGTTCCCATGCGCCGTTGAGGGTGCAAGACACGGGCCGAGGGTGCCTGTGGCGGCGGTGCAACAGAGGGGCGGGGCCAAGCGGTCCCTCTCTTGCTTCAACTCTTCCGCACGGGCGTCCGCGCCCGGACTCGTTGGGGGAGAGCGGCCACATGTGTGGAATCGCGGGGATCGCATATCGCGACCGGGAGAAGCCGGTCCAGGCATCGCTGGTGCGCCGCATGTGCGACGAGATGCGCCACCGCGGACCCGACGACGAGGGGCAGTACGTCTGCGGCGCCACCGGGCTCGGCATGCGCCGGCTCAGCATCATCGACGTCGGCGGCAGCCACCAGCCGGTGTTCAACGAGGACCGCACCAAGGTCATCGTCTTCAACGGTGAGATCTACAACTACCGGGAGCTGCGCGATGGGCTCATCGCGCGAGGCCACGTGTTCCGCTCGCAGGGGGACGCCGAGACGGTCCTCCACCTGTACGAGGAGCGCGGCGCCGACTGCGTCACGCCGCTCCGCGGCATGTTCGCCTTCGCGATCTGGGACACCACCACGGCGACGCTTCTGCTCGCGCGCGACCGGTTCGGGATCAAGCCGCTCTACGTGATCGAGGGGCCCTGGGGGATCGCCTTCGCGTCCGAGCTGAAGGCGCTCGTCGCCGCCGGCCTGACGCGCAAGCAGCTCGACTGGGAGGCGCTCGACTCCTACTTCCAGCTCGGCTACATCCCCGCCCCGCGCTCGGCGTTCCTCGACGTGCGAAAGCTCGAGCCCGCGCACACGCTCGAATGGCATCGCGACGGCCGCACCGAGACGCGCCGGTACTGGAACTTCCCCGGGCCGGCCGCGGCGCCCGCCGATCCCGAGGCGCGCGTGCGCGAGTGGCTCGACGGCTCCGTCGCGGCGCACATGGTGAGCGACGTCCCCGTCGCGGCTTTCCTCAGTGGCGGACTGGATTCCTCGGCCGTGGTGGCCAGCATGGCGCTCACCGGCAATACACCGCACGCGTTCACCGCGCGTTACACCGGATCCGGCGCCGAGGCCGCGGATGAGACGCCGCTCGCGGGAGCATTGGCGGCCCGCTATGGCGCAACGCTCACGGAAGTGGAGGTCCGCCCCGACCTGCGCGCGATCTTCGAGCCGATCGTGCGCTCGCTCGACGAGCCGCACGCCGACGACTCGGCGATCCCCACCTGGGTGCTCTCGCAGGCCGTGGGGAGCCAGTACAAGGTGGCGCTCACGGGGATCGGCGGCGACGAACTCTTCGCCGGCTACCGGCGCCACGTCGGGCTCCTCGCCGCCGAAGGATATGCGACCGTCCCCGGCGCGGTGCGCCGCACGCTGAGCGCGGCGAGTCTCATGATGCCGGAGATCGGCGGGGGGCTCGGCATCGACCGGGCGAAGCGGTTCCTCCGTTCCGGCGAGGGGACCACGCCGGCCCGATACCTCGGCATGCTCAGCCGTCTCCCCGACGGCGAACGGGCGAAGCTCTACACGGCAACGCTGCGTCCGGCGATCACGCTGCGGGCGGCGGCCGCGCGTTTCGAGGAGAACTTCGCCGCGGGGGGCAGCCGGCGTGGGCTCGACGCCGGACTGCATCTCGACTACACCACCTTCCTCCCCGACGACATCCTGGCGCTCAGCGACCGGCTCGCGATGGCACACTCGCTGGAAGTGCGCGTGCCCTTCGTGGATCACGTGCTCGTGGAAGCGATCTTCCCGATGCCGCAGCGCACCAAGCTCGGCGCCTGGTGGAAGGCCAAGCACCTGCTGCGCCAAGCGCTCGGAGCTCGGCTGCCGGCGGCGCACTTCCGCGCGCCCAAACGCGGGTTCGTGGGGCCGACCGGCGCCTGGCTGCGCGGCGAGCTGCGCGGGATGCTGGAGGATGAACTGTCGGCGGAGCGGCAGCGCCGCCTCGGCTATTTCGATCCGAGCGCGGTCGAGCGGCTCCTGCGCGAGCACCTCACGAGGCGGCAGAACCGGGAAGGGGTGCTCTGGGCGCTGCTGTGCTTCTCGACGTGGCACCGGCTGTATCTGGAGTGACGGCGGCGCACCCGGCACGGCACTCCTCGAAGCGGCGCGCGGTGAAATCGACCTGAGGCTCGAGGAGCATCGCGTCGCCGATCCCGCCGGAGGGGCCCGGGTACTCGACGGTGTCGCGGACCATGTTGCGCCAGCGCATCATGGTGTGGCTCGGGGAGCGTTGCGCGTCATCGGGGGTGAACAGACGTAGTCGCCCCTCGAAGGGGCGTGGCGTGTAGACCCGGAGCCCGAGGATGGTGGCGTGCTCGACGCGGGCGCGCCTGATCATCACGGGGTCCACCGGCTCCACGGGCGCGGCGGCACGGCGCGCACGGAGGGCGAGAAAGCGTTCTCCGATGTACCGTGCGCGCGCGCGCCAGGGAAGCGCCGCCAACATCGCCCGGTGGTGGCGAAACCGCTCGGCGACCCACGCGCGGAACTTCGGCCACTTCCGGAACGCGTCCGGATACGGTGCCGTGAACATCGCCACGAACTCCACCACCGCGCCGCTCTGCTGGAGTTGGCGAGCGAGTTCGAAGGCGACCGTGCCTCCCGCGCAGAAGCCGGTGAGGATGTACGGGCCCGCCGGGCGAACGATCCGGATCTGTTCGGCGAAGTAGGCGGCGAGCTGCTCGATGTTGCGCAGCGGCTCCGCGTGCCCGTCGCTGCCCGGCGGCTGCAGGCCGAAGAAGGGCTGGTCGTTCCCCAACCGCCGCGCGAGTGTGCGGTAGCAGAAGACGTCGCCGTTGTGCCCGGGGACACCGAAGATCGGCGTCCGCGTGCCGAGCGGTTGCAGCGGTACCACCGCGCGGGCCTGCGACTCCGCCGACTCGAGGGAGCGCAGGAGCTCGACGAGCTCACGCTTCCGCTGCCGGAGGTCCGCCGTGAGCTCGGGAGTGAGCGCGCCGGCCGGCGCGCTGCACCGGAGGTTCTCCCCCTCCAGCCAGACGCCGATGTCCCGGCGATGGAGCTCGGCGAGCAGGGCGCCGACGGTCACACCGTGATCTCCTCCCGCGCGCCGGCGTCGGCCGCAGCCGGCCGCGGCCGCGAGGCCACGACGAGCCCGTCAACGATCTCGGCGAGACCGCCGACGGTGGGGTGCTCGAACAGGTGGCGGAGCGCCACATCGACGTGGAATGATTCGCGGAGCCGCGACACGCACTTGATCGCGACGAGCGAGTGTCCGCCGAGTTCGAAGAAGTCGTCGTTCCGCTGGATGCCCGGCACGCCAAGCAGGTCCCGCCAGAGCGCCGCGATCGTGCGCTCGGTCTCCGTGCCGGACGAGAGCGCATCCTCCACCCCGTCACCCTTGGCGACCGTCACCGAAGGGAGCGCGCGCCGGTCGACCTTCCCGTTCGGCGTGAGCGGCATCTGCGACAGGTGCACGAAGTACGAGGGCACCATGAAGTCGGGGAGCTGCTTCGACAGGTACGCGCGCAGCTCCACCGCCGGGATCGGCTCCGCGCTCACGTAGTACGCGGCGAGCCGACGGGCACCGCCGTCCTCGGCCGGCGCCGGCATCGTATAGCCGATCTCGGCCATGATCTCGCCGACACGCACCTCGTCGATCTCGTCCTCCAGCTCGGCCATCGCCTCGTCGCGCTGCTTCTGCCCCAGGCGGACGTCCCAACTGTACGGCAACGCGTAGTTATGGAAGCCGCGGCGGTGCTTGTGGACGAAGATGCCGACGTCGTTGATCAGACAGTTCGTCGACCGTCCGGTGTCCGACGGGCGCCGCCACGGCGTCTGCTCCTGCAGGAAGTGGTGCATGTCCTGCAGTGGCGCGCTCCAGTAGCGGAAGAAATCCACGAACGCGATATCGTCGAGCACGGTGTCGTCGCTGAAGAGCTCCACTTCGATGTGCGACGTGACGGCGTCGGGACGCTTGTGGTAGGCCTTCCGCGCCTCGAGCACGAGTGCATCGATCCGGTCGGCGTCGACGTCGTCGCGCTCGAAGAGTTCTTCGGTGAGGCGTGTCTCGAAGAACTGTCCGCGCGAGAGCCCCGTCACGATGTGCTTGATCCCGTGATCGCGAGCCGCCCCGGCGGAGAGCGAATAGATCACCTTGAAACACCCGTTGCATACATTCGCAAAGCGCTGCAGGCTGTCGACGAAGATCTCGTTCATGTGCGGGGTGCGGCCGTACACGTGATCCACACCGAGCGCCTGCACCACGCGCTCGATGTTCGCCTTCGCCTCCTCGGAGATGTAGCCGTTGTCCAGCGTCCAGACGAGCGGCGTCACACCGAGCCCGACGAGCTGGTACAGCATGTACGTACTGTCCTTCCCGCCGCTCAACATCACGAGACAGTCGTACTTCCCCGTGCGCGCGGCCTTCATGTCGGCGACGATGCGCTTCAGATCGTCCTTCGTCCTGAAGTACGCCTCCGCTTTCTTCGCGAAATGCTCGTAGCCACGGCAGACGTCACAGACACCATCGGCGTCGAACATCGTACCCGGCACCGAAGAGGCGAGGCCGCAACGCGCACAGTACGAGACGGGCATTCCCGCCAGGGGCGCGCTGGGGTCGATCACGGCGGCCACGCACTCCCGGATGCCCGGGAATGAGGCGAGGTGCGCTTCGATCTCGCCGAGTTCGATGCGCGCGCCGCCGATCTTCACCTGGTGATCGGTCCGCCCGAGGAACTCCAGACGCTGCGGCGATACCCATCGCGCGAGGTCGCCCGTCCTGAACATCCGCACCATTGGCGCAGCGGCGCCCGCCGGCCGCATCCGCCGCGGATCGGGCACCATCACAAAGCGCTCCGCGGTCTCATCGGGGCGCTCGAAGTACCCGCGCGCGAGTCCCACGCCCGCGAGGTACATCTCGCCGGGCACCCCCACCGGCACCGCCTGCAGCCGCTCGTCGAGCACGAAGATCCCCGTGTTCGCCGCCGGCGTACCGATCGGAACCGAGGGCGCGGTGTCGCCATCCGGGTCGTAGCGGTGGATCATGCAACCCACGGTGGCCTCGGTGGGCCCGTACTCGTTATAGAGCTCCACGGGGCGCCCGAAACGCTTCGTGACGTCGCGGGCGAGCGCGGTCTTGAGATCCTCGCCACCGAGGATGAGCCGACGGATCCGCGTCCGCTCCAGCGGCATGTCCTTGATCAACGCCAGATGCGCCGGCGTGAGCTTCACGATGTCCGCGGCACCATCCTCCACCACCTCGAGGATCGACATCCCGGGCATCCCCGGCGGATCGCGATAGACGACGATCCGGCCGCCGGAGATCAGCGGGACGAAGATCGATGTCACCGTGAGATCGAAGGCGAGCGAGGAGAACAGCGGCCAAGTGAGCCGCTCACCGCGGCCGTACCGCTCCTTTGCCCACCACGCGTAGTTGACCAGACTCCGGTGCTCGATCATCACCCCTTTCGGCTTCCCCGTGGAGCCGGACGTGAAGATCAAGTAGGCGAGGTCCGCGGGAGACAGCGGCGACTGCGGATCGAGCGCCGAGTGGCGCCGTACGGTCGCGAGGTCCGGCTCGAGCTTCACGACGCGTGCGGCGTCGCTCGGCAGCCCGCTCGCGAGGTGTGCCTGGGTCAGCAACACCGGTACGGGCCCGGGAATGCCATCGCGGAGGTCCTTCATCAGCTGGACGACCCGCGCCTTCGGCGACGCCGGATCGATCGGCACGTAGGCGGCGCCCGCCTTCAGGACGCCGAGCACCGCGACGACCATCTCGATCGAATGCTCCAGCTGGATGCCGACCACGCGGCGCGGCCCGACGCCGAGGGTGCGCAGGTACGCCGCCATCCGGTTGCCCAGGTCGTAGAGCTCGCCGTAGGTCAGGGCGCGATCGCCGAAGCGAAGCGCCTCCTCGCCCGGCGTTCGGGACGCCTGAGCGTTGAAGAGATCGACGATCGTCTTGTCCGCCGGGTAGTACGCGGTGGCATCGTCGAACTCGGGCGCCGGGCGCGCCAGCGCATGTCTCACCGGATGGCCGATGGCCTCGCCCGGCACCCGTTCGCCCGTCGTCCGCACGTTGGTCACGTTCGCTCCTCCTCTCCGCAGATCGCGCCGGTCAGAGCGACAGCGCGATGATCTCCTTCATGAGCTCGTTCGGCGCGCCGTAGATGCGGTGCACGCGGCTGTCCACCCACATGTTCGCGATCGGGTGCTCCGCCATGTAGCCCATTCCGCCGTGCAGCTGCAGGCAATCGTCCACCACGCGGCACTCGGTGTCGGTGAGCCAGTACTTCGCCATCGCGACCGTGATGTCATCGAGGTTCCCCGCGAGGAACCGCCGCACGCAGTCATCGACGAAGACGCGGCCGATGCGCGCCTCCGTGCGGCAGTGCGCGAGCGTGAACCGGGTGTGCTGCAGGTCCATGAGCGGCTTGCCGAAGGCGTGGCGATCCTTCACGTGCTCGGCGGTGATCGCGACCGCCGACTCGGCGACGGCCACCGCCGAGACCGCGATCGCGAGCCGCTCGTAGTTCATCTTGTCGGCCACCTGGGAAAAGCCGCGCCCTTCGACGCCGCCGAGCAGGTTGGCCACCGGAACGCGGACGTCGTCGAAGAAGAGCTCGCAGGTGTCCTGTCCCAGCATGCCGACTTTTTCCAGGGGACGCCCGCGACGGAAGCCGGGGAGGTCCTTGGTCTCGACCGCGATCATCGAGATCCCCCGCGTCCCCGCCGCCTTCGGGTCCGTCTTCACGGCGACACAGATCAGCCCGGCGTGCCAGCCGCTGGTGACGAACGACTTGAGTCCGTTGAGCACATAGTGATCGCCATCGCGGACGGCGCGCGTCGCGATCCCGGCGAGATCGGAGCCGGCGGTCGGTTCGGTCAGGGCGACGGCGCCGACCAGCTCGCCGCGCGCCAGGCGCGGCAGCCAGTCCTGCTTCTGCGCCTCGGTGCCATACGCGAGGATGTACTGCGCGACCACGTTCTGGATGTGCGATGCGAACTGTACGCCCGCCCACGCGAGCTCCTCGAGCACCACCACCTCGTGCGCGAAGGTCCCGCCGCCGCCGCCGTACTCGGCGGGGATGTCGGCGAGCAGCATGCCGATCGCGCCGGCCTTGATCCACGCCTCGGCGTCCGGGTGGTGCTGCCGGCGCCACTGTTCCTGGTTCGGCATGAACTCGGATCGGACGAACTCTCGCACGAGCTGCCGGAACAGATGGAGCTCTTCCGCCAGCGCCGCGTCGGGCGGCTCGGCGGGCGGCATTGGCTCCGGGGATGACCTGGCGAGATCGGTGGGGAGCAGGCCGTGCGTCATGGCGCGGCCTCCCGCGTCGCGATCGCGGCCACGCAGCCCGGCGCTGGCGACCAGCTCGCCAGCGACCAGGGTGGTCCGCCGGCGTCTTCAGCATCGACCCGCAAAATGAGCGGCGGATCCAGCGGAGCGAGCGTGACGTCGAAGGCGTCCAGCGGCAGCGCGAGTCCCCCGCCATGCGCCTTGAGGAACGCCTCCTTGCGCGTCCACGCGTTGAAGAAGCCGGCTACGCGGTCGAAGGCGTGGAGTGAGAAGTACTGCGCCCGCTCCCGCCGCGAGAAGAAAGCGTTCACGATATCGTCGGCGTCCCGGATCGGGCGGACGCCCTCGACGTCGATCCCCACGGCGTGCGCGTTCGAGAAGGCGTACAACGCGAGGTCCTCATAGCGGGAGTGGTTGAAGTGCAGCGGCGGGATCGAGAGCGGCCGCGCGATGTCCGGCTTGCCGTGCGGCCCGTACGAGAACTCGACCGATTCCGGCCGCACCCGAAGGCGTGCGCCGAGCAAGCGGCGCAGGCTCGCGCGCGCCTCGATGAAGCGGCGGCGGTCGCGGTCGAAGGCGAGCCGGTCGGCGCGCCGCCGCTCATCTTCGGACAGGAGCGCCGTCGAGGCACGCAGCACGCCCGACCCCACGTCCAGGCGCTTCGCGATCACCTCATAGCCGGGACCAGCGATCCCCTGCAGCTCGCTCGCAGGGTGCGATCGCTGACGTCCACCGACGAATGCCTCTACCGCGGTCTCGATTGCCATCCTTGGCGCACCTGTTCATTCCCTATGGTCCGCCGGCGGACCTGTTGCGACGCCGCAACAGCGCCGGCCCCTGCTGTATGGGCGGTCAGCGCATCTTCCGGGCCAGGGCGCCCCCCGCCCATTGCACGCTCTCGGAAAGGAAAGGCATCGGGTCGCGCCACCTCCAGATCTCCCCGTGGTCTCGACCGGGGCGCATGCGCATCAGGTCGAGGAAGGGCGCGAGGCGCGGCCCGCCGCGCCGGAGGCGCAGATAGAGATGGTCCACGTCGCCCCAGAACCAGCGACTGCGTACGCCCACCCGGTACGGGGGACACTCGGCCGGCACGTCGCCCGCGATGCAGCGCACGAGCAGCGCGGGGAAGTCCACGCCGGCATCGACGGCGAGCTGGAGCGAGCCCCAGAAGCGGCCGTTCATCTCCATGACGTACTGCCGCCCGGTCGCCGGGTCGCGCTTGCACTCGATCATCGCGACGCCGGTCCAGTCGAGCGCGTCGAGCAGCCGGCGGCCGGGGAGCGCGAGCCGTTCGTCGAGCGCGATGCTCTCACGATAGACGCTGACGCCGCCGGTGAGCGGTTTCTCGCGCAGCCGGCGGTGCGCGAACATCGCGACGATCCGTCCCTCCCACCGCAGTGCGAAGAATCCCTCGCCGACTCCCGGGATGTGACGCTGGAGCAGCACCGGATACGCCGACGGCGGAAGGCGGTCGAGGGCCGCGCGGCACGCGGCGGCGTCGGCGACCGGCGTCACGGTGAGCTTCCGCCGCGTGGTTCCGTCGGAGACCACGGACCGGTGCGGCTTCACGACGGCCGGGAAGAAATCCGCCTCCGGAAGCGCCACGTCGCGGCCGCGCCACGCCGGGAGGACGTGGGTCTCGGGTACGCTGAACCCGCACGCGGCCGCCAGCTCTTCCAGCTGCTGCTTGTCGGACGCGGCCCGGTAGATCGCGAGGTCGGGGAACGGGATCACGGTGGTCGCGGGGAACGATGCACGGTGCTCGAGCACCGCCTCCACCGTCTGGTCGGTCATCGGGAGGAGCACGTCGATCCCTTCCGCGTGCGCGAGGGCGCACAGCGCGGCGGCGTGGGCGCCGGGGTCGGCGAAGGGATCGCTCGCGAGCCGGTGCGCGCGAACCTTCCGCGAGACCGCCGCGATCGCGTCGCGGCGTGACGACGCGACATGCACGTCGTGTCCGGCCCGGATGAGCGACCGGGCCGCGGCGAGCGCCGCCCGCTCGTTCCCATCCGTGATCAGGATCCGCATGCCCGCTCAGTGAGCAACATGTGCGCCCGCCGGAGGGCGGCGGTGTGGCAGGGCGCGGGCGCCGGTGCGTCGCCGGAGCCGTGGCGCCGGTGCGACACTTGCCGTCCAGCTGCCCTAGCGCGGCACGCGGCCGCTGGCTCCGCTCTTGCAACCGAGAGCGGGTCATGACGACGACACTTGACCGACCCCTGCGGGTCGCATTCATCGGCGCCGGCCAGATGGCGGGCGCGCATCTGCACGCACTCGAGCGCGTGCCCACCGAACACCTCCTCGTCGGCGTGCACGACCTGCGGCCGGATGCCGCCCGCGCGTTCGCGGACCGCGCCGGGACGGTCGCCTTCGCCGACCTCGACGAGCTGCTCGCCGAGACGAAGCCCGACATCGCGCATGTGGTCACGCCGGCGGGCACGCACTTCGAGCCGACGCGCCAGGCGCTGATGCGCGGCGCGAACGTCTACGTGGAGAAGCCCTTCGTCGAGACCCAGCGCGAGGCGGACTCGCTCCTCACCCTCGCGCGCGAGCGGACGCTCCTCTTCTGCGCCGGCCACCAGCTCATGCGCGACCCCGCCTTCGGCAAGACGCTGCGCCGGGCGGCGGCGCTCGGGCCCAGCGTGCACCTGGACAGCGCGTTCTCCTTCCGGCCACCGCGGCTCAATCCGCGCACGGCCTCGCGGCGCGCGCTCGCCGCCCAGCTGCTCGACATCCTCCCGCATCCGCTCTACACGCTCGTCGCCGCGCTCGAGGAGCTCGGCACTCCCGGCGCGGCGATCGAGGTCGTGCACGCGACCGCGAGCCCGACCGAGCTGCACGCGCTCCTCCGCGCCGGCGAGGTGAGCGGGCGCCTCTTCGTGAGCCTGCGCGCCCGCCCGATCGTGTCGACCCTCACCGTGAGCGGGACCGGCGGGACGCTCACCGCCGACTTCGCGCGCACGATCATGCTCGGCGCGGGGAACGATGGCACGTCTCCCTTCGAGAAGCTCGGCAATCCCTTCCTCGAGGCGGCCCAGCTCGCGAAGCGGAGCGCGGGAAGCCTCGCCCGGCGCTTCCTCGTCGGCGCACAGTATCCGGGGCTCACGGAGTTGCTCGGCGAATTCTACGGCGCGGTCGCGGATGGTCTTGCCTCGCCGATGACTCCCGAACATCTCCGCCGCGTCTCCGCGATCTTCGAGACGCTCAGCGCGCTCGTGCACGGCGCGGCCGATGCGCCACGAAGCGCCGGCCCACGCGCGCCGGAAGTGGCGACGGTGCCGACCGCCCCCATCGCCGTCGTGACCGGAGCGAGCGGCTTCTACGGCCGCGCGATCGCCCGGGAGATGACGCGCGCCGGCTATCGGGTGCGCGGCATCGGCCGCTCCCTCGCCCCGGAGGACCCGAACATCGCGGAGTGGGTCCGCGCCGATCTGGGCGACGCCCTCCCGGCATCCGCGCTCGCCGGCGCCGCCCTGGTCGTTCACGCCGCCGCCGAGACGGCCGGCGGGATCGATGACCATCGCCGCAACACCATCGAGGCGACGCGCCACCTGCTCGGCGCGATGGCCGCGGCGAAGGTGCGGCGACTGGTGCACATCAGCAGCATTTCGGTGCTGCGCCCGCCGCGCTACTTCTGGGAGCGGCAGAACGAATCGACACCGATGGCGTCGGACCCCGAACGGCTCGGCCCCTACACCTGGGCCAAGTGCGAGTCGGAGTCGCTCGTCGCGCAGGCGCACGCGCGCCACGACGTGGACGCGCGCATCCTGCGTCCCGCGGCGCTCATCGACCTCGAAGCGATCGAGCTTCCCGGTCTCGTCGGCCGCCGGCTGTTCGGCGACTGGTGTCTCGGGCTCGGACGCCCCGGACTCCCCTTCGCCGTCTGCGACGTGAACGAGGCGGCGAGAGCCGTCGCCTGGAGCGCCGATCATTTCGACAATGCGCCGGCCGTCGTGAACCTCATCGACCCGGACATCGGCACGCGCGGCGGGCTCATCACCTTCTTCCGCGCACAGGGCTGGCGCGGCCGGATGCTCTGGGTGCCGATCAGCTTCCTCGCGGGAGCGCTCTTCACGGTGCAGCTCCTCAAGAAGGTCATCAGCCGCACGCGGTCGCGCTCGATCTCCGGGTGGTCGGTACTGCGGCCGCGGCGGTACGACCCCGCGGTCTCCGCGACGCTCCTCGCCGCGGTGAGAGGCGCCGGCAGCGCCGTGCATGCCTGAAGCCGGCCTGCTCCGCGTCGTCGAGGCCGCACCGCTCCCGACCGGCTCGTACGCGGCGGTGCTTCCGCGGCGCGCCGCCGCGCCGAAGGGGTGGGATCCGCTGCTCATCTGCGTCGCCGTCTTCATCGCCACCGCGGTGGGACGGGTGCACGAGCTCTTCCCGGCGCTGGCACCGCTCAAGCCGACGCTGCTCGCATCGCTGCTCGGCATCGCCCTCTTCACGATCCATCAATCGGGATCGCGCCGCATCGGCCTGCTGCGGTCGCCCACCACGCTCTGTCTGCTCGCCTTCCTCGGCTGGTGCGGGCTGAGCGTCATCGGCGCGCTCAACCACGGGGTGGCCTTCCAGGCGTGGATCGACCTCTTCGCCACAGTGACGATGTCGGTCGTCCTCGCCGGGAGCGTGCGACGGCTGCGCGATGTCGAGCGGCTGACGCTCGTCTACTTCGGCGTCGTCGCCCTCTACGTGGGTGTGGTGCTCGCGCGCATCCAGCTCACCGGCGATAACTGGCGGCTCAGCAACCTGTACTATTACGATGCGAACGACCTCGCCGCGCTGATCGCGAGCGCGATCCCCCTCGGCTTCTACTTCGCGCTCGACCGGCGCCATGTGTGGCTGCGCGTGCTGTCGGTGCTCGGGCTCGCCATCCTCGCCACGGGCTTGATCCGCTCCGGCTCACGCGGAGGATTCCTCGCGGCGACCGCGATGGGCCTGTACGTGCTCTTCGGCTTCACCACGGTGCCGGCGCGGGCCCGCGTCGCGGGACTGCTCGTGATCGTCGCGGTGATCATGACCACCGCAAGCGAGCAGTACTGGACCGCCATGCGCACGATGCTCGCCCCCGAACAGGACTACAACGCGACGTCGGAAGGCGGGCGCATCAAGATCTGGAGGCGCGGCCTCGAGTACATCGAGACCCGCCCCGTGTTCGGCGTCGGCGCGGCGAACTTCCCGGTGGCCGAGGGGACGATCTCCTCCCTCGCGAAGAACGCGGCGCGCGGCATCGGCGTGCGCTGGGGCGCCGCGCACAATTCGTTCATCCAAGTGGCCGCCGAGCTCGGCATCCCGGGTCTCCTGATCTTCGTCGCCTGGCTCGTGAGCGCCTTTCGAAGCCTGCGGCGCGCGGGCAGGCGACCCGCCATCCCGCGCCGCCCGGAGGATGACCCGGCGCGGATGGCGCAGGCGCTCACGGCGTCGCTGGTGGGCTTCGTCGTCGCATCGGTCTTCCTGTCGCTCGCCTACACGGACATGCTGTACGTGCTCGTGGGGTTCACGGTGGCGCTGGCCAAGACGGTGCGTCTGGGTGACGAGCGTTCGCGCCCGCGCATCGCCCGCATCCGCTGAGCGTGAGCGCCCATCGCATGCCCGATCGGCCGCGACTCCTCTTCCTCGCCCAGTCCCTCCCCTTCCCGCCCCACAGCGGCGTGGCGGTCCGTACCTACAACGTTCTGCGCGAACTGCAGCGGGAGTTCGACGTGGATCTCGTGGCCTTCTCGCGGCTTGGACACCAGCCCGATGCCGCGGCCCGCGAGGCGGCGCGCGATGCGCTGCGCGCCACGCTCACGCATGTCGCCGAGCCGACGCCCGTCCCGAACGAGGGATCCGGGATGCGGCGGGCGTGGGATCACCTGCGGAGCGTCGTCACCGGACGCGCATACACCTACTACGAGTACCGGAGCGGCGACTACGATCGCGAGCTGCGCCGTTCGCTGCGCGAGCGGCCCCCCGCGCTCGTGCATCTCGACAGCCTCGACCTCCACGGGCTGCTGCCCCACCTGCCCTCCGTGCCGATCGCCTGCACGCATCACGACATCGATTCAGCGCTGCTCCGGTCGCGCGCGCGCTGGATCGGCTCGGCCCCGCGTCGGATGTATCTGGAGCTGCAGGCCGGGCGCGTCGAACGCGTGGAGCGCGCGATCACACCGCGCCTCGCGCTGAACGTGCTCACCTCCGAGACGGACGAGCGGCGGCTGCACGCCCTCGCGCCGGGCGCGGCCACGGTGGTCATCCCCAACGGCACCGACACCGACTACTTCCGTCCGACGGGCGCACCGTCGATCGACGGCCGCGTCGTCTTCGTGGGGCCGACCAACGCGTACCCGAATCGCGACGCGGTGGAATGGATGCTCGAGACGATCTGGCCGCGCATCCATGGCGCGGCCCCCGCGGCCTCCCTGCGACTCGTGGGACGCAGCGCCTCCGAACTGCGCGCGCGCTACGATGCCGTGCCCGGCGTGACCACGCTCGGGCAGGTCCCCGATCTGCGCCCCGCACTCTCGGAAGCGCAGTGCTGCGTGGTGCCGATCCGCATCGGCGGCGGGACGCGCCTCAAGATCCTCGACGCATGGGCGATGGGGAAAGCGGTCGTCTCGACCACCATTGGATGCGAAGGACTCGCCGCCGTCGATGGCGAGAACATCCTGGTGCGCGATACTCCCGACGCGTTCGCGGAAGCAGTGCGCAAGGTCCTTCGCGATCCGGTGCTGCGCGAACAGCTCGAGCGCAACGCACGCCGCACCGCAGCGGAGCATTACGGGTGGGCGGTGATCGGTGAACGGCTGCGCCGCTCGTACCATGCGCTCATCGGCACGGCCGGGCCGGGCATGCTCCCAGTGGCCCACCGGCGAGGGGAACCCGTCCCCGCCACTCTCTAGCGGACCGCCCGCTACCGCTTGCGAAGGGTGATGAACGCGGCCATCGGATGATCCGCGCCGTCGAGATCCACCTTCTTGAGCGCGGCCGTCCCGAGGAATGCTTCGACCGGTGAGAGGAGCGTGCGTGCCCGCCCGAGGCCGGTGAGCATCGCCTCGATCCGCACTCGTCCCTCCCCCCAGAACTGCAGGTCGATCACGTCGGCTTCGCGCGAACGGAGCAGCCGCTGCGCGAGCCCGCGCATGTCGTAGTGGCGCTCGAAGAAGACCGGCTCGCTCCCGCTCTGCTTCCGCTCGTAGACCGGCCCGTCGAAGAAGGTCTCGCGATACTCGAGGTCGAAGGGCACCGTGATGACCACGACCCCTCCCGGCCGTACGACGCGGATCAGCTCCTGGATCGCGAACGAATCGCCGCGGTCGGGGATGTGCTCGAGCACGGACACCGAGAACGCCGCGTCGAAGTGGTCGTCGGGATAGGTGAGCGCGCGTCCATCCTGCACCTCCGATCGGACGCGACCGGCACCATCGCCCGCGAGCCCCTGTGCGCGGGCGTAGCGCTCGCTCAGGGCGACCGCATCGGGAAGGATGTCGGTGGCGACGACGCGGTACCCGCGGTGGCGCGCGAGCATCACGGCGAGATCCTTCGGGCTGCCGAGGTCGAGCACGTGCGCGGGTGCGGACAGATCGATCTGGCGCCACACATAGGCGAACTCGCGGCTCCGCCAGTAACTGATCGGCAGCGCGAGCCGCTTGATCCCGAGCATCGGCTCCTTCCGGATCGTCCGCAGGCCAACGAGCAGGCCGGAGGTCCAGATCCCGAGTGAATCGCTGGCATCGAGGCGCACCGCGGATACCCCCCACGTCCGACGCGCCGGAGTCGCGGCCCCGGCACTCCGGCCTCCATTCACGTTCCCGAATCCGCCACGGCGGGAGTCACTCACGGACGGACACCCGCACATGGCCGAACCAGTAGTGATCGGTCTCGCGCTTCGTCGCACCGGTGTTCCCACCCCAGGTCGGGCTGAACTGGAACATGTCGAACTCGTGCGCGTTGCGGACATCGTGGTAGCGGCCCTGCAGCACGCCGTCGAGCCACCACTCCATGTCGCCGGTCGCCACATTGCTGTGCCACTCGATCCGGTGCCAGACGCCGAGCTGTACGACCGTCGCCGTCACGTTGGGATCCCGCCAGTGAAAATCCCCCGGATACTCGGGGAGCACGTGCAGTCGTCCGTCGGGAAGGAGGATCAGGAACTGCTGCCCCCCCGCGTCGCCGCCGCCGTTGAAGAGGAACGCGATCTTGTTGCCGTTGGGGCCGAGGTCAAAGGGCGTCGATGGCTTCCACCAGAAGCCGACGTACACCTCGCGCGACGCGAGGCCATCACGCTGCCCCGCCAGACTCACCGCCGCACGCCGCCACCCGGACTCGCGATAGGGAAAGTAGACGGTCGCGGGTGCGGTCCCCTCGACCATCCCCTGCGGATACTCGAAGGCGTAGACGCTCACCGGCGTGAACGGCGCCGCGGAGTCGTAGGCGAGCGATGCACTTCCGCGCGCATCGCCCGGCGGCGCGTTGGCCACCACCGCCCACCCTGACCCCCCGGGGAGCGGCACATCGCCTTCGGCCGGGAGCGGCACGTCCATCCCCCAGTCGCTGAGGACCGTGAGCCCCGGCGGCTCGTTCGGCCACTCTGACGAGACCGCAGGCGCCGAGGCCTGCCCCGTACAAGCGACGACGAGGCCGGCGAGCAGCGCCCGCCGGCCTCGTGCGATGCGCAACGCGTGACTGGTTACCGCACGACCAGCCGGACGTGGTCGAACCAGTAGTGATCCGTCTCCTTCTTCTTCGCGCCGATGTTCCCGCCCCACGTCGGACTGAACTGGAACATGTCGAACTTCACCGGATTCGTCACGTTCGTATAGCTGCCCTGCAGCACGCCATCCAGCCACCACTTCAGCACGCCCGTGGAGACGTTCGAGTACCACTCGATCTTGTGCCAGGCACCGAGGGTGACCGTCGTTGCGTTCACGTTGGGGTCGCGCCAATTGTAGTCGCCGGGGTATTCCGGCAGCACATGCAGCTTCCCATCCGGCAGCAAGATGAGGAACTGCTGACCGCCGCCGCCCCCGCCCCCGTTGAAGATGAAAGCGATCTTGTTCCCGTCGGGCCCCGTATCGAAGGGACTCGACGCCTTCCAGTAGAACCCGACGTACACCTCGGCGTTATTCAGCCCGGAGTAATAGACCGTCGAAGGCGCATTCCCCTCCACCATCCCCTGCGGGTACACGAAGTCGTACACGCCGGAAGGAGACGCCGGAGCCGTCGCATCGGACGCGAGCACGGTCCAGCCCCGCGAACTGCCCACGGCCGCGTTGTCGACCACATGCCAGCCGGTGGCGCCGGGAATGGACACGTCCCCGGATGCAGGGACTGCAACATCCATTCCCCAATCCGAGAGGAGGGTCATCCCTGACGGCTGATTGGGCCAGCCGGCCGGGGGTGGCGGTGGAGGGGGCGGCGGCGGAGCCACCGTGGTGACCGTGACCGTCGCGCCGCCGGAGCGCCCCTCGCTCGCTGCGGTGATCGTCGCCGAGCCGGCGGCGATGCCTTTCACGAGCCCGCTCCCGTTCACCGTCGCGACGGTGGTCTTGTTGCTGCTCCAGGTGATCGCGCGGCCGGTGAGCGTGCGGCCCAGTGAATCCTTCGGCGTCGCGGTGAGCTGCACGGTGCTCCCGACGGACACACTCGGCGCTGCCGGCGAGACCGCGACCGACGCCACCGGGATCGGCTGAACCGTCACCTGCCCCGATCCGGTGAGACCCGCTTCGCTCGCGGAGATCGTCGCTGCGCCGGCCTTGAGGCCGGTCACGATCCCGCTCGAGGAGACCGCCGCGATCGTGGTGTCGGAGGATCTCCAGGTGACCGTGCCGCCACTGAGCGGATGTCCGCTCGAGTCGAGGGGGACCGCGGTCAGGAGCGTCGTTTGTCCGGAGATGATGGTCACGCTCGGTGGCGAGACCTGGACCTTCGCTGCGCCGCTGCCGGGGCCGGTGACGGGCGCCGAGAAGTTGCAGCCCGCGATCAATGCGGCCGCGGCAATGAAACTGGTGAGTCGGTGACGGATCATTGGGGACTGCTCCCTTCGGGGTAATGATCCCTCTCGCGACCGCGCGTCGACGAGAGGATACGGCACAAAAAAAAGCAGAGCCGCCAGTGCACTCGATCGGATCTCGAGGTGCTGGCGGCCCGGCGGACTTGGCGGATCCCTCCGCGTTAGTCCCGTGGCTCTGCGTCACCGCCTTTCGACGGTTTTGCTCTGAGCAGCGTGTCTACAGTTCTCCGTGTTGCAACACATCTGTTTCGTTCACGCCACGACTGAGGCGCGTGAATGCACCGCAGCATAGTCGCGCGTTCCGAACGAGTCAACGTCTCGTGAAAGGACGAATTCATCACGCGCGATGTTACGCGCACTCACCAGGCATACAAGTTGCCCATACTACAAATGAATCACTCCGGGACAGGATCTTGGCATCGCTTGTTTACGGCGCCATGCGCGCGACGGGACTGACGTCGCTGGGACGACGGCTCTCGAACGGCGCGGTCGTACTCTGCTATCACGATGTCGTGCCCGACGCCGAGATCGACGACGGCGACGCGAGCGGACTGCACCTGCCGCTCTCCGCCTTCGAGCGGCAGATCCGATTCGCCGCCGAGCATTTCCGCATCGTCACGCTCGACACGTGCCTGGACCGCCTCGCGCGGGGGACGTCGCTCCGCGGTACGCTCGCGATCACGTTCGACGATGCGTACGAGGGAGTCTTCAAACACGCCTGGCCCTTCCTCCAGCGTCTCGGCATCCCGGCCGCGGTGTTCGTCATCGCCGGTGCCGGGGGACGCGACGAAGCGTTCTGGTGGGACCGCGGCGAGGTCTCGCGTGCCGTCACTCCCGAGAGCCGCCGCCGGTGGCTGACCGAGTTGCACGGCGAAGGCGCCGCCATCCTGCGCTCGATCGGCGCCGACGCCCCGCCCCGCGCCGAGCATCCGCCGCGCCGCGCTGCGCCGTGGGCCACGATCGCGTGTGCCGCGCGCGCCGGACTCACGGTCGGTGCGCACTCGCTGACGCACCGCTCGCTCCCCACGCTCGAGGGATCGGAGCTGCGCCGCGAGCTCGTTGAGAGCCGCGACCTGATCACGCAGCACACGGGCATCCTGCCCCAGTACTTCGCCTACCCGTACGGACTGTGGGATGACCGCGTACGCCGTGCGGTGCAGGCCGCGGGCTATCGCGCCGCATTCACCCTCGATCGTGGCGAGGTCAGCCCGCAGGCCGACCCGTGGACGATCCCCCGTCTCAACGTCCCCTCGGGGATCGGCGACGCGGCCTTCGAGGCATGGACGGCGGGGATGTATCTCCGCCGACAGGAGATCGCGTGAGCGCGATGGCGCTCGTCCGGCTCCGCGGTGCGCGGCTGGCACACCTCATCGAATCGGATGGCCCGGGCGGCGCGGAACGGATGCTCGCGAGCCTGGTCACGGAGCTGCAGGGCGCGGGCGCGGAGAACCTCGTCATCGTGCCGGAGCGCGGCGAGGGCTGGCTCGCCGAACAGCTGCGCGGTACCGGCGCGACGATGGCGACCTTCCATCTCGAGCGCCCCCTCTCGCCGGCGTGCGCTCGCGGGATCGCGGACACCCTGCGCCGCCATCGCACGGCGCTCGCGCACAGCCACGAGTTCTCGATGGCGGTCTACGGCGCGTGGGCGGCGCGCGGCGCCGGCGCGCGGCACCTCTTCACGATGCACGGCAGCCGGTACTACGCCGAGCGGCTCCGCCGCCGCGTCGCGATCCGCGCCGCGGCCGACCTCAGCGGCGCGGTCGTCGCCGTCTCCGCCGGACTCGCGGGAGATCTCCGTCGCGATCTCTGGCTGGGCGCGCGCCGCATCTCGTTGGTGCCGAACGGCGCCGCCCCGCCGCGAGCGGCCAACGTCTCCTTCCGGCGTGAGCTCGGCCTCACCGACCGCGACCAGCTCGCGCTCGCCGTCGGCAATCTCTATCCGGTGAAGGGGCACGTCCACCTGGTGGGAGCCCTCGGCCGGCTCGCCGGACGATTCCCGCGCTTGCACGTCGCGATCGCAGGACGCGGTGACCAGGAGGCCGTGCTGCGTGAGCGCGCCGAGGCGGTCGGCGTCTCCGACCGGCTGCATCTCGTCGGCCTCCGCTCGGACATCGGCGATCTCCTCGCCGCCGCCGACGTCTACGTGATGCCGTCGCTGTCCGAGGGGCTGCCGATCGCGTTGTTGGAAGCGATGCTGGCGGCGCGGCCGATCGTCGCGAGCGCGGTGGGCGATATCCCGGCGGCGCTCGCCGAGGGGCTCGCGGGGATCCTGACGGACCCCGGCGACTCGGCGTCGCTGGCCGAGGGTCTGGCGGCGGTGCTCAGCGACGGCTCGCTCGCGCGCCGGCTCGGCGCCGCCGCCGCCGGGCGCGCCGCCGCCGAGTACAGCCTCGCTACTATGGTAGAGCGCTACGCGGCGATCTACGCGGCGCTGCTGCCGGCGGGCGCCACCGAGGAGTCACCGAACCCCCGATTCGCGGATCCACTCCTCGAGCCGGAGGAGGTCGTCGTCGCGGAGGCGGCCGTGGGTCGGCAGCGTCACTAGCTGCGCGGCGAGCAGCCGCGCGCCGGGGAAGTGCGCGCCGCCGTTCAGCACGCGAGCGGCGAGGGGGCCGAGGTCCGCAAGCGACAGCGGGTAGCCCGGCATGATCCCGAGCCGGCGCGCGACGCGGCTCACCGCGCGGCCGCGCACGTCCGGCGACGCGAGCAGCGGCAGCCGGAGATGTCCGGGCCGTCCGCTCAATGGCACCTGCATGGGTACGAGATGCGCGCGCGTTCCGACGGCCGTGAGCAGACGCATCGCGTTCTCGCGGCGCCGCTTCAGCTCGCGATCGGCGAGCCCCCACGACGCCACCGTCACGGCGGCACACGCGCGCGGCATCGCGTGGGGCGGGCGCGGCACGCGATAGATCGTCTCGCCGAGCTTCATGAAGGGGAGCGCATCCGGCAGCGCATAGAGGCCGGGACGCGCGAGGATCCACTGCGCCGTCGCGCCGAGCAGTTCCTTCCAGCCGCGGCGCGAGCGGCCGAAGAGCGTACGCGCGTGCGCGAGCACGCGCTCGCCCGCCGCGTCGTTCGCGAGCAGCGCGCCGCCTCCGCCACCCGTGAGCCCCTTCCCCCGGCCGTAGCTCAGCACGCCGAGCGAGCCCTGCGTCCCGACCGGGCGGCCGAGGTACACTGCGCCGGCCGACTGCGCCGCATCCTCGATGACGATCGCGCCGCGCTCCTTGGCCAGTTCGAGCACCGGCACGGCGTCCACCGGATGCCCGTAGAGCGTCACGAGCACCACCGCGGCCACATCGCCCCGCATCGCGCCGCGCAGGCTATCGAGGTCGGGCGCCAGCGTCCGCGGATCGATGTCGTAGAGCACCACGTTCGCGCCCGCCGCATTGAGCGCCGTGGCCACATCGTAGCAGGCGAAGGCGGGCGCGGCCACCGTGGCGCGCGGGCGCGAGAGGAGCACGCCGATGAGCGCCGCGCTGAGCGCCGACGTGCCGCTGTCGGTGAACAGCATGCTGCGCGGGGCGTAGCGGTCCTCCACGAGCGACACGAGATGCTCCTCGGCGACACCGGGCGCCGTGATCCCCGACGCGGCGCGGACGCCGGCGAGGATCGCGTCGGCGCTGAGCGGCGAGTAGGCCGGCATCGGGTGGCGCCAGCGCCACGCGAGCGCGTGCGTCACGGGAGGTAGCGTACGAGGTGCGGGCCCACCGCGTTCGCCACGGGGAGCGGCAGGTGCCGCCAGAGGCGCGGTCCCCACGAGTAGGCGGAGTCACCCGGTGACGGCGGCGCCGCCCGCTCCCCGCTCGTGTAGCGGCACCAGGGGAGAGGCACATCGCGCCCGCCCCACTGCTGTTTGAACTTGTGCGGCCCGCTCCCCGGCGTCGTGCGGCCGAAATTGAAACGCGTCACGCCGCGCCGGATCATCTCCTGCATGAACGCCCAATAGAGCAGCATGTTCGGCGCGATCCGCGATGCACGGCGTACCGAGCACGCCCACGTGATCTCGAACTCCCCGCGCCAGACGAAGCCGCAGCCCGCGGCGAGCGGCTCACTCCCGCGGTACACGACGCCGAATACCACCTGCGCGGGGAAGGTCCGCGCGATCCGTTCGAACCAGGCACGCGGGAGCACGGGCGTGCCAAGGTCCCGCATCGTGCGTGCGAACACGTCATAAAAGGCATCGACGTGCTCCGCGCCGAATTTCGCCTCGAGCCCCTCCTTCATCGGCCGGCGGATCTGGCTGCGCAGCTTGGCGGAATACCCGTCCCACAGCGTCTCCTCCGCCGCCGGGAGATCGAGCACCACTTCGTGCTTCCGCATCGAGAGCGGGAGGCCGAGATCGAGATCGCGCCGCGTACGCAGCTCGAGCAGATCGGCCCGGGAGCGCACCGCCTCGCGCACCGCACTCCGTACGAGCAGGCGGACCGCGCGGGGCGTTCCGATCGGCCCGCCGTGATTCAGGAAGGGGAGCGAGACGAGATAGTGGCCGAAGAGCCGGCTCTTCACTCGCGCGAGCGGCAGCACTCCTTCCAGTTCGCCATCCTCACCGGACACCACGAGGTAGTGGCACTCCGCACCCAGCACGTCGTGCATCACCTCGTGCCATCCGGCGAGATGGCAGAATCCGCTCCCCTCCGCCTGCGTGACGAACGCGTCCCACGCGCCGGCGTCGCCCTCGAGCGCCGTCGGCCTCACGCTCACGGCGTCACGGTCAGCGTCATGGTGTCCGAGCCGGCGGCGCCCGCCGTGTCGGTGATCTTCACGCCCACCACGTACGTGCCCGCGACCCGCGCATAGCTGTGCGAGACGCTGAAGCTCCCTGTGCTCGTCCGCGTGCCAGTGCTCTGCGTCCCATCGCCCCATGTGATCACGTACGCCCACGGCGACCGGCCATCGGCGTCGGTGAACGACGTGCTGAGGCGGAAGGGCAGCTGCGACACCCGGATCGTGCGGTCGAGGCCGGCATTCACGACCGGCGGCTGGTTCGGCCCGGCGGTGGTCGCCACCGACTGCGTAAGGGTCCTCGAGCCGCCGGCGTCGGTCACCGTGAGTCGAACGCTGCGCGTGCCGGCGCTGGTGTACGTATGCGAGGCGGTCACGCCGCTGCCGTTGCTGGTGCCGTCACCCCAACGCCACGCGTAGGTGGCGTTGGCCTGGGCCACCGAGCCACTCGCGTCGAAGGTGCACACGAGATACGTGCAGTTGTAAGTGAAACTCGGTGTCGGCGGCGGGATGTAGAGCACCGTCACCGCGCGCGACGTCGATCCCGTGCCGCCGACGTCCGTCACCGACAGTGTCACGGTGTACGTGCCGTTCGCGGCGAACGTGTGTGATGGCGTCACTCCGGATCCGGCCGCGGTCCCGTCGCCCCAGTTCCAGCTGTAGGTGGCGCCGCTCTGCGCCGCGGAGCCGCTCCCGTTGAATGCGCACGTGAGCCCGCTGCAGCTGAAGGTGAAGCTCGCCGTCGGCACCGGTGGCGGCGCAACGGTCACGGGCTGTGTCTTGGTAGCGACCCCCGCAGCGTCCGTCACGGTGAGCGTGATCGTGAACGATCCCGCGGCCGCGTACGCGTGCGACGCGGTCACTCCGGTTCCCGCCGCCGAGCCATCGCCCCAGTTCCACGCGAATGCCGCGCCAGGCTGCGTGACCGACGAGCTCGCGTTCACGCTGCAGGTGAGATAGGTGCAGGAGAAAGTGAAGTTCGCCGTCGGCAGCGGAAGCGTCGCGACGTTCACGGCCTGAGACACCGTCGCGGGGCCGCGGTCATCCGTCACGGTGAGCGTCGCCGTGTAGTTCCCTCCGGTCGCGTAGACATGCGGCGTCGTGATGCCGCTCCCGGCCGGCGAACCATCTCCGAAGTCCCACGCATATGTTGCGCCTGCGTGCGCCGACGAACTGCTCCCGTCGAACTGGCAGGTGAACGCGCTGCAGCTCCAAGCGAATAGCGCGACCGGTGCGGGCTCCTGCCCCGCCGGGATCAAGGCCACCGCCGACGCGAGCCAGGTGGACGGCGAACTGAACCACCACGTCCACTTGGGATCCACCGTGCCCGCCGCTGAGGTCACGAGGAACTCGCCGTCCGCGTTCAAGAAATTGTCGGACATCGGAAGGATCGATGTGAAGCCGCTGGGCGGCGAGACGCCGTACATCCCGTTCGAAAGGGTGACGCCGTACACGAGCGCTCCAGCGCTCGCCGTCACCGGGCCGGGCCCGACACTGATCGGCTGGTTCCCGCTGCCGAACGCCGAGCGGTGCACGTCGAGCGCCTGCACCGCGCTCACGCCGCTGAATGCCGCGAGCGACACGCCGCCATCCGTCACCGGCTGCGACAGTTCGGCCTGCACGACGAGGATCTTGGCCTGCATCGGATCGGCGAGCGGGAAGTTCCCCACATTGAGCGCGACGTACGTCGCCATGGAGATCCCCCCCGACGTCACGTATTCGACGAGGACATACTGGTTCCCCACCACCGTACCGTCGGTGAGCCGGTCATGTACCAGTGTGATGACGTTGGTGGACCCCACCCAGAAGAACGTCGCGACGATCGCGTCGCCGAGCTGCGGGTTCGTGGGATTGAACCCCTTCAGCAACTGCGTGCCGCTCTCGTTGAAGGTGCCATTGCGCTGGTCGAGGACGATGCCCGTCGCTCCCGCAGCGAGGGCCGCGTTCGGCGTCATGCTCTTGGCGGTCGGACCGAGCGACTCGCCGCACCCGGCGACGAGCAGCGCGAGCAGGATCGATCCGGCGTAGCGGACGGACGAACGGTGCGTTGACATTGCGCGGCCTCTCGATGGGCGGACGGATTCGGATGGCTCCATCATTGCGTCGGGATATCACGCAAATTCGGTGCCCTCCCCCGTGCGCGTAGGCCTCCGGAATGGTGCGCTCGGCGTGATCGGACGTCGCGCGCCCGCCGCATCTGTGGAGCGCAGCCTCCGTGCGGCGCGGCCGCCACAGCGGCGCGCGCGGTGCTCAGGCCGCCGCGGCCCGCTCGTACGCGCTGAGCGACTCCGCGATCGCCGTGAATCGGAACTCGGCGAGCAATCGCTCGAGCCGCGGCACCGTGCGCGCAAGGCCACCGTAGTGCCGCACGCGCGTGAGGAGCGGCACCTCCATCCTGGGTTGCGCCGGGTCCACTTCCCACGGGTGGATGTAGAACGTCCCGGGGATCCCCCGGCGTGCGTAGTCGAGGAAAGCCGCACGCACGAACGCGTACGGGAAGAGACGGAAGTACGCGCCGCCCCCGGCTGGCAGCCGCACGCCGAAGCGCGTCAGGGTCGCGGGCGGCAGTTCGAAGAGCCGCCCGCCATCCCGCTTGAGCCAGTGCGGGTCCGGCCGCGCACTCGGGTAGCCGTAGCCGGGACGGTGGATCGGGAAGAGGCTCGAGTCGTAGCGGTGCCCTTCCTCGAGGAGGATGTCGAGCGCCCACTCCCGCCCCGGCACGATCGAGAAGCTCGGTGCGCGGTAGCCGAGCACGCACGCCCCGGTGAGCGCCTCGAGCGCCTGCTTGGTGCGCCGCACCGACTCACGGAACATCGCGGGGGTGAGCTCCGTCACCCGCACGTGGTCCCATCCGTGCGACGCGATCTCGTGCCCCGCGGCGGCGATCCGCCGCACGACCTCGGGGTGCCGCTCCGCCACCCAGCCGAGCACGAAGAAGGTGCCGCGCGCGCCGTGGCGCGCCATCAGGTCGAGCAGCCGCGCGACGCTCGCGCCGACGCGCGACTCGTGGCGCCCCCAATCCGCGCGCGGCACGATCCGCTCGAAGGCGGACACCTGGAAGTGCTCCTCCACATCCACCGTGAAGTGGTGCTGTACCAACGGAAGAGGCGGCACTAGCGCCTCCCGCGCGCCGCGGGATCCGTCGCGCGGACGAGTACTTTCACGCACCGCTCGATCCTCGCGTACGAACGCCGGCACACTTCCAGCGGCTGGTCGTAGGGATCCTCGATCGCGCGGCGCTCGATGCGCTCCGGGTCGACGTCGCCGAGCATGAGGATGTCCTTCGGCAGCCGCCCGAAGCGCTGACAGATCTCCCGCCGCTGGTACGCTTCCATCACGACGATCAGGTCCGCCCACTTCGCCATCGGTCCCGTGACGAGTTCAGAGCGGTGCACGGAGAGATCGATACCGAGCGACTTCGCGGCGGCGAGAGCGGTCGCCGGCGACGGCCGCCCGGGGCCGACCAATCCGCCGGAGACGATGTCCCAGCGACGGCTCCCCCCCTCGCGCTGCAGGATCGCGGCGGCGAAGGGACTCCGGAAGATGTTCCCGGTGCACACGACCAACACCCGCGATGGTGGTTGCCGCGACGCGAGCGACGCGAGCGCGGCGCGGCGCCGGAAGCGGTGCAGGAGACGGTCGGGGATGCCGCGCAGCCGGCGCAGACGCGATGGAGGCGCCGCCATATCGGGCGTCGCCTCGCTGGGCGCGGGTCGTTCGATGATCGGAAGGGACATTTCGTCGTCGGGTACTCGCTGACGTTGGGCGGCCATACGGACCATGCGTGCAATCTTCGAACCCGCGGCGACCCCTCTTCCCTGGGCGCGCCGGGCCCCAAGGCGTGGCGTCGGCGCAACGGCGGCCGGCCGATACGCCTTTGGCCTGCGACGTGCATCACGATGCCCCGGAAGCACGCGTCCACACCTGCACTCACCGCGGCGGAGGCCGTTCCATCGCATGCGATATCTCATCACCGGCGGCGCCGGATTCATCGGATCCCACCTGGCGGAGCACCTCGCCAAGGACGGCCACGAGGTCGTGGTCCTCGACGACCTCTCCACCGGCAAGCGCGAGAATCTCGAGGACGCCGGAGAGGGGATCCGATTGATCGTCGGATCGGTCACCGACCCCGCGATCGTGCGTTCGGCGCTCGCGGGAGTCGACTGCGTCTTCCACGAGGCGGCGATGACCTCGGTGGAGCGCTCGGTGCGCGAGCCACGCGCCGCGCATGACATCAACGCGACCGGCACGGTGAACCTGCTGCTCGCCGCCGCCGAAGCGGGGGTACGGCGCGTCGTGTTCGCCGGCTCGAGTTCGGCCTACGGCGATCTCTCGGTCCCGCCGAGCAGCGAGAGTGATCCGACCCATCCGCGCTCGCCCTACGCAGCATCCAAGCTCGCGGCGGAGCAGTACTGCCAGGCGCTGCAGGCGACGCACGGGCTCGAGCCCGTGGTGCTCCGCTACTTCAATGTGTTCGGTCCGCGGCAGGATCCGAACTCGCAGTACGCCGCCGTGATCCCGAAGTTCATCGCGGCAGCGGTGGCGGGGGTACGTCCCACGATCTTCGGCGATGGCGGGCAGACGCGCGATTTCGTGCACGTGGCGAACGTTGTGCGCGCGAACGTGCTCGCGAGCCGCGCGCCCGCCGCGAAGGTCGCGGGGCAGGTGATCAACGTCGGGAGCGGCCGGAGCCTGAGCGTGAACGACCTCTGGCAGCGGATCCGCGAGGCGGTGGGCGTGGAGCTCGAGCCCGAATACCTCGAGACACGCCTCGGAGACGTGCGCGATTCCGTCGCGTCGATCGCGAAGGCGCGCGAACTGCTCGGCTTCAAGCCGGCGGTGAGCTTCGAGGAAGGCTTGAAGGGAACGGTCGCGTCCCTGCGGCAGCGGCGGGGGAGGAGGCTGGCGCTCGCGACGTGACCTGCCGGGGGCGGCACGGCTGGCGGGTGGCGGACGCCGCTCCCGGTCGGCATCATTGGCGCCCATGCACTCGCTCACTCGACGCCTCGCGCGGATCGGCGCCGCGCTCGCCTTCGCCACGCCCGCGCTCGCCGCGCAGAGCGTCACTCCCACCGTCGTCCTCATCGTGAGCGACGGCCTCCGCTGGCAGGAGGTCTTCACGGGCGCCGATCCCTCGCTGCTCAATGAAGAGCATGGCGGCATCTGGGCCAGTCCCGAGCGGATGCGACGTGAGTTCTGGAGCGACACCATCGCGGTGCGGCGGCGGATGCTGCTCCCCTTCCTGTGGACCGTGGTCGCGGAACAGGGACAGATCTTCGGCGACCAGACGCAAGGGAGCATCGCGCGCGTCACCAACGGCTTCAACTTCTCGTATCCCGGCTACGCCGAGATGCTCACCGGGCGGCCGGACTCCCAGATCAACAGCAACGCGTTCGGCCCGAACCCCGATACCACGGTGTTCGAGTGGTTGAACGGGCGGCCGGCGTACCACGGCCGCGTGGCCGTCTTCGCGACATGGGGGATCTTCAAGGACATCTTCAACGAGCCGCGGAGTCACCTGCGCATGCAGTCGGGGTGGGATCCTCCGCCGAAGTCCGGCAGCGCCGCGCGCGATGCGCTCCTCGACACGCTCTTCCGCACCACGTCACGTCTCGAAGACGATGACCTGACGAACTCCCTCCTCCAGCCGGTGCTCCTCGACTTCGTGCGCACCGGGAAGGCACGCGTCCTCTACGTCGGCTACGGCGAGACGGACAACTGGGCGCACAGCGGCCGCTACGACCTCGTGCTGGAGTCGGCGCGGCAGTTCGACGCCTTCGTGCGCCAGCTGTGGGAGACGATGCAGGCGATGCCGCAGTACCGCGGGCGCACGACGTTCATCATCACGACCGATCACGGCCGCGGGAGCGGGATCGAAGATTGGAAGCATCATGGCGCCGAGTATCCGGGCGCGGAGAACATCTGGATCGCGGTGATCGGACCGCGGACCCCGGCGCTCGGCGTGCGCGCGAACATCGCGCCGGTGACGCAGAGCCAGATCGCGGCGACGGTGGCCGAGCTGCTGGGGGAGGACTGGCGGAAGGCCTCGCCGCGGGCGGCGCCGCCGCTGCCGGTGGTGGCACCCGCACCCTGACCGGCAAGGAGCGGTCGCCGTGCGAGCCGAGTGCTAGTGCGGCCGCGGCAGCATGTGGTGCGCGCGGGCGAATCGTCCGACCGGCGCGGTGACGTGGCGCCGCACGTAGTCCTCGATCCCCGGAACCGCGCGGTCATGTCCCCAGCGGAACGCGACGTACAACACCACGAAGATGTCGAGGACGACCGCACCGAGCAGCAGCAGGATCGGGAAGAGCAAGGCGACGAGCGCGATGACGAAGATCTCTGGGCCCATACCGAACCTCCGCGCGAGCGAACCTGGGTCATGCCGACGACACGCGACGACGGTGGCTCGACGCGCGTCCGCATGCGACGCTGTTTCCCCTAGCGATAGATGGGGGAATCATGCGGCGCACCAGCGCGGGAATCCCTGAACGATTGTAGGGGGAGCTTACGTAGGCGAAACCACGCGGATCCCGCGCGCGGCATCATTGGCGGCAACGCTCATGAGACCACGCGTGGAAGTGCCATGACCCGGGCGGGTCTCGAACCCGCGACCTACGGATTAAAAGTCCGTTGCTCTACCAACTGAGCTACCGGGTCGGTGCTACGTCAGGGAATGTAGCATCGCCGGGGGTCGTTCCATAGCACCGCGGGCCGCGCACCGTGGTCAGACCGTAGCCCCCTCGCGCCCCCGCTGGTACTCCCGCGACTGGTGCATGAAGGCGCCGAGCCGCGTGCGCACGTTCGTGATCTCCTGGCCATCGAAGGGCACATCGAGCCAGGGGATCATCTCCATGAGATCGCGCCGGAGCCGCGGCGCCATTCCCGATGCGATCGTGCCGAGCATGCACGAGAAGGGGAGGACGTTGAGGATCCCGTCCACTCCCTGCCCCGCATACGAGACAGCGCGCGCCATCGTCATCACGCCCTCGCCACCGAGCATCGTGTCGAAGTGCCCGCGGATCGCCGGCAGTGCGACCGCCGCGCGGATCTCCTCAGGGTTCCGCAGCAAGTGCGCGATCGGCTCGCGGAGCTTGTGCTCCCACCGCCGCTCGACGAACTCCTGGATGTGCGAGCCGAGGATGGCCAGATAGTTGCCGGCGGTCGAGGAGAGTTCGCGGTTCCGGAGATCACAGTAGTAGAGCCAGTCGCTGAAGGTGGTGAGCAACACCTCGCCGCCGGCGTTCTCCACCTCGCGGACGAATCCGTTGTTGGAGAAGATGTCCTGGCACACGTAGAGCTCGCCGACCATCGCGATCAGTGGGCGCCGGCCCGAGCGGTCCACTTCCAGCGCCTCGAAGTCGCGCGCGATCGACTCCATCGCGCGCACGAGTTCCTCACCCCCCTGCTTGAGCGCCGCCGCGGTGAGCGCCGCGAGCGACCGCGCATACGCCTCATCCGTGCTTCCCGGCACCGTCTCATACGGCCGGTACTCGTGACGCAGCTTCAGGAGCAGATCGGTCGCCACGATCGCCTGCCAGACGACCTTCCGGATATCTCCCGCGTTCTCGCCATCCAGCTGGTACGCCTTGTCCTCATCCGCGTCGAGGATCTCCACCTCGCTCATCCCGATCTTCTGCAGGACTTCCTTCTGGAGCGGGATGTACTGCCCCATGCGGCAGGGCCCGTGCGACGTCGGCATGAAGAAGCGCGCCTGCGCTGGATCGAACCCCGGCTCGCGGCACTTCTTCACGATGTCGCCTGTGGTCATGAAGCACGGCAGGCACTCCCGGCCGCGCACGAACTCGAGCGCGGTGGTCAACGTGGACTGGTCGGAGCGCGGCAGCACTTCAGCGGGGAGACCGAAGGCGGTGAAAGCGGCGGCCACCGAGTACGCGTGGTCGGCCATGCACGGGAAATAGGTCGTCTTCATACGCTGGCGCCCGACGCGAGCACGGGCTCCTCCATGGGGACGCGGGCGGCGAGGCTGTCGAAGAAGGCCTCGCAGCGGGTGATCATCCCGGCGTCCGCGGTGTGGTCGTCGATCTCCACTTCGAGGAAGGGCTTCGCGCCCATGATCGTCCGGAAGTAGGTGACCAGGAAGGAATCCGGGCCGCAGTTGAAATTGGTGAGATAGATCGCCTGCAGCCGCGGATCGCCCGCGATGATCTGCGCGGCACCGAGGATGCTCTGCCCGGCCCGCCAGTACATGTCGGGATAACCGGCGGTGATGTCGGTCTCGGCGCCGGAGAGATAGTCCACCGGGATCGGCAGCACGCCGATGCGGCGCAGCTTGTACGGCAGGTCGAGGCTCGCGCCGAGGTCGGTGGTGTTGTATCCGCGCCCGGCGATCACCACGGCGCGTTGGTCGGGGGTGAGGTCGCGGAGTACTTCCGCGCCCCGGCGGCGGAGCGCATCGCCGAAGCGCGCGAGGGCGAGGTCGCCGGCACGCGCGGCCGCGGCGATACGGCTCTTGGCAACGCCGAGCGGGCGCGCAATTCCCTCGAGCGCTTTCCGCCGCGCGCGCTCCGGAGTGAACTGCAGCGCGAAGGCGAGCGGCTGCGCTCCGCCGGCGGGGAAGGCGATGTTCGCCGTTACCATGTAGTTCGCCGCGGGAATGAGCGGGCAGACCTGCGCGTGCTTCTGCTTCGGCCCCTTCTCCGGCCAGGTCATGACGCTGGGCAGGAAGACGATGTCGACGTCCCGGGTGAGCAGATCCACCACGTGTCCGTTGAGGAGCTTCACCGGGAAACAGGTCTCGGCGACGGAGCGCTCCTGCGAGGCGCGGATCGTCTGCGGCGTCGTCGCGTCGCTGAGGACGATGTCCATCCCGAGCGAGTCGAAGAACGCTTTCCAGAAGGGGAACAGTTCGTAGAAGAGGAGGGCGCGCGGCATGCCGATGCGCTTCCGGCCGGCGCGGCGCGGCCCCGGATCCGTCCAGCCATCGAGGAGCAGCGCCGTGCGCTCGGCGAAGAGGTCGGGGATCCGCCGCCAGGGCGCATCCTTGTGGCGGCCCGCGTCCTCGAACTTGTCGCAGCGCGCGCCGTAGAAGATCGGCGGTTCGCCGGCGATCACGACGCGGTTCACTTCGCAGAGGTTCGGACAGGCGGTGCACTCGAAGACCTCGGACTGGTAGGTCCGCTCGTCGAGATCGAAGCCGCGGAAGGTGGAGGCGGCCGCACCGCGGCGGGCCATCGCTTCCTTCGCGAGGAGCGCGACGCCGATGGCGCCGGTCACATCGTGGTGCGGCGGGACCTGGATGTCACGGCCCGTCTTGGCGCGGAAAGCGGAGACGACGCTGGCGTTCCAGGCGACGCCCCCCTGGAAGAAGATGTGACGCCCGATCGAGCGGCCGCTGACGACCCGGTTCAGATAGTTGTCGGCGATCGAGTACGCGAGTCCGGCGGTGAGGTCGGGGACGCGCGCGCCACGCTGCTGGTGGTGCACGAGGTCGGATTCCATGAACACCGTGCACCGTTCCCCGAGGCACGCGGGGCGCGCCGAGCTGAAGGCGAGCGGACTGAACTCCTCGGAGAGACTGACCTTGAGCCGCTCGGCCTGCTCCTCGAGGAATGATCCAGTGCCCGCAGCGCAGGCGTTGTTCATTGCGAAGTCGACGATCGCGCCGTTGTTCAGGCGGATGTACTTGCTGTCCTGCCCTCCGATCTCGAAGATCGTATCCACTTCGGGATCGATCGCGACGGCGGCGCGCGCCTGGGCGGCGATCTCATTGCGGACGGCGTCGGCGCCGATGAAGTCGCCGGTGAGATGGCGGCCGGAGCCGGTGGTGCCGGCGGCGCGGACGATCACGCGGTCGCCCACCTGCTCGCCCACTTTGCGCAGCCCCCGCCGGACCGCTTCGAGCGGCTTCCCTGCGGTCATGAGATAGCGCCGCGCGATCACACGGTTCTCGTCGTCGATCAGCACGACGTTCGTGCTGATCGATCCGACATCGACCCCGAGATAGACGGGCACCGGCTCGGCACCGTCATGGAGTGTCCGCACCGGCGCCTGCGGCGACGTGGCGCGGGGTTCGAGCACCGGCAGCGTACGCCCGTCGAGGGCTCCCTTCGAACGGAGGAACTGGCGCAGCGGCTCGAAGCCGAGGAAGGGGACCCCTTCCCCGCGCTCGGCGCTCTCCTGCGCGACGATCGCCGTGCCGATCGCCGCCATGAGCCAGTGGTACTTCGGCACGATGAGCTGTCCGGACTCGAGTTCCAACAGCTGCTCGAAGGCCCGGACGACCGCCTTGTTGAACGCGATCCCGCCCTGGATCAGGATCGGCGGCGTGAACTGCTTCCCCTTGCCGATGACGCCGCGGAAGTTGCGGGCGAGCGCGAGGCAGAGGCCAGCGAGGATGTCGGGGAGCGGCGTCCCCTGCTGCTGCAGGTGGATCATGTCCGACTTCGCGAACACCGTGCAGCGGCCGGCGATGCGCGCCGGTCGCTCGGACTTCAGCGCGAGCTCGGCGAACTCCTCGTCGATCTTGATGCCGAGCCGTTCGGCCTGCTGGTCGAGGAACGCTCCGGTGCCGGCGGCGCAGAGGGTGTTCATGGCGAAGTCGCGGAGCAGCACGCGTCCCGTGGCGTCGTCCCGCTCGAGCGAAAGGAACTTGCTGTCCTGCCCGCCGATCTCGATCGCGGTGCGCGCGTCGGGATGGTATTCCTGCACCGCCCGCGTCTGCGCGACGAGCTCGTTCACGTGGTGGCCGCCGATCAGCGCCGCGATCGCCTCGCCGCCGGAGCCGCTGAGGCCGACGCCGGCCAGGGCGGAGAGATCGTGCACTGTCGCCAGTTCGGCGGCGCCATCGAGGAGGACCTGCCGTGGTTGCCCGCGCGCCCGGAGGTAGCGGTGCGCGAGAACACGGTGCTCCTCATCGAGGAGAACGAGCTTGATCGTCGTCGAACCGACGTCGATGCCGAGATAGATCTGCTGCATGAGAGCCTCATCGGAACGGTATCGCGAGCCAAGCGGCGGGGGCGTTGTCTCGTCACACCTGCTCACGAGCTGTGTTGCCACCTTCGTGAGGATGAGGAGGCGAATCTGTAGGGTTTTCCCTGTTGATTTCCAGTTGAGGCCGCCGGTCGGCCCCCGCGCGACTCAGAGCCCGCGCAGCAGCGCGGCCGCCCGTCCGGCGCCGCCATCGAGACGGTACGCCGCCCGGCCGTCCGGGGCGATGAGGTACACGACGCTCGCGTGCGCCACTTCGCCGGTGGATGCGTCGCGTGCGTACGGGACGCCCCAAGCGGCGAGCACCTGCTCGACCTCCGGTACCGTCCCCCCCGCTAGGAAATCGGAGTCGCCGAGCCGCCACTCGGTGGCGATCGTCGCGAGCCGCGCCGGCGTATCGCGGCGTGGATCGAGCGTGACGATCACGACGACGGCATCGCTCTTCCCCGCTGCACGACGCGCCGCGAGCACGTCATGCACCAGCACCGGACAGACGGTCGCACAATGCCCGTACGCGAAGGTCACGAGCACGGGCCGTCCGGCGAAGCGCGCCAACGCGAGCGGATCCCCGCGCTGGTCCACCAGTGCCAGCGGCGGCGGCGCCACCGCCAACCGGGTGACCGAACCGTTCGCATCCCCCGCCCGCGGATCGAAACGCTCGGCCAGCGCGCTCTGCACGCGCCAGCCCGCGAGCCCGAAGAGCGCGACGCCGGCCGCCGACGACGCGCCGAGCACGAACCGTCCCGGACGCGAGCGCCACGCCTGGGCGAGTCCGGCGCGCACCTCTCCTCCCCACGCGATGAAGAGCATCGCGGTCATGCTCAGCGGCTGGCAAATGAGCAGCACCCACCCGCCGGCGTTCGGCAGTCCGCCCGGTTCGACACCGAAGCAGACCGCGCGCGTCCGCACCAGCCACTCCGGCCCGTCCGCCGGCACGGGCCAGAGCGCGAACGCCCACCACGCCACGGTGACGCCCGCGATCGCCGCCAGCGCGGCGACCGCGAGACGTCCACCGCGCGAGGCGGTCACCCCACCTTCCATACCACCGAGAGCAGCTTCCAGTTGACGAAGTAGTACGTGATGAACGCGGCCAGGAAGATGAAGACCAGCGCCAGCGTTCCCGGCGCGGGCCCCCAGAGGCCACTCGCCGGGCCGTGAAGCCGCTCGTTCTCGGCGTCCACGTTGGCCGCGTGACGGATCGGGTTCACGATCCCCTGCGGCACGCCCTCGGTGTCACCCGGCTGCAGCGTCTTGCCGAAGAAGACCGACCAGACGGTGACGAGGATGAAGATCCCGCCGCCGAGTGCCGCGAGCAGACCGCCGATCGCCATGATGCCGAGCATCAGGTCCACGGCGGGGTTCATCTGCACGTCGAAGGGCGCCTGGGAGAAGGAGATGTCCCAGTGACGCCGCGGCGCACCGAAGGTGCCGGCGAAGGTCATGCTGAGCGAGAAGATCAGCATGCCGCCGGCGAAGAGGTACGGCTGGATCTTCGCGAGCTTCCAGAAGGCGACGCGTTTCCGGAAGATGAGCGGGATCACGTAGTAGGTGAGTCCCATGAAGGCCATCGCGGTGCCGCTCACCACCGTGGCGTGGAAGTGCCCCGGGATGCGCAGCGTGTTGTGCGCGATGATGTTGATCTGTTCCGTGCCGAAGGTGACGCCGGTGATCCCGCCGACGAAGCCGAAGACGATCACCGAGAAGACGAGCGAACTGAAGCCCGGATCCCCCCACGGCGCGCGCTTGAGCCAGTCGAAAAGCCCGTGGTTGAAGCCGCGGAGCCGCTGCCCCAGCTCCATGCCGGCGGGCACGGTGAAGCCGTGCACCATGGAGGCGAGCACCGCCATGTACATGAAGTAGCTCGTGTTCACGATCTTCCAGGCGGGTCCGAGCCCCGGATCCACGAGCAGGTGGTGCGCGGACGCCATCGAGATGAACAGGATGTACAGGACGAAGGCCGAGCGGCTGATCTTCTCATTGAGCACGACGGCGCCCACGGTCAGCCCGCCGAGCAGATACCAGATGCTCACCATCGCCGCCACATTGATCTGCTGCGACGAGTGGCCGAGCCCCCACCAGACCATGCGGTACACCTCGGGATCGACGTTCATGACGCCGATGGACCAGAGGAAGGTGGGGATGTAGATCGCGGCGCCATGGCCGAGGGTGATGACGGCGATGATCGCGGCGGTGGCGGCCCCATAGGTGACGAGGGGCACCGAGCCGATGTAGGTCTTCTCGCGCTTCGCGACCACGAGGGTGGCGAAGAAGATGATGGAGACGAGGAGCGCGCCGACGGCGAAGATGATGACGCCGAGGTAGAAGGCCGGGTGCGCGCGCAGCGGGACGTAGGAGGTGAAGAGGACGTCGGCGCGCCCGGTCCACATCGTCCATTCCACCATCAGGGTGCCGATCACCATCATCGCGAAGGCAGCCCATCCGACCCTCGGCGCCGCCACCCGGCTGCTCAGCAGCACGGCGGACGCGAAGTAGAGGATCGCCATCTCGAAGAAGATGATAAAGAAGATGAGCATGTTCATGCCGTGGATCGTGAGCATCCGGTAGAACCACGGCGCGCTGAGCAGATGCACCGCCTGCCAGCGGGTGAGGAGCACGAGGATCGCGGCGATGCCGCCGATGAGCAGGGCGACGGTGCCGGCGACAGCGTTCGCCTTGATGAGGGCGTCGGCCTGCCCCGAGACCTTGAGCCCGGTGGTCGGGCAGGTGCGGAAGGTGGCATCGGTCATTGGACGGCCCTCGCTGGCTTCAGTTCGCGGCCCAGACTGTCGACGACGACCACGCGGCCGACCATGGTGTGGTGTCCGATCCCGCAGAATTCGTTGCAGATGATCCGGAAGTCGCCCGTCTCGGTGGGCTTCACGCGGAGGCCGTAATCGTAGCCGGGCACCACCTGGAAGTTCACGTTCACCGGGAAGAGCGAGAAGCCGTGGTTCACATCCAGGGCGCTGAGGTGCAGGGTGTACTCGGTGTTGAGCTGCAGCCGAAGCACCGGCGTCCACTGGAACTGCTGGGCCATCAGGTAGACCTCGCTGCCCGGGGGCGGCGCGACGACGGGGATCCCGTGATCGACGCCCACCTGGTACGTCTTGATGAACTCCATCGTGCGCTTGTAGTAAGCGGCGGGATCGACGCGGCGCCGAATGCCGGCGGGGTTCTGCCCGCCGCGGAAGTGCCAGAGCGGCATCATCGCGAAAAGCACCATGCACCAGCCGAAGGCAATGCCGACCCACATGCGTTCGGCCTTATGGGCGGGCTTCCACCAGATGCCCTTGGGAGATTGGAGTCCGGTATGCGTGTCCATGGGGGCCTCAGGGAAGCGTGGACGTGGGAAGCGTCAGGATCTCCCAGAGTCCCCAGCCCGTGTACACGATGAGCATGATCACGATGCCGGCGGCGAGGAGGAGGAAGACGTTGTCGAACAACCGCTGGCCGAGCGGGATCGGCTGATCGCCGTCGGGGGGCGCTGGCGGAGCGTTCATACCGGACTCCTGGGGGTGAGGTGGGAGGGGAGCTGGGTGATCATGCCCGGGCCTTGGCGCGCCGGGGCGCGGCGGGAACGGGGCGCAACAGGTCGGCGACGGTCGTCTCGTCGAAGAAGTGCGTCATGCGTTGCGTGACGCCCTTCCAGCGCCAATGGGCGGCGCAGGGGGAGCTGTCGCGGCAGTTGCCGCGGCCGAGGAGGCAGAGACTGCGGTCGGCATCGCCGGCGGGGGTGAAGGGGGCGATGACCTCGGCGAGGGAGATGCGGTCCGCGGCGCGGGCGAGCTGGAAGCCGCCGGTGGGTCCGCGGGTGGAGTGGAGGATGCCGGCTCGGGCGAGCTGGTGGAGGGTCTTGGAGAGGTAGTTGCGGGGGACGTCGAGGGCGGCGGCGATGTCGCCGACGTTCACCGGGACGTCCTGGTCGGCGCGGGCGGCGACGTGGAGGACGGCACGGAGGGCGTATTCGGCGGTCTGCGGGAGGAGCACGGCGTCTCCGGTGGGGTTATTGCTTTTATCATGATTATATGATAAACTCGATCGCGCAAGAGTCCGGCGCCCCCGCCGGGCCCGACGCCCCGCTCCGAGGTGCGATGCTCCGCCCGCTCCACGCCCTCGACCGCTCCCTTCGGCGCGCCTTCGGCGCCGCCGACGCCGCCATGAACCGGCTGTATTCATGGCGCTACAATCCGTTGTACCTGTCCGGGGCGCTCACGGCGGCGCTGCTCGCCATCCTCATCGCCACCGGACTCTACCTCCTCCTCTACTACCGCATCGGCGCCCCGTACGCCTCGGTCGCGCGACTCGCCGAGCAGCCCTGGGCCGGACGCTGGATCCGCGGCGTCCACCGCTACGCCTCCGACGCCGCCATCATCACCGCCGGCGTCCACGCCCTCCGCATGTTCGCCCAGGGCCGGCGCTGGGGACCCCGCGCCCTCGCCTGGATCTCCGGGCTCGCGCTCCTCGCGCTCGTCTGGGTCTGCGGCTGGACCGGCTACGTCATGGTCTGGGATGTCTTCGGCCAGCTCCTCGCCGCCGAGGGCGCGCGTTTCCTCGACGTCCTCCCGATCTTCGGCGAGCCGATCGGCCGGATCTTCGTCGGCGAGCGGCCGATCCCCGGCGCCTTCTTCTTCCTCAATCTCTTCGCCCACATCGCGATCCCGATCGGGCTCGGCGGCGTCCTCTGGCTGCACGTCTCGCGCGTCCAGCGGCCAGTGCTCATCCCTCCGCGGCGCCTCCTCTGGACGATGACGGCACTCCTCGTCGCCACCGCGATCGTCTGGCCGATGGGCATGGCCGCCGAAGGATCCCCCTTCCGCATCCCGGCGTCGGCGCCGATCGACCTGCTCTACGCCTTCTGGCTCCCCGTCACCCATGGCGTGAACGCGGTCACCGTCTGGCTC
>Ga0315271_10000088_pt1 | contig 41431 bp, 31 predicted proteins | sample C3_top_MG_FD_204664 | JGI IMG/M metagenome (GOLD analysis project Ga0315271, IMG submission 204664) | Sediment microbial communities from Yellowstone Lake, YNP, Wyoming, USA - C3_top | ecosystem: Environmental > Aquatic > Freshwater > Lake > Sediment | place: USA: Wyoming | collected 2017-08-01
TTCGCGGATCTGGTGTGAGCGCCGAGCGGACAGCTTTCCCGGACGCGGCGATCGTCCTCTCGCAGGTCGGCAAGTGTTATTACCTGCACAAGCACAAGGTGTTTATCGTCAAGGAAATCTTCAAACGCCTGATCGGGAAGAGGACGGATCGCGAGGAATTCTGGGCTCTCAAGGATGTCACCTTCTCGATCGGTGCGGGAGAATCCGTCGCCATCGTGGGCAGGAACGGCGCCGGGAAATCCACGCTCCTCGGGTTGCTCGCGGGCACGGTCTACCCCACGCTCGGGTCGGTCAGCGTGACGGGCCGCATCGGGGCGCTGCTCGAATTGGGCGCCGGGTTCCACCCCGACCTGACCGGCAGGGAAAACATCTACCTCAACGCTTCCCTGCTCGGGCTTCAGAAACTGGAAGTCGAAGCGAAATTCGATCAAATCGTCGCCTTTTCCGGCCTCGAGGACTTCATCGACGTGCCGTTGCGCACTTACTCCTCCGGGATGCAGGTGCGCCTCGGGTTCTCCGTCGCGGCTCACACCGATCCGAAGATCCTGCTTATGGACGAGGTGTTCGCGGTGGGCGACCAGGAATTCCAGCTCAAGTGCCGGGCGCGGATCGAAGAGTTCAAGGCGCAGAAGAAAACCATGCTCTTTGTCGGGCACGGCTTGGAAACATTGCGCGGGATCTGCGAGCGCGCGGTGTGGCTTGAACACGGTCGGGTGGTGGCGGATGGCCCGTTCGACGAGGTCCTCTCGAGGTATGTCAGCCAGAAAACCTGAGCGGCAGGGCTGTGCTGCCGGGGGTCGGGTGGTGCTAGGGCTGCCTGTGCAACATGTTGAAATACAAAACGGTATCAATGGGTATGGTTGACTCACACCGATCTCCCCGTACCCGGCTTTCTTGACAGAATCAGGACAGGACATATCTTATCTGAAGGGACAAGAATGGAAGAAGGGCGTATGGGAACAGGTATTGTGAAAAGATTAGCATATCGTGGCCTTGCCATCGGCATGACTGCGCTTTTTATTCTTGCTTCTGGTGAGGGGAGTGCGCAAACCAAGTCGCGAGCGCTTTTTGGGGAGGAACCCGGGCAGAGCGCAGCCGCGGCCGCCGGCCGGGCCGGAGGCACTGGCCGGCACCACGAGATACGAGGGCATCGGGTCAAGGTCGATCTGTCGGCAGTGGCCGGGGTCGATACCCCCGATGGCGCCGAGGCCGTCGAGCTGAATCTCTTCCCTGATGTCACTCTCACGGCGACCAAGAGCCACTTCGAGCGTCGCGACGGCGCGCGTTTCACCTGGTCCGGGAAGGTGTCCGACGACCCGCTCAGCATGGTGGTCCTGGTGGGGGGGGAAGGCCCGACCTACGGGAGTGTCTTCGCCCACGGGAAGCACTACGCCATCCGGGGCACCGACGCGGCGTCCCAGGAGGTCGTGGAGATCGACCAGAGCGCGTTTCCCCCGGAGGCGTGCGACCAGTTCACAGCCGGCGTACCGGTGCAGACCGCGCCGACAGCCCAGACTGCAGCACCGTCCCAGGGTTCGCTGGCCGACACCGGATCGACCATCGACGTGATGGTGGTGTACACGCCCGCGGCCTCGAGCGCCGAGGGGGGGACCGCCGCGATCACCTCCATGATCAACCTGGCGGTGGCCGAAACCAACACGTCGTATGCCAACAGCGGGATCACCCCAAGGCTCAACCTGGTGCATGCCGAAGAGGTGGCGTATACGGAATCCGGGAATTGGTCTACCGATCTGAACCGTCTGATTGCGACGAACGACACGTACATGGACAACGTGCATTCGCTCCGGAATTCCTATGGTGCGGATGTCGTGGTGCTGCTGATCAACGACCAAAAATATTGCGGGCTCGCCGCCGACATCATGGCAACGGCCTCGACGGCGTTCGCGCTCGTGCAATACGGTTGCGCCACCGGCTTATATTCCTTCGGGCACGAGATCGGGCACCTGCAGGGGGCGCGCCACGACCGCTACGTCGACACGAACAACGGCTGGCTCGACCCGCTGACGCCGCCGTCTTTGCCGGGACTCACATACAACCACGGCGACGTCGATGTCGCCAGCGGGCAGCGGACCGTCATGGCATACAACAATGAATGTGCGGCCCAAGGTGTCTACTGCACGCGGCTACCCAACTGGTCGACACCTGGTGTGTTGTATCCCAGTACCTCCACGCCGATGGGGAGCACGACGTATGAGAACAACGTGCAAGTGCTCAACGACACGGCGTACACGGTCGCAAACTTCAAGCAGGCGATAGTAGTCCCGGTCACCTTGACGGTCCAGTCGACGTACCCTACGGCGGGGGTTTTGGTCACGGCCAGCCCCGTAGATAGAAACGGCACAAGCAGCGGTACAACCACTTTTACGCTGACCTACAACAAGAACACCTCGGTCACACTGACGGCACCGTTGACGGCGCCAGCGACAGGCGACCCCTTCGCGGCGTGGGCCAATTGCACAAGTACGAGCGGCACAAGCGGCAGATCCTGCACCGTGAGCATGACCGGAGCCAAGACCGTCGTCGCGAGTTACACCCCCGCCAACTACCTGCCGACCCTGGACGCGATCGCGAACCTGACGATCAACGAGGACGCCGGCTTGCAGACGGTGCCGCTCAGCGGGATCAGCGCGGGTCCTCCGAGCGAGAGCGCTCAGATTCTCTCGGTGACCGCAACCTCCTCGAACCCCGGCCTGATCCCTGACCCGCCGACGTTTATTTACACGCCTGGCGACGCCCTGACTTTTACCCCGGTTGCGAACGCGTATGGCACGGCGACGATCACGGTGACGGTGAAGGACAACGGAGGCGGGCCCTACGACACCGTGGTGCGGAGCTTCGTCGTTACGGTGAACGCGGTGAACGACGCGCCGAGCTTCGTCAAGACAGTCAACCCGGCAGTGGCCGACCCGACGGTGCTCGAGGACGCCGGCGCGCAGACGGTGACCGGCTGGGCGACGAGCATCAGCGCCGGCCCGTCCAACGAAACCACGCAGACGCTGTCATTTACGACGACGAACAACAACACCGGGCTGTTCAGCGTGCAGCCGGCGGTGGTAGCCAATGGGACGCTGACCTTTACGCCGGCGGCGAATGCGAACGGCAGCGCCCTGGTGACGGTGCGCCTGCACGACAACGGCGGCACAGCCAACGGCGGCGTGGATACCAGCGATCCGCAGACGTTCACGATCACGGTGACGGCGGTGAACGACGCGCCGAGCTTCGTCAAAGGGGCCAACAAGGTTGTGCTCGAGGACGCCGCGGCACAGACGGTGACCGGTTGGGCGACAGGCGTGAAAGTCGGCCCGGCTAACGAGAGCGCGCAGACGCTGACCTTTACGACGACGAACAACACCAACGCCGCTTTGTTCAGTGCGCAGCCGGCGGTGGCCGTCAACGGGACGTTGACTTTCACGCCGGCGGCGAATACCAGCGGCAGCGCGACGGTGACGGTCCAGTTGAGCGACGACGGCGGCACCGCCAACGGCGGGGTGGACACCAGTGCGGCGCAGTCGTTTACCATCACGGTGAGCGCGGTGAACGACGCACCGACGCTGGATGCGATCGCCCCACTGACGATCAACGAGGATTCCGGCTTGCGGACGGTCAACCTGAGCGGGATCGGCGCGGGCGGCGGGGAGAGTCAGCCGCTGACGGTGACGGCGGTCTCCTCGAACACCTTGGTCATTCCCCACCCGACGGTGAGTTACTCGAGCCCGTCCGGGACGGGGAGCTTGAGTTTCACGCCGGTGGCCAACGCCTATGGCGCCGCGACGATCACGGTGACGGTGAAGGACGGTCAGCTGGTGAACGGCAGCGCGGTGCAGACCTTCGTCGTGACGGTGACGCCGGTGAACGACCCGCCGACGCTGAATGCGATCGCGGACGTGGCTCTCAAGGAGAACGCCGGGCTGCGGACGGTCGCGCTGAGCGGCATCACGGCGGGGCCGAAAGAGAGCCAGGCGCTGACGGTGACGGCGAGCTCCGATGCGACTGCACTGATCCCGAACCCGACGGTGATCTACGCCAGCCCGTCAGCGACGGGGAGCCTGCGCTTCACGCCGGTTGCCAACGCGTATGGCACGGCGACGATCACGGTGACAGTGAAGGACACCGGGGGCGGGGCCAATACCGTTTCGCGGAGCTTCGTGGTGACGGTGAACAACCTGCCGACGCTCAATGCGATCGTCAGCCGGACGATCAACGAGGACGCAGGGTTGCAGACGGTCAACCTGAGCGGGATCGGCGCGGGGTTGGGGGAGAGCCAGACGCTGACGGTTACGGCGGTCTCCTCGAACACCGGGCTGATCCCGAACCCGGCGGTGACGTACACGAGTACTGACGCGACCGGGAGCCTGGGCTTCACGCCGGTGGCCAACGCGTATGGCGCGGCGACGATCACGGTGACGGTGAACGACGGGCAGACGGCGAACAACACCGTCGTCAGGACCTTCACGGTGACGGTGAACTCGGCGAACGACGCGCCGAGCTTCGTCAAGGGGGCCGACCAGACGGTGCTCGAGGACGCCGGGGCGCAGAAGGTGATCGGCTGGGCGACGGGTATCAGCGCCGGCCCGGCCAACGAGAGTACGCAGACGTTGGTTTTCACGACGACGAACAACAAAACCGCGCTGTTCAGCGTGCAGCCGGCGCTGACCGCAAATGGGACGTTGACCTTTACGCCGGCGGTGAACGCGAGCGGCTTTGCGACGGTGACGGTGAAGTTGCGCGACAACGGCGGCACAGCCAACGGTGGGGTGGACACCAGCGGGACGCAGACGTTCACGATCACGGTGACGGCGGTGAACGACGCGCCGACGTTGAGCGCTATCCCGAACCGTACGATCAGCGAGGACGCCGTGTTGCAGACGGTAGCCCTGAGCGGCATCGCCGCCGGCGGCGGGGAATCCCAGACGCTGACGGTGACGGCGGCTTCGTCGAACACCGGGCTGATCCCGAATCCGACGGTGGTCTACACCACGCCGTCCACGGTGGGAAGCCTGAAGTTCACACCGGTGGCCAACGCAAACGGTACGGCGACGATCACGGTGACGGTTGACGATGGCCAGCTTGCGAACAACACCTTCTCGCGGAGCTTCGTTGTGACGGTGAACGCGGTGAACGACGCGCCAAGCTTCGTCAAGGCAGCCGACCCGCTCGTCGCCGGCCCGACGGTGCTCGAGGACGCCGGCGCGCAGACGGTGACCGGCTGGGCGACGGGCGTCAGCGCCGGCCCGGCCAACGAGAGCGCGCAGACACTCTCTTTCATGACGACGAACAACAACGCCGGGCTGTTCAGTGTTCAGCCGTCCGTGGCCGTCGATGGCACCTTGAGCTTTACGCCAGCGTCGAATGTCAGCGGCAAAGCGACGGTGTCGGTGCGGTTGCACGACAGCGGCGGCATAGCAGCCGGCGGGGTGGACACCAGCGGGACGCAGACGTTCACGATCACGGTGACCCCGGTGAACGACCCGCCGACGCTGAATGCGATCGCGAACGTGTCCGTCAACATGAACTCCGGGCTGCGGGTCGTTGCGCTGGGCGGGATCACGGCGGGGCCGCGCGAGAGCCAGGCCCTGAAGGTGACCGCCTCCTCCTCGGACACCGCGGTGATACCGAACCCGGTGGTGATTTACACGAGCCCGGGCGCGACCGGGAGCCTGCGCTTCACCCCGGTGGCGAATGCCAGCGGCGCGGCGACGATCACCGTTACGGTCGACGACAGCCAGCCAACCGACAACACCGTAGCCAAAGCGTTTCTGGTGACGGTGGTGGCACCGACCGCGGCGGGGGTGCCGGTGGCGCTGATGGACGCTCCTCCGGCGAAGGTGAGCGCTCTGAACGCCAGCTTTGTGGGGATCGTCAACAGCCTGGCCGCCGAGAACCCCTCCGGACCTGCGCCGCTCGAGGTGACGTTCGACGCCGCCGGCAGCGCCGGGCCGAGCCCGATCGTGTCCTATCACTGGGATTTCGGGGACGGTCAGGTTTCGGATACGGCTGCGGCTACGGTGGCCCACAGCTACACCTCGACGGGATCCTCTCTGGCGACCCTGACCGTTACGGATTCATCCGGCGGGACGGATTCGACCCAGAGGATTGTGTCCGTTGCGGACGCAATTCAGACAGCAACCACAGCTGCCGAATTCCAGGCGTCCCTGGAGATCGCCAAAGCGAACGGCAAGCACGACATCATCCGGCTGGCCGGGGGCACCTATCCGATTTCAGCGAACGCGGGTGATCACTTCGCGTATTCTTCGGCGGAGGACAAGGACCTGGTCATCGAGGGTGGGTGGACGCCCGATTTCAGCCAGAGGGCCGCCAACATCTCGACCGAGCTCAAGAATGACGATCCGGTCGCACTGGCGGAATCCGGCGGCGTGCTGGAGATAACTTCCGGCGGGAATGTCGGCCTGGCTGGAATCGCCATCAGCGGCGGCAAGACAGCCGGCAGCGGCGGTGGTCTATTCATCAGGGCGGTCGGCTCGATCGCAGTGGGAAACAGCCAGATCCTGGACAACGCCGCCGGCGGGGACGGTGGCGGTCTGTTTCTGGAGTCCACGGGGGGGGGCATCCGGCTGTCGGGCAGCACGATCAACGGGAACAGCGGGGCAAGCGGCGGCGGCGGGGTGGTCAAGGCGCTGTCGGCCTCCGTGTACAGCAACGAGATCTCCGGCAACATGGCTGCCGCGACGGACGGCGGGCTGCAGGCGTCGGTGATCTCCGGTGGGTCGCTGGTCGTGAGCAACAACACGATCTCCGGGAACCAGGCGCCCGCTGGCAGCTCGGGTCTGAGCGTTGCGGCGACGGGCACCAGAGGCATGAGCGTCCTGGACGTCTACAACAACATCGTGTACGGCAACGGTGCGGCGACGAACTTCGTCGTGGCCCCGGACACCGACTGCGTCATGAACTTTCTGGACCTGAACATCGTGAACAACGACATCGCCTGCTACGAGATGTGCCCGGAGTATCTGCTGGATGGGAGCAATATCAGCGTCGATTTCAGCGGTCGCGGCGCGGGCTCGATCCGTCTGTTGGCCACCGACACCGCCCTGATCGACCACGGTTCGCCGTACACCGCGCCGCTCGAGGACATTGAAGGGGATGCGATACCGCTGGATGGACACACGGCCACGGGTGCCGTGCCGGACATCGGTGCGGATGAATACAACCCGGGGAACACCGCCGGCCCGTCTTCGATGACGGTCTCGGCGAGCGGGAACATCACCGCGGCGGGCGGCAGCGCGACGATCACGGTCACGCTCGACAAGCCGGCCAAGCGGGATCTGGTGCTCTATCTGAGTTCGGGCGATGCCGGTGTCGTGACGTTAACCACCCCGTACCTGAAGATTTTCAGGGGGCTGAGCAGCGCGCGGACTGTTGTCCAGGCGGCGAGCGGTGCCAGGAACGGCTTCGCAACGATCACGGCGACCGATCCGTCGGGTCGGATCGATCCAGGCGGCGTGATCGTCACCCTCGCCGTCGTCGAGTGAGCCTCGGGACATAAACCCTCCCGAGGACCTTCACCGTCCGGCGCCCAGGAACTTCAGGTACTTGGCGACGACGACAGCCGGGGAATACGATCGTTCAAGTTTCTGCCTCATGCTCGCGCCGACGGCGCTTCTCAAGCTCTCGTCGGCGAGCAGCTCCGCGACCCGCAGCGGGAACTCCGCTGAAGCGGGATCTGCGATGACGCCCCGGGTTCCCTCCAGCATTTCCGGCATCCCGCCGTGCGGACTGCCCACCACCGGTTTTGCGTAACCCATGGCTTCGAGCACGACGGTCGGGAAGTTGTCCCACCGCGACGGCAAGACTACGACCCAGGCCCGGCGATATGCCGATTCGAGCTCGGGACGAGTGAGTTTCCCGAGGAAGCGCACGCTCCCGGAGAAATCCGCGAGCCGCCTCTCCAGCCACGCGCCGAGGGAGCCGATCCCCCGTGCATACGTGTCCTCGCCGGCAATCTCGAGAACTGCATCCGGGCGGTGCCGCAGCAGAGAGGACACCATCGCCGGCAGATACTGGATCCCCTTGCCGATGTCTATCCTGCCGACAAAAAGCACCGTGGGGCGCTCAGCCTCCTTGCTCGCAGCCGGGGCTGGCGGGATCATCGGATTGGGGATCACTTCAACGTTCCCGGGCAACCGGAGTCCCTGTTTCTTGAGTTCATCCCGCAACCGCCGTGTCGGAACACACAAGAAGTCCGCGTGCTCGATACAGAACCGCTCCCGCACGTCCAGGCGACGGTTCCGCAGCATGGCCGCCGCGATGGTCAGCTTTTGCCACCAAACGTACACCTGCGAATCTCTCAGGACGTTCAGCGCGCTGCAGGAGTGCACCTTGATCAGAATCGGCGGCCGGTGGGAAACGCCAAGCAACCTGGCGCAGTCCCCCAGGTGATCCGCGCCTTCGATGATATCGGGGCGGACATCCCGGACGACGGACAACACGGTGTCCAGGACCCTGCTGCTCCCGGCCTCACCGCGGTCGTACAGCCTGAACACAGGGCCAAACGCCTCGGACGAGTCGACCTCCGGCAGGCCGGGCACCCGGGAGGTCACGACAGCCGCTTCGTGCCCCGTCGCGCCAAGCGCCCGCGCCATGTTGAGCATGTAGGCACCGACGCCGCCGCCATTCGGCGGGAATTCCGAACAGTGGAAAAGAACTTTCAACTGCCGAAGTCCCGCCGGGTCCGCGCCACGAGCCTGGCGGCGACGCGGCTCGTCTCCATGGCCGCGGCGTACTCTTCCAGAGCAAACCCCTCCCCGCTCCGGACCGCGCGCAGAAATCCTTCAACCGATTCGGCCAGCGAATCCCGCGCGATGGTCTTCCTCTGCACTGGCTCACGGTGGACGACGGGCGGCTGGGAGAACAGCCCAGACTCGTCAAACGTCTCACGGGGAGCGCGCACGGTCTTTTCGTCCCCGTACGTCACCACGCCGTTCTCGTAGAGCGCCGTGAACGAAGACATGAAGGGCGCGGTGTAGCTTGCGGTGACGCTCAAGGTCACCCCGCCGGGGAAGAGGCACGAGAGAAGACAATTGTCCGGAGCGTCGCCGTAGGGAGAATGGACCGAAGCCATGAGATCAGCCCGCTCCGGCGCGCCGCGCAGCAGCACCAGCATATCGAGAAAGTGAATGGCGACGGTTTCGAACACGCCGCCGGCGTGATGTTCCCTGCTGGCGCGCCACGACCCGCCGTAGCTCGGATTCAGCCCCAGGCCGTGGCTGGTGCTGACATTCACGCTCAGCAGGGCGCCAAGCCCGAACCGCTCCGCGTCCCGGACAAGCCCCCGGAAGTAGACGCTGCGGCGGTAGTTGAAGTTCACGAAGATCTTCCGCCTGGTCCCTTCAGAGAGGCTTTCGAGCCAGTCAATGTCCCGCTCGTCCTGCGCAGGCGGCTTTTCAAGGAAGATGTAGCCGTCATACCCGGCCGCGAGCAGCGCGCGCACCTGGGACGCGTGGGCTTCGTTCGGCGAGGCTATCACCACCGCCTGGCAGCTGGCCAAGTCGTCGAGTCGCGACGTCGGTTCGAACGCCGGGCCACGGAGATCCTTGGACGGGGCCGCTCCCTCCCGGTGGAGGTACACGGTGCACCGCAGGGCGCTCTCGGCCTTCTGCATGGCCTTCGCGATCTTCCCCGCCTGGTTCCCCGGCCCGGCTATCCCGACGCGCATGGCGCTACAGACTGCACCTGTCGCACGGGGTGAGCGTCCCGCGCTCCCCCCGCTCGTGGGTTTCGCGCAGCTGCCTCAGCCGCTCCCCGAGCCAGACGGCGCGAACCCCTGCCGCAGTCACGTTCCCCACGTTCAGCAGACTCTTGTAATCGTAGTCGCAGGGACTGGCCCCGCCGTCGAACCAGATGTACAGCCGGTGCCAGAGTCTTTCGCAAAACGTCGTCCGTTGTCCCTGGAGGTTGTTGTAGGTATCGGCCCTGTCGATCATGCTGGTGTAGGAGACATCATCGGCGTAGGCGCCCCAGAACGAGGTGTACCGCTCCATGTCCTGCTCGGGCAGCACCTTGACGGCGGACACGCGCACCCGCAGCGGGGAGCCGGGGAACTCCTCCTCCCGCATCTTCCTGAGCGCCGCGACGTTTTTCACGACGGTCTCGAAGTTCCCGCCGACGCGGATCTTGGCATATTGCTGCGGGTCGGCGGAGTCGATGGACAGCACCAGGTCCGTCACCCCGGAAGAGAGGATCGCGCGGGCCAGTTTCTCCGTCAGCACCGTGGCGTTGGTGTTGATCTTGAAATCGAAGAACTTGCCGCTCGCGTATTCGAGCATGGCGCCGATATTCCTGTTCAGCAGGGGCTCCCCCCTGCCGCTGATGGTGAGGGCGCGCAGGCCGTTGTCCACCGATTCGTCTACGATCTTCTTGAACAGTTCCAGGCTCATCATCCCGGCATAGGGGGCGGCCCTGAAGCTCTCGTCCGACTGAAAGCACATCACGCACCGCAGGTTGCAGACCGACGACGGCTCCACCAGCACGTGGAGGGGGTACCCGGCCAGTTTTTTCAGCGACGGGTAGAAGCGGAACCGGTAGCGGAACAGGATGTAGTCAGCGGTTCTCCCGGGGTTCCTCGTGATGAAGTTGATCTCGTTGTTCTTGAGGCGGAACTCGCCGCGCTCGAGAAGCCCGGCGGCGTTTTCCAGGTCTCCCCGGTCCTCCGGGGCCAGAGCGCCGCCATGTACGGCAAGGTGACGCCTGATCTCCCCCGCCACGTCCACGCCGGCTTTTGTCTCGTTGAGGAAATTCAACGTCACCATCTTGCCTGTCATGATTCGCTCCCGGGATTGCTCTCTTGCTGCATCAACGCCCTGCCGAACCTGTCCGTGCCGGCGCAGCAAGTGGCGCGATTCTCCGGGCAAGGCCGGGGTTTGTCAAGCCGACGGCGAGTCTGGCGCGCAAGGGCGTGACGGCCGCGTCCTATGGCGGCGACGTCTTCCGCAAGCGCGCATGGAGAGCCCTGAGGGGGGAGGTGATCCGCCACGACAACGTGCGCTCGTAGGAGTCGCGCTGGCGGCGCAGCTCTTCCTCGATGGAAGTGACATGGTCCAGGCTCCCCATCACGGCCAACAGGGCATGGAACTCCGAGGAGAACAGGTCGGACATCGACGTCAGCGGTCGATCATCAAGCGCGGCTCCGGGGAGCAACGAGTCAAGCATGATGCCCCAGTGCGCGCACAGCTTGTCGTTGGACTCGGTGAAGCATTCCGAAAAACGTGCACGTTCACTCGCGCGGTACGGCAGGCCCCGCGGCAGCGCGTTCTCGGCCGCTGCGAACACCGCCTCGGGGGCGGCGCCACCGCCGAAGCGCGCGCGGTGGAAGACTCTCATCCCCGCCCAGAGCGGCGGGCGGAGGTTCTCGCGCGGCAGGACCTGGTCCGCGAAAGCGGCACCGTCGACGGTGCAGGCCGCCAGAAAATCCGACAGGAGACTCCCCCGGCGCGCTGTGTCGTAAGAGCGGACGGCGATCTCGGCCGGCAGCGTCTGCAGCGTCTCGATGAATCGGTCGTAGCGAAATGGAAAGAACCAATCCTGATGACGCAATTCTCCGGCGGTGGCGACAGTATCGAGATAGTCCCTGAAATCGCGATCGAATCCGAGCTGGATGAGGGTGAGGTACAAGCTCGCGGCGTAGTCCGCCTGGTTGCGCAGAAACAGCACCAGGGTCACATCGAAGCCGTCGGCGCGGAGGGCCCGGAGAAAGACAGCGAAGCTGGCAGGGTCGCGCACCGCCCCGGTAAAATCCTCACTCGAGAGGATCACATTGCCATCGTGGCCGGCGATTTCGGTGCGCAGGGCGGCGATGGTGCCGAAGCCCGGGTCGAACCGCCGATCACCGCCGAGTTCCCAGGCAATGTTGTGGTGGGCCAGGTGACCGTCACGCCAGCCGGTCGTCGGGTACAGGACGCCTCGTTCGCGCAGCTTCGCGGCGTGCGTGCCGAGAAAGGTCTGCAGCGAGGTCGTGCCGGTCTTGTGGGTGCCCAGATGGAGGAACAGACTGCGACGACCCAAGCGCTTCCCCTTGTGGTTTATGGCGATTCTTGGCGCACCGGAGCGGTTTGTCAAGGCCAACTAGCCACAGGCCGACCGCCCTTGACAAACTCCTGCCTTGCGAGAAGAATCACCGCCTGCAATGATCAAGGACTTCATCCCGGTGGGGCAGGGCGAGGCGGAGGCTGATGACATCCGCTTCGTCGAAACCTATTGGACAGAAAAGCTTTCGGGCGACGTGGAGCGGGCCGTCTCCGCCGACCTTGGCTCCCGGGACGAGTACCGGGTCATGAGCGCCTATCTGGACCAGCGCCCCAGGGGGGCACCCGTGCTCGACGGCGGCTGCGGCGCCGGGGAGTGGACGGTGTTCTTTCACAAGCTGGGCTACGATGTCACGGGGCTCGACATCAGCCAGGAACTCATCGCCCGGCTCGGCCGGCTGTTCCCCGACTGCTCCTGGATGCGGGGTGATCTGCGCAGCACGGGATTGCCTGAAGCCAGCGTCGACATCCTGTTTTCGTGGGGTGCCTTCGAGCATTTCGAGGTCGGATTGGGGCCCTGCCTGACGGAAGCCCGGCGGCTGCTCAAGCCGGGCGGCCTGCTCTTCTTCTCGGTGCCCTTTGCAAACGGCCGCGTGCGGCGGATCCGCGGCGGGTCGGACGTCTCCGGGAGCGCCCCCCCCGGAAAGCGCTTCTACCAATGGCGTTGTACGGAGGACGACCTGAGAGCGGACCTCGGCGCGGCCGGGTTCGAAGTGCTGAAGATCGTCCCGATCCACAAGCTTGACGGCCTGCGGCGGATGCTCAACCACGACTTCGGCATTTCACTGGCCGCCGTGCCGCGGCTGGAGCACGCGCTGCTGCGGTGCCTGCGCCCGTTCGTGCCGACTGCCTACGTGGCGCACATGATCATGGCAGCGGGCAGAAAATCGGGCTGACGCCCGGCCTCCTCTCCGGCTGACAACGCATGCTGTTCAACTCGTTCACCTTCATCCTGTTCTTCCTGCCGGTGGTCCTGGCCGGGTCCTTCGTCCTTGCGCGGCGCTACGGCGCCACGGTGTGCGTCTTCTGGGCGCTGGCCTGTTCCCTGTTCTTCTACGCCTGGTGGAATCCCCGATTCATGCTCCTGCTGATCCCTTCGATTCTCTTCAATTACCTGATGGGGATCGCGATCGATCGGGCCGCCGGGCGCACCCGGCTGATCGTGCTCTGGGCCAGCATCCTGGCCAACCTGACCCTGCTCGGGTACTTCAAGTACGCCAACTTCCTGGTTGACGTCGCAAACTCCACCGGGCTGGTCAGCGTGGAGCTGGCGCGCGTCGCTCTCCCGCTGGGCATCTCGTTCTTCACGCTGCAGCAGATCGCCTTCCTCGTGGACACCTGGAAGGGGGACGGCAACGAGAACCACCTGCCACGCTATGCGCTGTTCGTCTGCTTTTACCCGCACCTGATAGCGGGGCCGATCGTGCATCACAAGGGCATCCTGCCCCAGTTTCGCAAGGCGGAGAGTTTTCGCTACGAGCCTGAACGGGTCGCCCGGGGCCTGACGTGGTTTGCCCTGGGGCTGTTCAAGAAGATCATCATCGCCGACCAGTGTTCGCTCTATGTGACTCCGGTCTTCGATGCGGTTGCGCAGGGGGCCCACCCCGGCATGGCGTCCGCCTGGATGGGGGCGCTGGCGTACACGTTCCAGCTCTATTTCGACTTTTCCGCGTACTCCGACATGGCGATCGGCCTGGCGCTGCTGCTGGGGATCAACCTGCCCGTCAATTTCCTGTCACCCTACAAGTCCGGCAGCATCATCGAATTCTGGCGCCGCTGGCACATGACCTTGTCCGGCTATCTGCGCGATTATGTGTACATCCCCCTCGGTGGAAACCGCAAAGGGCCGGCACGGCGTCTCGTCAACCTCCTGCTGACGATGCTGATCGGTGGCATCTGGCACGGCGCCGGCTGGACATTCGCGCTCTGGGGCGCCCTGCACGGCGTTTACCTGCTGATCAACCACGCCTGGAGGATGCTCCTCGAAAAGTTGGGAGTCGCGGACTGGAACCGCCACGGCCTCTATCGCGCGCTGGCCTGGATGACGACGTTCGCGGCCGTCGTTCTGGGCTGGGTCGTGTTTCGTGCGCCCAGCGTCCATGACGCGCTGGTCATCGGCCGCAGCCTGGTCGGTCTCGGCCCGGGGTCGGGGCAGTTATCGGGTGCCCAGGGCAACGAATTTACGTTTGGCGTGCTGGGCGTGGTCGCCGCGGTCGCCTTTTTTGCCCCGAATTCCCAGGAGCTGATGAATGGGGAGTCGCGGTTGTCCTGGCGGCCGCAGTGGGCGTGGGCCTGGGTGACGGCGGCGATGTTCATGGTCTCCCTGTTTTCGCTCCACAAGCCCAGCGAGTTTCTGTACTTTCGTTTTTAAGGGGGTGCCGGCGGTGAGGTCTTCTTATCAACGGTACCTCTGGCAGCTGCTGGCGCTGTGCCTGCTGGCCGCGGCGATCATGCCGGTCGTGGCATGGTATGACCTGACGCATTGTCAGGAGCAACCAGAGCGTCTGCTGATGCAATACCAGCTGGGAAAGATCGACCAGCTGCGCGACGTGGACACGGTATTTGTCGGTGACAGCTCGCTGGGCAACGCGATCGACGCCGGCACCTTCAGCAAGCTTTCGGGGAAAACGGCCGTCAATCTCGCGCTGACCGGGTTCCACGGGTATTCGGCCTCCTACAACATGATCCGGCGCGTGATCAGGCACGGCGCGGTCCGCAACGTGGTCGTCGTGCAGGCGCTGGACATGATGACCCGCGCGCCGTCGTACGAGGGGTACGCCTACTCCGCTCAGGTCATGGACCTCCTGGATCCCCGGGCCTTCCCTTTCCGGGAACTTCCGAGCTACCTGAAGGCGCTGGCTGGAATTTTCTTCAACACCCAGTCTCTGCGGAACCTGGTGTATTTCTGGCTCTCCAGCACGACGACTCCCTCCTGGCTGAGCAATGACTACATCCGTCAGGGCCCGGTCCGAAGCGTCGACGAAGAAAAGCTCAAAGGATTGCCGACGGCCCGGATCGATCTCCGCAACACCTGGTTTCTGCGCAAGATGGCGGCGTATTGTCGCGAGCATGACGTCAACATCGTCTACATGCACGGGCCGACGCTCGACGTCCGCGCCGATCTTTCGGGCGACTATCTTCGGCGCGTCAACGACCTGATCGCCCAGGCCGGCATCCCCGTGGTGCAGCAGGTCGTCACGCTGCCCCTGTCCATGATGGGCGACAGCCCGTTAGACCATGTCGCCCCCGAGAACAAGGCGGAGGCAACCCGCCTCTTCTGGGAGCGCCTCCGGGGGAGCCTGAGATGATCAGAGAGGACCGGGATGGCAGGCTTAATCCTCGTTTTTCGCGCATCGTGGTATGATTTGGCGATTTGCAGAACCCAGGAGGAGCGTGTGTTGAAGCGGTGCCAGCCAGGAGGGATCGACCGGCTGCCCCGGGAGCGCCTCCGGGCGTTTCCCGCAGCGTGACAGAGGGGGTGATGCCGTGCGCGATCCATCGAGACGTTCGCTGATGGATCCACGATCCTTCGTGCGGTTCGCGGCTCACTTCTGTGGCATGGTCCTGCGCTCCTTCATCCTGTTCCTGCGTTTTCCGACGAACCGGATCCGCATCGCCCCCTCGGCGCGGGTCCCCTGGCGCTGCTCGATCCGGGCGTTTCGCGGCGACGAGGGACACATTGTCATCGGCGCCAACTGCTGGATCGAGGAGTACGCCCGGATCGGCACCTATGGGGGGTCCGTCGAGCTGGGACGAGACTGCAGCGTCAACGATTTCACCGTTATCCGCGGCGGCGGCGGTGTCCGTATCGGCGCGGGCGTCCACATCGGCCCCCACTGCGTGCTCTCGGGCATCTCCCACAGCATCGACCGCGTGGATATCCCGATCTGCGAGCAGGGCAAGATCCGGCGCCCGATCGTCATCGAAGACGACGTGTGGATCGGCGCCAGCGTGACCGTCCTCGACGGCGTCACGATCGGACGGGGCGCGGTCATCGGTGCCGGCAGCGTCGTCATCCGGCCGATCCCGGCCTACGCCGTGGCGGTGGGCAATCCGGCGCGCGTCGTTCGCATGCGCACGGCCGCTGAACCCGTCCCCGCGAATGCCGGAATCGGACAAAAGGCATAGTCGGTGGCAGCGTCCGGGAAAAAAGTCCTGTTAACCGTCCACGACGGTCTGTCGGCCCGCATCTTCTTCGACTGCGGCATCGCCACGATGCTCGAGGAGGCGTTGGAGGGGCGGCTGGAGATCGTGTCGACCTTCGACATCGCGGAATTCGCCGACTGGTCCGCACGGGTCAAGACCGCCAGGATACGGACCTTGCAGGATCTGTTGTCGGGGCGGCCGCGATCGACGCTGCGAGCCTCCTGGGATGCGTTCCTCGACCAAAGGATCGGTTTTCTGCCTCTGGCCATCCGGTTCAACCTGCGCCACGGCCTGCACCGCGAGCGGATGGAAAAAGGCCACAGCAACGGCTTTCTCGACAGCTCCCGGATCGGGCCGCTCCCCCGCTGGGATGTCTGCTACCGGCAGATGTTCCGCTGGATGTATGGCTCTTCCCGATATCTTCACCCGGCGCTGGGGCGCTATCTCGAAAACGAGGTTTCGGCCGTCGTGAGCAGCCACCTGCAGCATCAGAGCACGGTCCCGTTCATCCTGGGGGCCAAACGCCTCGGCCTGCCCCTGGTCAGCTACATCGCGAGTTGGGACCATCTGGTGGGCAAGGGCGTGGTCTACCCGGGTGCGCAGTGCTACATCGTCCAGAACGAGATCATGCGCAACGACCTCGTGCGCTACCACGACATCGACCCCGGACGGATCACGGTCACGGGCTGGCCGCAGACCGACATCTTCTCGGTGCGGCGGCCCCGCTCCCGCTACATCGAGTTGCTGGCGTCCTATGGGTTGGACCCCGCCAAACCCTGCGTCCTGGTCACGGGGAACTCCGTCACCAACGCGCCCTACGAACCGGCGTTCTTCAAGCGGCTGCTCGAGTGGTGGGAGAGCGGCGACGGCAAGGACCGCTTCAACCTCATATTCCGCCCGCATCCAAAGGACACGGAGTGGCAGCAGCGCTACTCGGTGCTGCTGGAGAGGCCGCGGTCCGGCGTCTATCTTCAGGCGCCGACCTACCTTGACCTGGAGATCCTGGCGCTGATGCTGCAACACGTGGAATGCGTCGTGACCAACGCCGGCACCATCCTGTTGGACAGCCTCGTCAACGATCGGCCCGCGGTTTCCGTGCTCTACGACGAAGGGGCGCCTCCCGGGGAGAGCCACGCGATGAAAAACGTCATCGGGGAGCACTACAAGGAGATGCTGGAGTCGCGGGCCTTCCACCGGGCCATGAACTTCGGCGACGTGGCGCGCGCGATCGACGCCTGCCTGGAACAGCCGCAGGAATTGGCGGCGGAACGTGCGGCGGTGAGCCGGCGCATCGTCGGCGTCGTCGACGGCGGGGCGGCGAAGCGGGTAGTGGGGACGATCGTCGCCAGCCTGCGTGAAAGCCTGGACGGATCGGCGTTTTCAATCCCGAAACGGGCCCCGCGCGCTCTTCCCAAAGGCGCGCTGGCTGCCAACCGTTGACTTCGTGAAAAAGCACATCCTGGCCGACCTCCGCAACGGGATTCGCACGGCCGCTTTCGGCGGCGAAGTGGTGCTGGTCCACGAGTTTCACCGGCCTCCGTATGGCGGCGGCAACCAGTTTCTGCTGGCGCTGAGAGAGGAACTCCGGCGTCAGGGGCTGACGGTTTCCCGCAACCGGGTGGGAACTGCAGCCCGGGCGGTTTTGTTCAACTCCTTTAATTTCAATCTCGAAACATTGCGGGAGATGAGACGGCGCCACCAGGTGCGCATGGTGCACCGGGTTGACGGGCCCGTCTCGGCTTACCGGGGAAAGGACGAGGAATTGGATCGCGATATCTGGAAGATCAATCACGAACTCGCCGATGCAACGGTCTTTCAAAGCCACTACAGCCTGAACAAGCATCGCGAGATGGGACTCGAGTTCAAGTCGCCGTGCGTGATCATGAACTCGGCCGATTCCGCAATCTTCAACGCGGTCGATCGTGTCCGACCGCCACGCGCCGGCGAGCCGATAAAATTGATTTCAACGAGCTGGTCCGACAACCCCCGCAAGGGCCTGGATGTATATCGCTACCTGGACGAGACGCTGGACTCAACCAGGTATGAGTACACATTTGTCGGGCGGTGCCAGGCGAGTTTCCGGAATATCAGACACCTGCAGCCGGTGGCTTCGCGTGAGCTGGCGGCGTTGCTTCGCTCACATCACCTCTACATTGCGGCCAGCGAGAACGATCCCTGTTCAAACGCGCTGATCGAGGCGCTTTCCTGCGGTTTGCCGGCCGTGTATCTTCGTTCCGGCGGGCATCCCGAGATCGTGCGCGAGGCCGGTCTGGGATTCGGCGACTGCCGGGAGATCTGGCCGGCGGTGGCGGCGGTCGCCGCCAGGTATCAGGAATTCCAGAACCGCATTGCCGTGCCGGCAATCGAAACGGTCGGGCGCAGTTATCGGGAGGTCCTGCTGAATCCCGGAACCCCGGCGCCGGTGACGCGATGACCAAGCAACGCGTTGCTGCCGGTCACTTCTTCTCTCCGGCCGAGATCGAGCGCAAGGCCAGACTCCTCTCGCGTCTGATCGGGGAGCAGACGAGTGCCGCGCGTGATCGAATGCTGCTGCAGCTCGGACGCAAGCGGCCGCACGAGGTGTTGATCGAGCCGACCAACCGCTGCAACCTGAACTGTCCCTTCTGCATGGTCGGAAGGCAGAACGCGCTGGTTGCCGAACATGGCAACGCCGCCCACAGCCTGATGAAGCGTCCGATGGGCAAGATGAGTCCCGAGACGTTTGCCCGGCTGCGCAACCAGATTCTCGATTTCGGCGTCCGCAGGGCCTTTCTGTACTTCCAGGGCGAACCGTTCCTCAACGTGAACACCCCCGAGTACGCCGCGCAGCTGAAGCGGGACGGACTGTACGTCGCCCTCTTCACGAACGGCCAGGCGTTCAACGACGCCAACCGGGCGGCGATCGTGAACGCCGGCGTCGACCTGATCCGTTTCTCGGTGGATGGGGCATCGGAGGAAACCTATCAGCAGAATCGGCGCGGCGGGAAATTGTCCGTCGCCCTGGAAAACATGCAGCTGCTTGCGGCGGCGCTTCGCGGCAAGCCGACGCGGATCGAGTGGCAGTTCCTCGCGCTGAGGAACAACGAACACGAAATCGAAAAGGCGCGGCGCATGGCCGACGAAATCGGCGTCCAGTTCTTCGTGAAGGGGTACCGCGAGACCCTGCCCGAGCTGGCGGCCACTGACGAACGGTACCGCGCGCGGTTCCTGCCCAAGCCCTGCACGGATATTTATCGGCATTTCGGCGTCTATTGGAACGGAGACGTGGTTCCCTGCTGTTATGACAACGATGCCAGCGAGGTCATGGGCAACCTGATGGAGAGCGATCTGAAGCACATCTGGGACAGCGGGAAGTATCGGGAGTTCCGGCGCCGGGTCGATCAGGTCGCGAACCATCCGGAGGCCGAGCCGGAGTTGTGCCGCGGCTGTCTGCGATGGAGATAGCATGATCCGATCCGTTCTCAAAGGGGCGGCCAGAACGGTCGTCTCGCACTGGCCGGATTACACCCGCCTGATGCCGCTGACGGAGGGCGCCCAGTGGGTCATCGACGAGGAGATGCGCGAAGTCGGTAGGGTCGCGCGGTCGCTCGGGATCCGCGTCGTGTCGCCGCGCTGGCTGGGCTGCAGCAGCCGGCAGTGCGTTTTCTACGGCAGCCATTTCTTTCTTCTCGGCGGCGATTGGCGCCTGCACGACCACCGCATCGCGACGGCGTATTTCCACGGCAGGCCCGGGAGCGGGGTCGAGGAATTCGACGTCGTGTACAAGCGGCTCTGCGAGTCCCACCCGCGCATCGGCAGAGTTCAGGTGAGTCATGCGCAGATGCGCGAGGTTGTGCTGGCTTCGGGAATAGCCAAAGAGAAAGTGTTCCTGATACCCATCGGGATCAACCTCGAGCACTTTCAGCGTTTTCCCGCGGACGTGCGCCTGAAGACCCGGCGGGAACTCGGTGTCCCTGAGTCGGCGTTTGTCGTGGGTTCGTTTCAGAAAGACGGGGTCGGCTGGGGCGACGGCATGGACCCGAAGCTCATCAAAGGGCCCGATGTGTTCCTGCGGACGCTGGAAGCGCTCAAACCGCGGATCCCCGAGCTGTGGGTGCTGTTGAGCGGCCCGGCACGCGGGTACGTCAAGCAGGGGCTGGAGCGACTCGGCATCCCGTATCGGCACCGGTACCTGAAGCGCTACGCTGATATAGGAAAGTTGTACCGGGCCCTGGACGTCTACCTCGTGACCTCGAGGCAGGAGGGCGGGCCCAAGGCCGTTCTGGAAAGCCTGGCCTCGGGCGTGCCGCTCGTGACGACAGCCGTGGGGCAGGCGCTGGACCTGGTGCGACATCGGGAGAACGCCTGGATGACGCCGGTCGAAGACGTCGAAGGCCTGGCTCACTGGACCCAGTGGATCCATGAACACCCGAGCGATGTCGAGCGGACGCGCCCGGAGGGTCTGCGGACGGCGGAAGAGAACACCTATGACAAACAGATTCCGCTCTGGAAGAACTTCTTCGATGGGTTCGTGAGTGCGCGAGCCTGAGCGGAATGCCCCGGCCGCTCTCGAGATCCGCGGCCGCGCCACGGCCTTGATGTTCGCAGGACGATTGGGCGTCGCGCTCTACTGGCTGAAGACCCGGGCCCAGGTCACCTGGCGGGAACGCCGGCGCTGGCGGCGATCCGAACCCGCAAAAGGCGGGCCACGGGTTTTCTACGGCCTCGATCATCTGCCGGGACGGGGCGAGCTTTCGGGAGGGGGCATCATCAAGAGCCAGGATCTGGCGGCCGTGTACCCGAACACGCCGAGTGGCGCAAACATCCTGTACCTGGTGAGCAGCGCGCTGCCACCCCTGCCCGGAATCATGATCCGCGAGGCCAGGCGCCGGGGGGTCAAGGTAGTCCTCAACCAGAACGGCGTGGCCTACCCCGCATGGCACGGGGCCGGGTGGGAGCGGACAAACGCCGTCCTGGCCGAGGTCATCCACGGTGCGGACCACGTGATCTACCAGAGTGCGTTCTGCAAGATGGCCGCGGATCGGTTCCTGGGTCCATGTCGCGGATCGCATGAGATCCTGCACAATCCGGTGGACACGCAGGTTTTCACGCCGCCTGCGGTCGAGCCCGCCGCGGATCGCACGGTCCTGCTGACCGCGGGAACCCAGCACCAGCCCTACCGCGTGCAGGTCGCCGTGGACGTACTCGCCCGGGTCCGCGCCGAGGATCCGCGCGTCCGCCTTTCCGTGGCCGGGCGGCTGCGCTGGCAGGCCGATGAGCGGCGCTGCCGGGAAGATCTCGATCGCTGGGCCCGGGAGCGCGGCGTGTCGGGCGCCGTGGAGGTGCGGGGGCCCTACACCCAGGAACAGGCGCCGGATCTTTTCCGGGGCGCCGGCATTCTGTTGCACACGACCTACAATGACGTCTGCCCCCGGCTGGTCGTGGAGGCGATGGCGTGCGGCCTGCCGGTGGTTTATTCGGCCAGCGGCGGGGTCGGCGAACTCGTCGGCCCCGAGGCCGGCATCGGCATCCCCGCGCCGCTCGATTGGGAGCGGCTTCACACCCCCGACGCCGCTGCGATGGCGGCGGCGGTTTTGAGGATCGTGCGGTCCCCTCGGGAATATTCTGCCGCCGCCCGCACTCAGGCCGTCTCCCTGTTCGACGTGCGGCCGTGGCTCGAGCGGCACCGGCTGCTGTTCGAGAAGGTGCTGCGATGAACCAGCGCCCGGATATTCCCGCTGTCACCGTACTTCTCCCCGTCTACAACGCGGCCGCTTTTGTCGGGGAGGCGATCCGGAGCGTCCTGGCGCAGACCTACCGTGACTTCGAGCTGCTCGTCATCGACGACGCGTCGACCGACGATTCGGAGCAGGTGGTCAGGCAGTTCAAAGACGCGCGGATCCGCTACCTTGTCAACGAGAGCAACCTCGGGATCACCGGCACCCTGAACCGGGGTCTGAGCGAGGCCCGCGGCGACTACATCGCCCGCATGGATGCCGACGACATCTGCCACCCGCAGCGTCTTGCGCGCCAGGCGGGCTTTCTCGATCGCTCTCCCGGCGTGGCGGCGTGCGGGACCTGGGTGCGCGTTTTCGGTCGGGAGCGCGGGGTGTTGAAGCAGCCGTGCGGCGCCGCCTGCGTGCGGGCGAGCCTCTGCCTCGACAATCCGCTGTTCCACCCCACGGTCATGCTGCGGCGACGCGCACTTGAGAAGCGCGGCCTGCGGTACGACCCCGCCAGCCTCAACTGCGAGGACTTCGATCTCTGGTCGAGGCTGGCCGAGACGGACCTGATCGACAATCTTCCTGTCGCGCTTCTCGACTATCGGACGCACGGCGCCAGCATTACGGCCGGTTCGCGTCCCGTGATGGAGACGAACACCCTCAGGGTTCTGCAGCGTGAGCTGGCCCGGCTCGGGCTGTTCCCCGACGAGGGGGAGCTCAAGTTCCACCGCCGCGTCGGCCACGGCGAGCGGCTGGGCTCCCGGAGCGACATCCTCCGGGCGGAGCAGTGGCTGCTGCAGGTGCTGCGGGCGAACGAGACCGCCGGGACCCACGAAGCGGACGCGATGCGGCAGGCGGTCGGCTTCGCGTGGCGCCGGCTCTGCGCATTCAACACGAATCAGGGGCTCTGGATCTGGCGCGCCATGAGGGGCTCACCCCTCAGCGAAAGCCGGGGCGGGGCCGGTCTCGGCGGCAACCTGAGATTCTGGGTCTCGCTCCTCTGGCAGCACTACCTGAAAAAATAGATCCCAGGAGGCGCTTATGAAGAGGTTCGAGTCATGGAGCAGGTCGTGACCCTGTCGGGCCGCATCCTGATGGGGCTGCTGCGGCTCGTCTTCGGCCGGGCGCCGGGCCTGCGGGTGAAGCTGGTGAAAGCTCTCGTTCTCCTCGAGACCGAAGCCCCGCCGCGGGAGGCCCTCAAACGGCTCTTCGGGGTCTACGACTTCCTCGAGGACACCCTGAACCAGCTCTGCGTGCGGTGGGGCGACGGGGTGCACGTCAAGCACGAGCTGATGCGCGGGATTCACGAGTTCTTCTGCTCCCGCATCCCGCCCGGCAGCACCGTGCTCGACGTGGGCTGCGGCATCGGCGCCGTGGGCCACGCCATCGCCTCGGACACGGACGCCCGGGTCTTCGGCATCGACATGAACAGCGAGTCGCTCCAGTTCGCCCGCAGCCGTTACCAGCATCCCCGGCTCACGTTCGTCGAGGGGGACGCGACACGGAAAATTGACGCCGTCGGGCACGTCGACGTGGTGGTCCTGTCCAGCCTGCTGGAGCACCTCGATGACCGCGTGGCATTCCTGAAGGAGATTGTGCGCGCGCACGCCCCGACGCTCTTCCTGATCCGCGTCCCCACGTTCGAGCGTCACCATTTCGCGCCTATCAAGAAGAAACTCGGGCTCTGGGCCTACACGGACCCCACCCACCGGATCGAGTACGATGAACAGACGTTCGAGAATGAGATGCGGCAGGCCGGGTTGACGATCGTGGAGAAGCACGTGAGTTGGGGGGACATCTGGGCTGTCTGTAAACCGCAGGCTCAACCGGCCAAAACCCACGGCGCGATACGAGATGTTGACAGACTCCCTGCCTCTGGCAGAAAATGAAACGTTATGCCGCATCGGATTCACATCAAGGCCGACACTTCGAGCCTGGCAATACCCTGGGGCGAAATCTGGGAGTACCGTGACCTGCTCTGGTTCCTGGTCCTGCGCGACTTCACCGCGGTCTACAAGCAAAGCATTCTGGGACCCGTCTGGTTCGTGCTGCAGCCGCTGGCGACCACGATCGTCTTCACGGTGGTCTTCGGGAACATCGCGAAGGTCAGCACGGACGGCTTGCCGCCGTTCCTCTTCTTCTCGGCCGGTATGGTGCTCTGGAACTATTTCCAGGGCGTGATGAACGGGGTCAGCGCGACCCTGATCACGCATGCGAATGTTTTGGGGAAAGTCTATTTCCCGCGCCTTGTTTTGCCGCTCGCCATCACGGCGAGCAATTTCGGCACTTTCGCCTTGAACCTGTTGGTATTCCTTGGTTTTTGGGGATACTACCGATTTTTCACGGCCGCGGATATTCACGCGTCGGTGTGGCTGGCGGCGCTGCCGCTGCTGATTGTTCAAACGGCCCTCGTCGGACTGGGCGTCGGGCTCTGGCTGTCGGCGCTGACCGCCAAATACCGGGATCTGCGTTTTGCCATGCCGTTCGTGGCGCAGCTCTGGATGTTCGCCACGCCCATCATCTTCCCTGCGAGCAGCGTGGTCTCGAGAAAATGGTCGGCGCTGCTGGCCGTGAATCCGATGGCGGGGCTGGTCGAGGTTTCCAAGTTCATGTTCCTTGGCGTGGGGCGGACCGACCCGATGTTTCTGATCATCGGGCTGGTGTCGGGCTGGCTGCTGGTGGGCACCGGGATGATTGTCTTTCAACGGGTGCAGCGCACCTTCGTTGACACGATCTAGCGGGAAGACGGATGCCGGCAACTGTCATCTCGGTGCGGGGGTTGTCCAAGCGGTATCGCCTAGGCGTCATCAACCGCCAGACCTTGCAGGACGAGGTCCGTTACTGGTGGCACAAGGTGCGCGGGCGTGATCCGCACGAGAGCATGGGGCGGATGGGGCTTGTTCACGGGCGCAGGCCGCCCGAGGACACGGACGAATTCTGGGCGCTCAAGGACGTGTCCTGCGAGATCAACGCCGGCGAGGTGGTGGGGATCATCGGGCGCAACGGCGCCGGCAAGTCGACGCTGCTCAAGATCCTGAGCCGGATCACCGAGCCCACGGAAGGCGAAGCTTTCATCGAGGGTCGGGTCGGTTCCCTGCTGGAAGTGGGCACGGGGTTCCACCCGGAGCTCACCGGCCGCGAGAACATCTACATGAACGGCACCATCCTCGGCATGAAAAAAGCCGAGATCGACGAAAAGTTCGACGCCATCGTGGATTTTTCCGAGATGGGCCGCTTCATCGAGACCCCGGTGAAGCGCTACTCGAGCGGCATGTACGTGCGCCTGGCTTTTGCGGTGGCCGCGCACCTGGAGCCGGAGATCCTCATTGTCGATGAGGTGCTGGCAGTGGGCGATGCCACGTTCCAGAAACGCTGCCTGGGCAAGATGGAGGACAATGCCCGCAGCGGGCGCACGGTGCTCTTCGTCTCGCACAACATGCCGGCCGTGCTCCGCCTCTGCTCGCGGGTCGTGCTGCTCGAGGCGGGCCGGGTGGCGGCCACGGGCCCGGCGGACAAGATGGTCTCTCTGTATCTGTCGCGCATGGCCGAGTCGCACGGATCGCGTTCGTGGCCGGAGGAAATAGCCCCCGGGTCCCGGGACGTCAAATTGCTGGAGCTGGCGGTGACCAACGCCGCCGGTCTCCCGCTGGCGGTCGCCGATGTCGCGGACGAGCTGCGGGTGCGGCTGACGTACAAGGTGGCGACGCCGGACACGCGCTTTCGCTGTCTCGTGGTCTTCAACACGGCCGGAGTGATCGCATTCGCCGCGGTCGAGCCGACGGAGGCCCTGCGGAATAGGCCGGGCGTTTACACCTCGGTATTGCGGGTGCCGGCTCACCTGCTGGCGGAGAACGAGTACACGCTCAACATCTCCATCTTCTCCTCCCGGGGAGTGAAATTGCATCACGTGAAACTCCAGGATGTGCTGTCGTTCCAGGTGACCGATGCGATCGCGGGCGACTCGGCGCGCGGCGACTACGCCGAGGGGTTGGGCGGCGTGCTGCGGCCCCGGCTGGACTGGGACACGGCCACGGAACCGATCCGCTAGCAGGGAGGCGGCATGAGCAGAGCGAAGACAACGGCACCGGAAATCAAGCCCGACAGGGAATTGCTCGACCTCATGGTGGAGGATCATCGTCGTGCTGACCCGTCGTGGCACGCCACGCCGTACTGGACGGAGATCGCGGAGCCGCTGATCGAGTGCTTCCGGAATCCGCACAACGTCAGGAATTTCCGCAATATTCCGGAGCGGACGGGTATCCGCTCGGTGTCGCCCGCCAACGCGGGGTATGCGCCCGTCCTGGCCCCGAGGGCACGCAGGGTGGCGAAGGCGTTGCGGGTGGTACCCGGGGTGGCCCGGCTCATCCGGGGGTACGAGGCCACGCAGGTTGAGTTGATCGCGCGGCACCAGGCGGCGTTCACCCACAACCTGGTGCTGTCGCAGCTGCTGGTTCGCGAACAGGATCCCGAGCACGAAGCGCTGGCGGATTTCATGGTCGGACTGCCGGACGACGTGGTCGAAATCGACGGGCGTCGCTACTCCTTCCGCGGACTGGGCTACCAGCACCTCTACGGGGAGATGGCGCGCCGGCTGGATGTGAACCGGCTGGGACTCGTGGTGGAGCTGGGCAGCGGGTACGGTGGGCAGGCGGAGGTGTTCCTGCGCAAGCTGCCGCGGGTGCAGTACGTCGCAATCGACATTCCGCCCTGGTTGTACCTGGCAGAGTTGTACCTCCAGGCGATCTTTCCGGGGCAGGTGGTGGGCTATCGGGAGACGCGCGGGGTGAACGTGCCGGTGGAAATGCGGGAGCTTCTCGGCGACCGCCGGGTGGCGATCGTGCCGTCGTGGAACTGGCCGCACCTGCGGGGGACTGCGGATTTGTTCTGGAACTCGAAATCGATCCAGGAGATGGAAGGTCACGCGCCGGTTTTCATGCGGCGCGCGCTGGAAAACAGCCGCTGTCTGTTCCTGCACGCCTACGGCAAGAAAAAGGTGGGACGAGTCCACCAGCCTGAGGATCTGCGGAACATGGTGCTGGCCAACGGCGGCTTCCGCGAGGTGTTTTTCGAGCCGGATCTCTACGCGTGGCAAAACAGCATCAGCATGATGTTCGTACGGGTCTGACGGACTGAACGGGGAGGAAGGGGGGCCCGGCGTGGGCCCCCCCCCGTCGATCGGCCTTACAGGAAGCGCAGGATCTTCTCGGCCAGTCCGGTGGCGTCCAGCCCGTGGAACTTCAGCGCCTCGGGGGGCGTGCCGAACGCCGGATACCCCTCGACCCCCGCACGGTGGACCGGGTACTCCAGCCGGCGGCCATCCGCCGTCAGCGCGGCGACGATCCGGTCCGCGAGGCCACCGGTCGGCGCATGGTCCTCGACGATCAGGACCGCCTTGCCCGGCAGCAGGGTCGCGGCGAGCCACTCCCGGTCGACCACGTTCAGCCACGGCATGTTGACCACCCTGACCGACGTGCCGCGCTTGGCGAGCAGTTCGCCGGCGAGCAGCGCCTCGTGCAGCAGTACGGGGCCGTACGCGACGATCGTCGCAGCGTTCCCCTCGGCCAGGATGCACCCCCGCCCCGGCTCGAGGCGGTAGCCCTCCGGCAGCGCGATCCGGCGCGGACTCGGGCCGATCACCAGGCGCAGGGCGACGTTCTCGCGCGCCTCGTCCACCGCGTAGTCGACGATCATCGCGGTCTCCTGAGCGCAGCACGGCTGCAGGATGACCATGTTCGGCAGCGCGGCCAGCAGCGAGATGTCGCGGATGCTCTGGTGCGATTTGCCCGGCCCCGCGGGAATGACTCCGGCGTAGTGCAGCGCGTAGATGATGCGCGTCTTCTCCGACGCGTTGTTGTAGATCTGCTCGTTGGCGCGCGAGGCCAGGAAGCTGGCGAAGGAGTTCACCACCGGCAGCAGGCCCAGGCGCGCGAGGCCGCCGGCCGTGGACACCATGTCCTGCTCCGCGATCCCGCACTCGATGAAGCGCTCCGGGAAGCGCTCCTCGATGGCGCGCACGCGGCAGTCCGCCGCCAGGTCGGCGTCCAGCACGATCAGATCCGGCCGCCGCTCCATCGCCTTGAGCAGCGTCTGGCCGTAGACGTCGGCGACCGACTCGCTCGTCCCCTTCGAGACGGCGCCGACCGGCATCGCGAGGCTGACGGGCTCCCCCTCCAGCGTGTAGACGGGGTTGTGGGGCGCAACAGGCGGCACCTGCGTCAGCGCCGCGGGCGCCTGGCCCGCCGCGACGAGGCGCGCGTTGACGCGGCCGAGGATCTCATCGTACGCCGCACGGTAGTCGTCGTCCTTGGGTGCTCCCGCGTGCCACGGGTAGAGCCCCGTGCCTCCCGGACGGTTCATCGCACCCGGGTGCTCCATGAAGGACACGCCCGCGCCCTTGATGGTGTCCGCGATCACCACAACCGGCCCACCGCCCTGCGCCGCGTCGATCAGGCCGCGTTCGAGCTGCTCCTGGTCGTTGCCGTCGCACCGGACCACGCGCCACCCGAATGCGGCGATCTTCGCCGTCAGGTCGCGCAGGTCCACGATGTGGTGAATCAGCTTGTCCGACTGGACCTTGTTGTGGTCCACGACGACCGTCAGGTTCGTGATCCCGGCCTGGAGCGCCCCCTGCAGCGCCTCGTAGTTCTGGCCTTCCTGCCACTCGCCGTCGCCCGTCATCACGAACACGCGGCCGCCCTGCCCGGAGCGCCGCTTCGCCCACGACATGCCGCGCGCCTTCGAGATGCCCATGCCCAGCGACCCCGAGTTGGCCTCGATGCCGGGCGTGGAGACGTCCGGGTGTCCCTCCAGCCCGCCGAAGCGCCGCAGCATGAGGAACTTCTCCTCCTCGATGATGCCGAGCGAGTACAGAACGGCGTAGAGCGCCGGGACGTCGTGCCCCTTCGAGGAGAAGTAGATGTCGCGGTTCGGGTCCGCGACCCCGACCCGGCGGACATTGAGCTCGTGGTAGTACAGCCGCACCACGATGTCCATCGAGCTGAAGCTCGACCCCAAGTGCCCGGAGCCGGCCCGCTTGACGGCGGCCAACGCGTTGGCGCGGCACATGTCGGCAACGATGCGCAGGCGCTCGTTGAGCGGGAGCGCCATGGCTTCCACGCGCCTGAACTCTTCCGGTCGGATGAGGTGCAGCAGCAGGTCCTTCGGCACGGTCATTCCCCCTTGACGAGCAGGTCCGGCGCGGCGGGTCCTGAGACGCCCGCGCAGTCGTCGCTCATCTGAAACGGCGATTCGGCGATTTGCGGGAGGGCTTGCTCCCCGCTCGCCACCAGTTCTTCGGCACGGCGCCAGTCCGACGGGTGGTTGACATCGAACCCCTCGTGCCCTGCGGTGAAAAAGGGCAACACCGCGTTTCCGGCGATCGTGCGCCCCTCGAAAACGACGCGACTCCAGGCGATCTCGAGGCTCGCATTCTGGACGAAGACCTCCGGCAGCGCCTGGTACTGACTGCTGTGCCACGGGGCCGCCTGCTGGCGGGAGCCGAAGACGGCCTCCTGCAGTTCGAGCGGCACCAAAGGCCTGATCAGCGCGCCCCACTGCACCCACATCTTGGCCGGGTGCTGCGCGCACTTTTCCACGGCGCGCAGCGAGTCGGCCTCCTCGCAGGCGAGAAATGCCGACCGCGCCCGACGGATCGTCTCCGGCAGGCGGAACGGGCTGGTCGGGCGCAGGATGCTGAACGCGTCGAAGTCCCGCCCAGCCTCGTGCAGCTGCGCCAGCGCGTGTTCGACCCAGTCGATGTCCGGGGAGGTGTCGGTGGCCAGTTCGGGCGGCCGCAGGAACGGCACCTCGGCGCCGTAATGCCGCCCCACGCAAGCGTACAGTTCGGAGTCCGTGGACAGCACCACCGCACCGAACGCGCCGCTGGCCCGGGCCGCAGCGATCGTGTAGGCCAGCAGCGGGTGGCCCGCCAGGGGCCGGACGTTCTTGTCCCTGACCCGTTTGGAGCCGGCCCGGGCGGGGACCAGAGCCAGGAGACGGGGCTGCGTGCTCACGTCCTGGCGGGGTCGATCACGATGTTGATGTACTTCCACTCGCTGTAGACGTCGAGGGCCTCGGTGCCGGCTTCGCGCCACCCGGTCCCCGAGTCCTTGAAGCCGCCGAAGCCCATGTGCGGCTCGCTCCCGTGCGTCCCTGCGTTGACCACGACGACGCCGGCCTCGACCTGCTTTGCAAAACGCATGGCCCGATGCACGTTGGCCGTGTGGATGCACGCCGTCAATCCGTAGCGGGAGTTGTTCGCGAGCGCGAGCGCCTCGTCAAACCCGCTGACGCGGTAGAGCACCGTGATCGGTCCGAACAGCTCCGTCTGGGAGATCTCGGCGTCCGGCATCACGTTCTCGAGGATCGTCGGCGCCACGTAGTAGCCTTCGCGGTGTCGCTCACCCTCGAGCCGCCCGGCGCCCGCGAGAACGGTTGCACCGCCCGCTACCGCCCGCCGCACGACAGCCAGCATATTCTCGAGCTGGCGCAGGTTGATGACCGGCCCCATGAAGTCCGTGTCGGCCGGCCCGACGCTCAGTGCGCCTGCCGCGCGAAGGAGTCGGGCCTTGAACTCCTCGTAGACGGCTTCGAACACGATGATCCGGCTGGCCGCGGCGCAGCGCTGCCCGGCGTTGCTGAAGCCCGACTGCAGCACCCAGTTCACGGCGTGGTTCAGATCGGCGTCGTCGCACACCACGAGCGCGTTCTTGCCGCCGAGTTCGAGGCACACCTTGGCCAGGCGCGCGCCGGCCGTCTGCTGGATCGTCCGGCCGGTGCCGCACGATCCCGTGAAGCTTATCAGCTTGACCGCGGGGTTTTCGACGAGCGGCATGCCGGCTTCGGCACCGAATCCTTGCACCACGTTGAAGATGCCGGGCGGCACGCCGGCCTCAGCGCAGATTCTCGCGAAGACCCAGGCCGTCGCGGGGGTGTCCTCCGAGGGCTTCATGATCGAAGCGTTGCCGCAGATCATCGCCGGGAACGCCTTCCAGGCGACGTTCGCGATCGGGGTGTTGGAGGCGATGATCAGCGCGGCGATGCCGACCGGTGCGCGCTCGATCATGACCGTGCGGTTCGCCACGCTGGAGGTCGTGGTCCGGCCGTAGTAGCGCCGCCCCTCGCCCGCGACGAAGAAACCCATCTCGATCGCGGCGTCCACCTCGCCGAGCGCGTTGGCCACCGACTTGCCGGTCTCCGCGGCGACGATCGCGGCGATTTCGTCGCGGCAGTCGCGCATGCGCAGGGCGATGTCGCGCATCAGGTTGCCGCGGGCGACGACGGTCTGCGCGGCCCAGGCCGGCTGCGCCACGCGGGCGGCCGCCACGGCCCGGGCGGCATCGGCCTCCCCGGACCGGGCGACGAGCGCCAACGCGCGGCCGGAGTGCGGGCTGAGCTTTTCGAAAGATCTTCCGTCGAGGGCGGGAACCATCCGGCCGTCGATGAAGTTGGGAACGAAATCGGGCATCGCCTTCATGGGAGTCCCTTCCACCGGGTGGTTGTCACCACGCCGACCAGCCGCCGTCCACGACGAGATTCCCCCCCGTCATGTACGACGAGGCGTCCGACGCCAGAAAAACCACCGGTCCGACAAACTCCTCGGCAGCCGCCATGCGGCGCATCGGCATGCGCTGGCAGTACGCCTGGAGAAACTCCTCGTGCTGATGGTTGAATACCCCGGCCAGGGTCAGCGTATTCACGCGAACGCCCTTCTGTGCCCAGTAGGTTGCCAGGTAGCGCGTCAGGTTCAGGATGGCGGACTTGGAGACCGCGTAGGCCGCCGGCTTGAAGAAGACGTCGCCGCCCTTCCGGCGGAATTCGTAGATGTCCTGACAGGGGGAGAGGATCCCGTAGATCGACGAGATGTTGATGATCGACCCCGTGCGTCGCTTGGCCATGTACCCCCCGAAGACCTGGCAGCACAGGAAGGTGCCTTTCACGTTGACCGCCATGACCTTGTCGAAGGACTCGACGGGGTAGTCCTCCACCGGGCCGACTTCGGAGGGCGGCGCGTCGGGCGGGGAGTCCAGCGCCGCGTTGTTGATGAGGATCGACGGCTTGCCGAGTTCCCGGACCACGCGCTTCAGGGCGGCCTCGACCTCCTCGCGGCGCGTGATGTCGACCAGCAGCGGCAGGATGCGCCCGGACCGGACCGCGGCGGTAAAGCGCCGGTCTCGAACCTTCGGGCGGTCGGTCACGTCCAGGATGGCGACGCCGGCCCCGCGCTCGACCAGGGCGGCCGCGTAGGCGATGCCGAGTTGCCCCATGCCGCCCGTCACAACGGCGGTGCGCCCTCGCAGGTCGAAACAGTCTTTCACGCCGCCCTCAGGCTTTCTCGAGGATCTCGAACGCGACGTTCTCATCCTCCTGCAGCGCCCTGGTGAGCCTCATCCCGAGCACGCGGTCCAGCTCGTAGGGGGCCAGCCCGTCGCCCGGTGATTTCAGCGCGACGTCGGCGTTCCCGAGCACGGTGCCGGATGCGAGCGCGCGCGCAGCGACGATTTTCTTGCCCATTTTCATGATCGGCTTCTTCTCCGCCTCCACGGGCCGCTTGACCCCGTCGCCCATCGCGGCTGGAATGCGGCGCAAATCGCGGACGAGCTTGCGCATGCCGGTCGGTTCGAGCGAAAAGACGTGGTCGGTCCCCTTCCAGGTGTGGTTCAGCGTGAAGTGCTTCTCGATCACGCGGGCGCCGAGAACGTAGGCCGCCACGGCCATCGCGATGCCGTTCTCGTGGTCCGAGAGCCCGACGACGATCTCCGGGAAGCGCTCGCGGAACGTCGAGATCACCTTGAGGTTGAGGTCGGCGAATTCCGCGGGGTAGACCGCCGTGCACTGCAGGAGACAGAGCTGGCTGTTGATCGGCATGATGGCATCGTAGGCTCGCTGCACATCGTCCATGGTCCCGCCGCCCGTGCTGACGATCATGGGTTTGCCGAATTTCGCGACGTGTCGGAGCAGCGGCGTGTTCTTCAGGTCCCCGGAGGCGATCTTGTAGGCGGGCGAGTCGATCTCGGCAAGGAAATCCGCGCTCGTGAAATCCCACGCGGTGGCAAACATGGCCAGGCCCAGCTCGCCGGCGTAACGCTGCAGCTCGAGGTAGGCGTCGCGTCCGAACTCCAGCGCTTCGCGGTGCTCGCCGTAGGTCGCACCGAAACTGTTCTCGTTGTCGTAGGGCGCGTCGTACAGCGCCCTTGCGTAGAGCGTGCGGTTGTCGCGTTTCTGCAGCTTCACCGCGTCCACGCCGCATTCCTTGGCCGCCTTGAAGAGGGCCTTTGCCTTTTCCAGGTCGCCCTGGTGGTTTTGACCGATCTCAGCGATGATGTAGCATTGGGAATTGTCGTTGACCCTGACCCCGCCGATGGTGACCTCTCTCATGTCCGGCATCCTCCCCCGTTGATTCCCTCGAATGGAGCAGCCGGCGCGAGCGGCCCCGGAGGCCTTCATGCGTGCGTTGCCCTCACGTCGTGAGCTGGAATTTACCCGCTTTCATGGACGGATTCCGCAAGTCATCTCATTGATAATTCATACCATTTTTCAAACCCCGTGGCAACCGTGACCGCACCGCGGCTTCGGGCGTTCCCAGGGAACCGAGGCTTGACAGGCCTCAGCGGTATCCGGAGAATCGCGGCAATCATGCCGGTGAAGTCCGTCGCGCTTCTCCCTCACTGCCCCACGCCCGCCGACACCGGCGGCAAGGCGGAGACGTGGAAACATCTGGAAGTGCTGCGGGAGCTGGGAAGTTGCGAGATACTTTCTGCCGCGACCAAGCCAGTGGGAGCCGGGTGGGCTGCCAAACAGAGGCGGGACATCGAAGCACGGGGATTCGGCGTCAGGCTTCGCGAAGAAGAGTGCCGCCGTTCGCTGATTCAATGGGGCGGTATCGGGTATGCCGCCTTCTGCAAGGCCCTGCGGCTGGAGAAGGCCTTCGGCCACTCGAACCCGTACCACCGCCAGGCCTTTGCCCCGGAGTGGTGGGCGCGCCGCACGGCCGGCGCGGACCTCGCGGTCGTCTTCTACAGCTACTGGGCCTGGTTGCCGTGCGCGTGTCCCAAGGTCGTGGTGCTTCTGGATCTCTGGTCCGACGTCATGCGCTGGTGGAACGGTCGCGAAATCGAGGATCTCAGGACCGCGCAGCTGGTCGTCGTGATCTCACGGGACGAAGAGAGCAAGTTGCAGGCCAGCGGCATCGAGCGGACATTGTGGAGCCCGCCGCTGGTGGAGCCTGCCGTGCTGCCGGACAGCGGCCGCGTGGGGCTCGTCGGTTCGCGCAGCCTCTCGAATCTCGAGGGGCTCCGCTGGCTGGAGCAGGCCGCCGCGGCACCTGCGGAGCCGATCAGCGTCTACGGCGGTCTGGCCGCCGGCGCGCGCGCGCCTTTTTTGCGGGCGGTGGGGCGCTACGACGACCGCTACACGCCGTACCGGGACTGCGGGGTCATCCTGATGCCAACCAGCGAGGGGATGGGCGTGCAGATCAAGGCAGTCGAGGCCCTGGCTTGCGGCCGCGCGATCGTGGCGCGCCGCGGTGCAATGCGCGGGCTGCCGCCTTCCGACACAGCCTGGATCGAGGTCTCGACGCCGCAGGACATGATCGAGGCGGCCGACAGACTGAATCGGGACGCGGCGGCGAGATCCCGACTCTCGGCGGCGGCGCGGGAGTATTACCACCGGCACCTCGATCATAGGGTGATTCTCGCCACATTGCGCGAGGCCTACAGTCGCGTCGCACGCGCCGGCGTGCACCGCGGCTGATGCGCCGCAAGACGGGACGGGACACCCTGATGGTCGAACACGAGGAGCCGACGCGCGACGGGGCCCGTCATTTTTTCCACCTGCCGCTCGCGGGACGGGTCGTCGGACTGGACCTGCTCCGCGGTGGAGCCATTGCCGCGATGACGATGTATCATCAGAGCCTGGTCGTACGCCCCGTCGGCGGCTGGGAGTCGTTCGCCCAGTTTCTGGGCTTCATCTCAGCCCCGCTCTTCCTGTGCATTTCGGGGATGGGCGCGTCGTTTCACGAACGCCGCCACCACCGGCCGTTCAAAATGGTGGTTCACGGCGGGCTGCTCTTCGCGTTTGCGTATCTGCTCGACCTGCTGGTCAATCGCAATGCGCGGGTCGAATGGGACATATTTCAAATAATCGGCGCGTGCTACGGCGGGCTGGGCCTCCTGGGTTGTCTCGGCTACGGCGTGCGCCAACTGGCAGGGATGGCCGGCATCTTCCTGGCCCTGTTGTTGTTCCCGGCCTTCCGGCCCGATCAGGGCTTTTTCCCCCCCTGGCCGTTCGGGCTCTATTTCGCCGCCGGCTACCTGTTGTCCCGGCTCGGTCAAAGCCCCTGGCTCAGTCGGTGGATGAGCCTGCTCCTGACGGCGGCGAGTCTGAGCTATTTCCTGTACTGGCTTTCGCTGGCCGCCCGGCCAGACGACCGCGCCCAGCCGGCAGGGTTCTTCTTTCTCGTTGCGCTGGTTTATGTGTTGCTGACTGCAGCCCTGGATGCGGAGAAGCGCGATCTGTTCCGAACCGGCGGTCTCAAGGTCCTTGTCCGTTGGGGGCAATACCCTCTGACGCTGTACCTCTTCCAGCAGGTGGTCACCATCGCCCGTGTGCGCCTGCCCCTGCCGGCGCAACTGCTGCCCGCCGCCGCCTGGGTCGTGCAGTCGGCGGCGCTGCTGTCACTGATGTACGCGGCAACCTTCCTGCTGGAGAGGTTCCCCTTCCTGGACGCGGGCTGGTGGCTGCGCCAGGCGGAGGCGCGGGTGCTGAGCCATGCACCCGCGAAGGCGGCCCCCGGTCAGAACTGAATCACCGATTCACGGGAGAGAGCCGGGGCCCTGTTTCAGCTTTGCCACATAGACCATCTGAAATAAAAGGTTTCTTTTCTCGACGATCAAAAAATCCCGGCTAAGATGGCGCTCCAGTTTGTCGTGGTTGAACCCGAGGTGATCGCACTCGCCCCATTTTTTCTCCAGAGCCGCAGTGTCTCGAAATATTCCCGCCTTCACAAGATTGACCAAGGAGATTTTTTCGCGGCGCGCACCCAGAACGGCTAACCCAAGCCTTTGGAACAGGAAGGAAATGCCGATCATCTTCGGCACGGAGATGACCATCAGGCCACCCTCGTCGAGCAGGGACGCCGCGCCTTTCAGGAAGTCCATTTTAGACTCGTAGAATGCCTCCGGGGAACCAACGTGCTCCAGAATTTCGAGCAGGAACATGATGTGATAGCGTTGGGCGGGGGAGGGCAGCAGATCCCGAGGGACCGAGCTCTTGTTCACTCTCACCTCGACATTGTTGAGGTGTAACGCTTCCGCGAGTTTTTGAGCGATCTCCACGAAGCCGGCGTTCTTGTCCACCGCGAGGACATGATTGAAGTGTTTGGACAGTGAGGGCAGAAAGACACCATCGGCGCACCCGAAGTCTATGACGTTACACTGGTGGAAGTAGTCCTTGGTCAGTGCGAGCGCAACCTCGAAGTGACGCGACCTGACTGAAGAGGCGATGCCGGACCCCAAATAATTGTATTCGGTGTACGTTTTAAAACCGTGCGTGTACTCCCCGCCCTCCATGGCCGCGAACACCTCCCGCGGTGGCGGGGAATAGTATCTTGCCTTTTTCACGGTGTCGGCACTTTCCCGGGCCTTTCAGCAACCATGTCCGTTCTGCCGCTCCTGTATCCTCTCCAGCTTCTCCAGAGCTTCCCTGCGCACGATCTCCGAAACGTTCCGCTCCAGGCGCTCGACCGAATTGACCAGCTTGAAGAGCGCGCTGAAGACCACGACAAACCCGAAGAAGATCAGGGTGTTCAGGTTTTCGCCGAACCCCAGGAGTTGCGAGATGTTCCGGCTCAAGCCCGGGAAAAGGCCGAACGCCATCAGCGATCCCCAGATCGCCAGGTAGGAGAGGAGCTTGAAGAAGGTCTGGCGCTCCTCCCTCCTGAAGAACTTGATCGCGCCGTTGACCAGGAAAAGCGCGGACACGAGGACGAGAACCAGGTTGACGAGGGGCAGTCGCATGATGCGCTAGCTGTTGAGGAACATCTTGAAGAGGGTTTTCAAGCCATTTTTCAGGGTCTGCCGCGTCGCCTTGGTCTGGGAGTACCGCGTGTAGCGGACCGCGATCGGCATCTCGATGAATTTCAGCTGGTGCCGGCTGATTTCGCGAATGACCTCGCTGTCGTATTCATAGCGGTCGGTCCGCGTTTCGATGCTTTCGAAGGCCCTGCGGGAGAACGCCCGGAATCCCGACTGGCTGTCGGTCACCCACAACCCATAGAGCAGCCACGTGAAGAAGTTGCCCGATTTGTTCGCGAGGATCTTCCAGACGGGCATGGTCGCGGCGTCCATCACGCGGGTGCCCAGTACGACGTCGTAGCCATCGTCGACGAGCTTCACCATCCTGTCGATGTCCCCCGGGTCGTGCTGGCCGTCGCCGTCCATGGTCACGACAACGCTGGCGTCCAGCATCTTCGCGCCTTCGATGCCCGTCTTGACGGCGGCGCCCTTGCCCCGATTGATGAAGTGGCGCAGAGCGATCACCCCCTCGACCTGCTGCGCCTGCTGGTACGTCCCGTCGGCGCTGCCATCGTCCACCACGAGGATGTTTGGATATCCGGCGAACTGGATGTCGCGCAGCACCTCGCCGATAACGGATTCCTCGTTGTAAGCCGGGATCAGGATCACGATTTTCCGCATCGTCAACGAAGTGAACCTGCCTCCCCCCTTGAATGCGGCCGCCTCTGGAACGTGCAGCGGCCCGGCGACCGGTGGAGCTTATCGCGTCGAGTGTAGACGAAATTTTCAGTCCTGCAAAGAAATTAGGTGCGCTCCGGCGGTGCCGGTTGACTTTATCAAGGTGTTCAAGTACTTAAACACGCCATGCGCATTTCCTCCGGATTCTCGGACACTCGTGCGAGCCGGCCTTGCGGATAGGCATCAATGCCCTGTACCTGCTCCCGGGCAAGGTCGGGGGGACCGAGACCTACATCCGGAACCTTGTCACATGGCTCGTGAAGGGCGACCGGGAGAACACGTACGTCATCTTTGTGAACAGGGAGAGCGCGGGGATCTTCGAGGCGCTGGCGCCCGGGTGCGAGGTCGTCTGCTGTCCGATTCGGGCGTCGAATCGTCCGCTGCGGATACTCTGGGAGCAGACCGTGCTGCCATTTCAGATTCTGCGCCGCAAGACGGATCTGCTTTTTTCCGCGGGCATGACGACCCCGTTCATCTGCCCGGTCCCCACCGTTCTTGTCCTCTTCGACCTCCAGCACTTGCTGCAGCCGGAGAACTTCCCGTTGGTGTATCTGCTCTTTCTGAAGACGATCATCTTTCTCAGCACGAAGGTCGCGGCCGGCATCGTCACGATCTCCGAGAAGGTCAAAAGGGACGTGGTCGATTTGTACAACATGCCGCCGGGGAGGATCGCGGTCACCCACCTTGCCGTAGACCACCTGGCCTTCCACCCGAGAAAAACGGCAGAGATCGAGGCGGTCAGGACACGCTACGGGCTTCCTGATCGGTTCATCCTGTATGCCGCCGCTTCGCTGCCCCACAAGAATCACGCGCGTCTCTTTGCCGCCCTGAAGATCCTGAAGCAGAGGGGCGAGGGCACCAGGCTCGTTCTGATCGGGGCGCGGGACAAGGGCCAGGAGGCGATCGCCCGGAACATCCTGGCCGCGGGGTTGAGCCAGGACGTCGTCTTCACGGGATGGCTGCCCTTCGAGGACATTCCCCTGATCTACTGCGCGTCGGCAGCGCTCGTCTTCCCCACGCTCAACGAGGGCTTCGGCCTCCCCGTCCTCGAAGCGATGGCCTGTGGGGTACCGGTCGTCTGCTCCTCGATCGAGCCGCTTCCGGAGGTGGCCGGGGACGCCGCCCGCTTCGTGGACGCGTATGACCCGGCCGCCATCGCCGATGGGATACGCGCCGTCCTCGGCGATCAGGATCTGCGCGATCGGCTCATCGCACGGGGTTTCAAACGGGCGGCGGAATTTACCTGGGAGAATACCGCCCTCAAGACGCGGTCCTTCCTGCTCTCCGTCGGGAAGGCCCGCCTGTGAGCGCGGAGCCGTCGGTTTCCGTCGTCATCGTCAATTACAACGGCAGGGCGCTGCTCAAGGAATGCCTCGATTCACTGGGCGCCCAGACGTTGAAGGGCTTTGAGGTGATCCTGGTCGACAACGATTCGACGGATGATTCGGTTGCGTTCGTGATGGCAGGTTATCCCGGGGTCACCGTCATACGGAACCCGACGAACCTCGGTTATGGGGGAGGCAACAATGCGGGGATCAGGGCCGCCAGGGGCAAGTACGCGGTGTTTCTCAACAACGACACCGAGGTCGACAGCCGCTGGCTGGAGCAGCTCGTGGGACCCGCGGAGAGGGATGCCTCGGTGGGCATGTGCGCCTCAAAGATCCTCAATTACTACGACCGCGCGGTGCTCGACAACGCGGGTCTGCTGATGTACCGGGACGGGATCGCGAGGGGACGGGGGAGACTCGAGAGAGACGCGGGGCAATATGACCGCGAAGAGGAGATCTTTTTCCCGAGCGGCTGCGCGTGTCTCTACCGTCGGGAGATCTTCGAGCAGCTCGGGGAGTTCGACGAGGATTTCTTTCTTTACGTTGACGACGTCGACATGGGCTTGAGAGCCCGATTGGGCGGGTGGAAGTGTATCTACGTGCCGAGCGCGGTCGTGTATCACAAGTACTCCGCCACGACCGAGGCCTATTCCCCGCTCAAGGCGCTTCTCGTCGAGAGGAACAGGATCTGGGTGATGATCAAGTGTTTTCCCTGGTCGATGATCCTGGCGAGCCTATTTCACACACTGCTGAGATATTCCCTGCAGGGGTACGGCATGGTGAAAGGCAGAGGCGCCGGAAGTCGCTTTGTAAAATCCGGATCAGCTCTCGGCGGGGTGGCCATACTGCTGCGGGCGTACGCGGACGCCTTTGCCAAGTATGGTATCATGATGGCCAAAAGAAGGCGGATCATGTCGCTGAGGAAGGTAGACAATGCGGCTTTTCGGGAATGGTTCAGAAGGTACGGCATCGGTGCAGCCGAATTGGCCTTGAAGGACTGAAATGAAGAGGCAACAGAGCACCACGTTGCCAATCCCTTGAAGCTGACTCGTTTTTTTTCACTCAAGGAAAACATCTACCTGGTTCTGGCCGTCTCCTGCGGCCTGGTGCTGGCCGTCATCACCCCCCCCTTCGCCGGAGTGCCCGACGAGGGCGCGCACTACTGGAAATCCTGGTCCGTCGCACTCGGTCAATTCTCCTGCAGCGACGGAAACCAGATTCCCAAGAGCGCGTATGAATTGCCCTCCGTCAATTTCCCCCCGGCGGTCAAGATTCCCGGGGTGGGCACCAGGTATGTTTTTCATGACACGGTGGAGAGACTGTTCGATAAGGACACGGGCGCGCTCACGAAAGGCGGAACCGCGGTGTGCGGCACGTTCCCGGCAGGATTCCTTCCCCAGGCAATCGGGTTGCGGGTTGGCAGGTGGCTTCATCTCAGCGCGCTGGGCGATTTTTACCTGGCTCGCATCTGCAACATGCTCGTGTCGGTTTTCCTGGTTTATCTGGCAATCAGGATCATCCCGTTCGGAAAAATCGTGCTGCTCTTCATCGGGTTGCTGCCGATGACCATGCAGCAGTTCTCGTCTTTCAGCTACGACGCGCTGCACATCTCGTCATGCCTGCTCTTCATTGCCTACGTCGTGAAACTGTCGACCGAGTCGAAGGAACAGCTGCGTCCCGGGGAGATGGCCCTGCTGCTCGCCCTTGGTCTGGTCAGTGTGAATGTCAAGCTGGGATATGTCGGGCTGGCATTCCTCGTTTTCATGCTGCCCGAGAGCAAATTCCCGACGCCGAAGCGCTACTGGCTTTTTTCGACGGGCTATGTCGGCGCCAACGTGCTGGTTTTTTTCGCCGCCTACCAAGCCTTTTCCGGGGTCGGTTTCACCAGGGCGGTGTTCAGCGCGAAAATGGGGTTTGTCGGGCTGCTTGTCCTCGCCGCGCTGTTCCTCGCAAGCAAAATCGAGACGCTGAAGCGGCATTGGCGACCGGCGACAGTCATCGCCGTGGTTGGCGCGCTGATCGTCTACGCGGCGTATCTGCTGCACTCGGGAGCCGACGTCGGCGGTGGCGGCTCGCCGGGCATCGATTCCTCACGGCAGCTTTCGTACGTCATCCGCACACCGATAAAATTCCTGTTTCTCGTCTTCGAAGCAGTCTATTATCGCTTCAATTTTTACCTCGAATCATTTCTCTACAAGCCGGGATGGCTCACCGTGTCCCTGCACCCCGGCTGGTATGTCTTTCTGCTGACAGGCATGGCCTTCCTTCTCAGAAACGAAACAGAGGCCGTCAGCCTGACAAGAAAGCAGCGGTTCGTCGCCTTGTCGGTTTTTTTCGTCAATTTTCTGATGGTATTTTTAGCTCAATACCTGAGTTGGTCAAATGTCGGGGGTAACGTGATCGAAGGCGTGCAGGGCAGGTATTGGCTGTGCACCGCGCCGCTGCCG
>Ga0315271_10000089_pt1 | contig 41346 bp, 38 predicted proteins | sample C3_top_MG_FD_204664 | JGI IMG/M metagenome (GOLD analysis project Ga0315271, IMG submission 204664) | Sediment microbial communities from Yellowstone Lake, YNP, Wyoming, USA - C3_top | ecosystem: Environmental > Aquatic > Freshwater > Lake > Sediment | place: USA: Wyoming | collected 2017-08-01
GCTCGGCGGCGTCCGGCGACGACATCGTCACGACCTGGTCGTTGATGTTCCGCAGCAGGGCGGCGGCGCGCTCTGTGCCGGCATCCGTGGTGGCACCCACGAGCCGGGGCACGCCCTTGCCGGCGCAGGCCGGATCGCCCGGGTTGACCCGCTCGGGGGCGAAGGCAAGATCGAAATCCACGCCTGCCTTGAGTCCGGACTGCTCGAGGACGTCGCGGAACGGCCCGGTCGTCGTGCCCGGGAACGTCGTGGACTGGAGGATGACCAGTTGACCAGCGCGGAGGTGGCCGCGGATCGTCTCCGCGGCGGACAGGACCGGGGCCAGGTCCGGGTCCTTGGTCGTGGTGATCGGGGTGGGGACGCAGACGAAGATCGCGTCCGCTTGCGCGATCCGGGCGTCATCGAGGGCGACGATGGACAGCCCGCTTGTCAGGGCGGCCGCAAGTCGCGCATCCGAGATGTCGTCGATCGGGGACGACCCGGCGTTCAATTCGGCGACCCGCGGCGAGTAGGCATCGATCCCCTCCACGGTGAGGCCGGCTTCGACGAACGAGATCGCCAGCGGCAGGCCCACATAGCCGAGACCGATCACGGCGATCCGACGGTCTTCGCTCACGATCCCTCCAGACGACTGTCGATCTCCGACATGGGTCAGCCTCCGCGCTGGCCGATGCCCTGGTACGCCACGCCGACCGGCAACGCCAGGTCTCGTAGTGAGTTCCGGCCGTCGAGGACCAGCTCCAGCTGGTCGAACCAGGCCGGGTCCAGGGCCCGCCAGGCAGGATCCGCCGTCTGGGTGATCACGGCGCGGACGGCGGGCGCGGGCGTCCCCCAGGTCCAGGGCGTGGCACCCGTCCGGGCGATCTCCGCATCGGTCAGCAACGGGTCATGGGCCAGGACGTTTGCCCCCTGGAAGGCGAGCCGCTCGATGAGCGGCAGCGCCCGCGAGTAGGCCAGCTCCTTGACCCCGTCTCGATAGGTCAGGCCAAGGACGAGGACCTCGACCCCGTTCAGTCCCCCGAGCGCCAGCTCCAGGGATCGGATCGCGATCCCGATCTGGCCGTCGTTGACCCGCCGCGACAACGCCACCAGCTCCAGTTCCGGTGCCCGGGCCAGCAGGAAGTGCGGATAGACCGGGATACAGTGCCCGCCGACCCCGAGGCCCGGCTGATGGATGTGGCTGTACGGCTGGCTGTTGGCCGCCGCGATGATCTCCGTGATGTCCACGCCGATCCGGTCTGCGTAGCGCGAGTACTCGTTGGCCAGCGCGATGTTCACATCTCGATAGGTCGTGTCGGCCAGCTTGGCGAACTCGGCGGCCTCGGCAGACGACATCGCGACCACCGGCGCATCCAGGACGCTCTCGTAGAACGCGGCCGCCCGGACCCTCGAGGCCGCACCCAGTCCACCGACCAGCTTGGGGTAGGTGGCCAGGTTGCGCAGGGCCGACCCGCTGTAGAGCCGTTCCGGGGAGAAGGCGACCAGGAGGTCGTCCTCCAGGGTGAGCCCGGACGCCTCGGCCAGACGCGGCGCATATCGGCCACGTGTATCGCCCACTGGCAGCGTCGTCTCGAAGATGACCAGGGATCCGGCGTGGACGCCCGGCAGGATCGCCCCGACTGCCGAGTCCATGATCCGGTGATCCGGCTGGGACTCATCGTCCAGCATGACCGGCACGATGAGCACGACGACGTCGGCCTCGCGGGCCGCCTCGGCGCCATCGAGCGTGGCCCGCAGGCGGCCGGCGGTGTGCGCCTCTGCGACCAGGTCCTCGAGCCCCGGCTCGTCGCCGACGTGCGAGTGGCCGGCGTTGATACTCGCCACGACCGCCGGGTCGATGTCCACGGCGACGACCGTCCAGCCGTGGCCCGCGAACTGGGCAGCCAGCGGCAGGCCCATCTTGCCCGCGCCGACGACCGCCACGGTGCCGACGGTCCCGGGTTCCCCCGTCCAGGGTGAGACAGACCGCGACCCACCGTGCAGGCACGGGTCCGCGGCGAGGATGATCGAGCCGCCAAGCAGGCTCGGCGCCGTGGCGATGGGGCGTGTGGAGGCTGTCATGCGGGGACCAGTTCCACGGTGCGGCGCTCGCCCGCAGCACGCAGCAGGGCGTCGGCGATGACGACGGCCCAGCGGCCGTCCTCGGCGTTGATGACCGGCCGTCCACCCGTGCGGACGACGCGCAGGAACGCGTCGAGTTCGGCCGCAAGTGGCTCACCGCTGTTCACTGGCAGGACCTCCACGTCGCCGCTGAAGGTCGGCGCGTAACCGCCGATCAGGCGCGGGTTGGTCGTGTCCGTCGCGCGCGCGAAGGTCAGGCGCTGGGTCAGGTAGTCCAGCTCGAACAGACCCTCCTCTCCGACGACCGACAACTGGCGACGCTTGACCGGGGTCAACCAATCAACGTCCAGCATCGCGACGGTGCCGGACGGGAAGGACAGCAGGCCGAACAGGAGGTCCTCGTGGGTGGCGTGGATCCGCTGCGCGGTCTCGGCTGAGACCCGGGCGGGCCGCTCACCGGCGATCCACGACAACATGTCCACGTCGTGGGTCGCGAGGTCCACGGTCACGCCAACATCGCGGATGCGGGCCGGGAAGGGGCCGGCGCGGCGGCTCGTGATGGCGAAGACTGTCGAGAGCCAGCCGGCGTCGAGCAGCCGTCCGAGTTCCAGGACGGCCGGGTTGAATCGCTCGATATGGCCGACCTGGACGGGCGGCGCCCCGGCCTGCGCAGCCGCCGCGACGATCAGATCCGCCTCGGCGGGCGTTGCGGCCAGGGGCTTCTCGACAAGGACGGCGATCCCCCGCTCGATGGCGGCCAGGGTCAATGGCAGATGTGTCGTCGTCGGCGCGGCGATGACCAGCGCGTCGAGGTCCGCCTCGGCGATGAGGGCGAGCGGTTCGGCAAAGCCCTGGGCACCGGTCGCAGCGGTCGCTGCGGCAAGGGCGTCCAGATCCGGATCCGCCAGCGCCACGACCGTCGCCCCTTCGGCCAGGCCTAGGACGCGAAGGTGGTTACGCCCCATGGAACCGATACCCGCGAGGCCGACTCGAAGCTCGCGATCGCCGGCTGGCGTCCACCCAGCCATCATCGGACAGCGCCCTCGCGGGCCGGGACGGTAGCCCCGACGATCGCCGTGACGGCGGCGATCACCTGGTCCTGCTCGGCCTGCGTCATGCTCGGGAACATCGGCAGTGACAGCGTCCGTTCCGCCGCGACATCGGTCACCGGCAGGTCCGCGCTGATGCCGCGCTCCAGGACGTACGGCTGTCGATTCACCGGGATGGGATAGTAGATCCCGGTCGTGACACCGGCCGCCGCGAGAGCCGTCACGATGGCATCGCGCTCCGGCCCGACATCGACCGTGTACTGGTGGAAGACATGGGTTCGGCCCTCCGGCGTGATCGGAGTGCGGAGGGGCAAGTCGGCGAAGGCGGCGTCGTAGCGCGCCGCGATCTCGCGTCGTCGCGCCGTGTTGCGCTCCAGCTTGTCCAGCTGGCACAAGCCGATCGCCGCGGCGACGTCGGAGAGGCGGAAGTTGTAGCCAAGGATCTCGTGGTGGTAGCGCTCGCGCATGCCCTGGTTGCGGTACAGCCGGATCCAGTCGGCCAGGCGGTCGTCATCCGTGGTGATCAGGCCGCCCTCGCCTGTCGTCATGTTCTTCGTTCCGTACAGGCTGAAGGCACCGTGCCCGAAGCTGCCGACGCGGCGTCCCCGGAACTCGGCGCCATGTGCCTGGCAGGCGTCCTCCACGACTGCCAGACCATGCCTGTCGGCGATGGCCATGATCATGTCCATGTCTGCCGGCAACCCGAACAGGTGGACCGGGCAGATGGCCCGCGTCCGGGGCGTGATGGCCGCCTCGATCCGGGCCGCATCGATGACGTAGGTGTCAGGTTCGATGTCGACGAAGACCGGCGTGGCACCGGTGTACAGGATGGCGCTGACCGTCGCGTTGAAGGTGTGCCCAACAGTGATGACCTCGTCACCGGGCATGATCCCCAGACCCTCGAAGATGCACATCAATGCGACCGTGCCGTTGCTGACCGCGATGGCATGCTTCGTGCCCACGTACGCCGCCCAGCGCTGCTCCAGCTCGGCGACTCGACGGCCCCCGGCGAGCATCCCGCTCTCGAGGACGGCGGTGACGGCGGCGATCTCCTCCGGGCCGATATCCGGGCGTGCAACTGGGATCATGGGTCTACTCCTTGAGGGCTGGAAGGGTCGACGTGTTCGACAAGGGCCTCGTCGTCGACGGCGTAGGCGTAACGGCGCGCGCAAGCCGGGCAGACGAGTTCTCGATCGATGGCATAGCGCTCACGGATGGCGGGCGCGCCATGACCGGTCGAGTCGGCCAGGCGCTGGCCGCAGACACACACCCAGCCGATCCGCCGGGCTGGATTGCCCGCCACGAGGGCGTGGGCAGGCACCGACCGGGTGACGGTCGCGCCGGCGCCCACGAGCGCGTATGGACCGACATCGCACCCGGCCACGACGACCGCCCCTGCACCGACCGAACAGCCTCGCCCCAGGACGATGGGTGAGACCTGCCAATCGTCCGCTGTCGCCAGACCGCCGTCCGGGCGAGTGGCGCGCGGGAACCGGTCGTTGGTCAGGATGGCGCCTGGGCCGATGAACACGTCGTCGTCAACGGTCACGCCGTGATAGACGAGCGCCCCGCTCTGGATCTTGACCCGGTTCCCGATGGACACACCGGCGTCGATGTAGACGCCGCCGCCGATGACGCACTCCGACCCGATCCGGGCACCGGTCCTGACATGAGCCCGATGCCAGATGCTGGTGCCGGCACCGACGCTGACGTCGTCTTCGATGTCCGCGGTCGGATGGACCCGCGACGAGGGGTGGATCAAGGTGTGGTGGGCTCCTGAGCACCGGTCGATCGCCGGGGAACCCAAGTATATCGGGCAGTCCGGCGGACCGAGTCGAACCGGCCGGCGGCGGTGGTGCTCAGCGACGGCGAAGGAGCGCCCAGAACAGGCCGAAGGCGGCCCCGAAGGCCAGCCCGCCGCGCCAGTCCAGGACGGCCTTGACCGGCCCATCCACGCGGCCGGCCACGAGCAGGAAGACCCCGGTCGTGCGCCCGATGGTGGCCTTGCCGGTGATCATCGTGCCGACCAGGCCCTGCTCGACGCTGGCCTCGCGGGCCACCACGAAGCGGGAGAACGCCTGGCTCAGGCGCGCCTCGCCGGCGATCGCCGCACCGATGCCGCCCATCTCGACGGAGACGTGCTCGGCGCGCGCCAGGCCCACGCCGCCCATGGTGACGGCGATATCGGTTGCCTCCGCCCGGCCGATCCCGCCCATCCGCACGTTGATCTCCTGGGCCTCGGCTCGGTCGATCCCGCCCTGGACGACCTGGATGACGTCCGACGAACGACTCGTGTCTGGAGCTGCCGGACCTTGGGCGCCGCGGGTTGGAGCCTGACCGGCGGCAGGGGCTGGAGCGCTGGCGGTCGGCGTCGCGGCGGTGGCGGTTGCCCTGGGAGCCTTCGGGCGGGGGGCGGCGGTCGGCTTCGACCTCGGGCTGGTTGGCTTCTTGGCGGTGGAGTCGGCCATGGTGATGATCCTCGGATGACGGGCCGTCCGCGGTGCGGGCGAGCGGCTGTGGACCACCAGCCTACCGCGCAGGGCCGCGCCGTGCCGTCGCGAATACTCAGGATCGCAGCGTCCTGTATCCTCCGGCCGCGCCGATATCGAGCCATCTTGGGCCCGGATCGCGGCCAGCACGAGGATCTCGCCCAGATGGCGGACCCGCTCAGGCGTTGGGTCATGGTCGGTACGGTCGCACTCGCGCTGGTCGCGGGTGGAGTCGTCGCGGCCTGCGCAAGCCCTGACCAGACGCCCGCAGGAACCTCGATCGCCCAGGCCTCGGTGACGCCCGACCCGGTCGAGACCGCTCCGCTCACACCAGGCCCGACACCGACGCTGTTGCCCACACCGTCGCCGACTTCGACGCCGTTGCCCACGCCAACCCCGACCCCCTCACCGGAACCCACCCCGGTCCCAGTCCCGGCCCCCATGACCGGCCGCCTGGTCACGCCCAAAGAGGCGGCACGGCACCCGATCGCCGTGATGATCGACGACCTTGGAGCGGCCCGTCCGCAGTCCGGGTTCAACAGCGCCGCGGTCGTCTGGCAGGCCCCAGCCGAGGGCGGCATCCCGCGTTACATGATGGTCTTCCAGGACCAGATCCCGGGCACGGTTGGCCCGGTCCGCAGCGCCCGGTACTACTACATCGCGTGGGCGGCCGAATGGAAGGCCGTCTATGCCCACTCTGGCGGATCACCCCAGGCGCTCAAGACGCTGCGCGCGAAGGGCGGCGGCCAGCTCGTCTACAACGCCGACGAGTTCCGTTGGGGCCGGTACTTCCACCGGACCAAGGACCGCTATCCGCCGCACAACCTGTATACCGAAGGAAAGTCCCTACGCAAGCTGGCAGCCAGGCTGGGTGCGGATGACGGACCGATGGAAGCGGTCTGGCAGTTCGCGCCTGACACACCGTTGGCCGAGCGACCCACCGGGGGCACGATCCAGGTGGCCTACCCCCCGTCGAACAACATCAAGTACACCTACGACCGCAAATCGAACAGCTACTTCCGCTCGGTCACCCGTGAAGCCAGACAGGTAGACGCGGCGACCGGCGAGCGAGTCCACCCCAAGAACGTGGTCGTGATGATCATGCAGTTCGGGCCGCTCAACGACGGGAGCGCCAAGCACCGTCTGGAGGCGCAGGTCGTGGGCAAGGGCAAGGCCTGGATCGCAACCAACGGCCGGACCATCGTCGGCACCTGGCGCAAGAAGTCACTGACCGCCCCCACCCTCTTTTTCGACGCCCACGGCAAGCCGGTCACGCTCACGGTCGGCCAGACCTTCGTCCAGGTCATGAAGCAGGGTTCCAAGGTGACCGTCAAGGACGGCAAGCTGCCGCAACCGGTCCCCACCGAGTCCGTCAACCCCGGGTGAGCGAGATGGCCAGCTAGGGCGAGTCGGTCGCCGCCGGCTCCGGGATGCCGACCTCCGCATAGATCGCACGCGTCTCGCTCGCCACGTCGGCCCACGTCCGCCGGTCCGACTCCGCCCGATCTCGCGCGACCGCGGCGACGCCTCCGTGGACCCGGTCGTCGGCCCAGATCGCAGCCAGGGCCGTGGCCAGCCGGTCGGGGTCGCGCGCTCCCACCAGCAGGCCCGCGCCGCCGATCAGCTCCGGGAGCGCGCCGACGGACGAGGCGACCACCGGAGTGCCACAGGCGATCGCCTCGATCGCCGGCAGGCCGGCCGCCTCCGACACGACGGGAAGGATGGCCGCTCGGGCTCCGCGGACCAGCGCCGCCCGGCCGGCGTCGGTCAGACCCGGGGCGTAGGTCAGGGCATCGCCGACACCCTGCCTGGCAGCCGAGCGGGCGAGCGCGGCCCGATCCGCCGGCGTGGCGTCGACGAGCAGCACCCTGGGCGGCCACGCGACACCCGGTGGCAGTCCATCCGGACGTCCCGCCGATGCCAGCCCCACGAGCGCCGAGAGCAGCGTCGCGAGGTCCTGGCGGGCATCGTACCGACCAGGATAGATCAGGTAGCGATCCGGGAGGCCCAGTCGGTCACGCTGTTCGGCCAGTTCCCGCGAGGCGGAGGTCCTGCCCGCCACGGTTTCGGCGTCGTCGCCCCAGAAGGCATAGGCCGGGCGCGGCGCAAGCGCGACGACCCGGATCCGGTCGCGCCTGACGTGCAGGAGCCTCGTCGCAGCCCGTGCTGTGGCCTGTGACCCGACGATGACGGCTGCCGCCTCACGCAGCAGCTGCGCTCGGAGCCGACGGCCGAAGCGCGCCGCCGCGGACCGGCCGAAGACATCCGGCATCTCCCACGGCGCCAGGTCCAGCAGCGTGACGACGACCGGAAGGCCCGGGGCGATGGGGAGCGGCCCTGCGCCGGCCGCATGGTAGACGGCTCCGGCCGCACCACTTCGATCGGCGTGCCAGGCGGCTCCCAGGGAGGCGCCACGCAGCAGGATCGGGTCTACGGTCATCGCACCTGAGCGCAGGAAGCGCGTCGGCGGCAGCAGGCGGCGCCCGACGATCTCGAGCCGCTCGAAGTCACCGGTCGGATCATCCAGGTCGGACCGAAGCAGCAGGGCGAAGGACTCGCCGGGGATCGGCTGCGCATCGAAGGCGCCCAGCAGGCCGCGCAGGTAGACGGCGGTCAGCGGTGCCCGGTCCGGTTCCTGGAGCGGGCGCGCGTCCATGACGATCCGGACGCCGCGGGTCGTCACGAGGGGCTTGTTCCGTCGCGATGACCGCGCCGGCGGTCGCGCAGCCTGCCGCTCAGCTCCTCGGCGCGGAGCTGGACCACCACGACCAGGGCCTCCGCGATGATCCGGCGAGACATCTTGCTCTGGCCCACCCGCCGATCTCGGAAGATGATCGGTACCTCGCGGATCCGCGCCCCGGCCCGGCTGGCCCGAAAGGTCATCTCGATCTGGAAGACGTACCCACCAGCGTGGACGCCATCGAACGGGACGGCTGCCAGGGTCTCTGCGCGCCAGGCCTTGAAGCCACCGGTCAGATCCTTCGCAGAGAGGCGCAGGACGGTCCGGGCGAACACGCTGCCGCCGCGTGAGATGAGTCTCCGGCCGATCCCCCAATCCACCACACCGCCGCCCGCGGTGTAACGCGAGCCGATGACCAGGTCCGCCTCGCCGGCCTCGACCGGCGCGATGAGTGACGGCAGGGCGGCCGGGTCGTGGCTGAAGTCGGCATCCATCTGGACGATGATCGTGGCGCCGTCGGCCAGGGCCACGCCGAAGCCGTCCAGATATGCCCGGCCAAGGCCCTGCTTGACGGCCCGATGGCGAACCTTCACCCGGGGGTCCGCTGTCGCGATCGCGTCGGCTATCCGTCCCGTCCCGTCCGGCGAGCCGTCGTCCACGACCAGAAGCGTCGCCTGGGGCAGGGCGTCCAGGATGGCTGCGCAGATCGGGCCGATATTCTCGGCCTCGTCGTAGGTCGGCAGGATCACCCAGATACCCTGGGTCGCGCGCATCATGGCGGCCAAGTGTAGGAGTCCCAGCAGGGCTAGTGGGCCCGGACCGTCACGGACCGGGTGCTGCGCGTCACCCCGATCCAGCTTGTTGCCGTGACGACCGCGCGATAGATCCCGGGCTTGACGTAGGCCCCCGTCGCCGTCTTCCCGTTCCAGGTCCAGCCATAGGTCGTCGCGACCAGTGAGCGGGACGCCCAAACGGTGCGGACCAGGGTGCTTCCCTGGTAGATGGCGACCCTCACCACGGCGGGACGGATCAACCTGAACGTCAACCGGCTCCTGGCGCCGGCCCGGGGGTCGAACGAGCTGGTCGACCAGGCCATCGACGCGATCGTCCGATCCACGTTCACGGGGATATCCCGCATCGTCCGATTGCCGGCCCGATCGTAGCCGATGACACGATAGCGGTAGTGTCCGTCGCGGACGATCGTGCCCTTCGCGTTTCGGCCATCCCAGGTCACCCCGCCGGCGGTCCCGGCGATGAGCGCCCACCTGCGGACCGTCACGCCAGCCTTGTCGATGATCCGGCCGGTCCCGGTGATCCGCTCGGTCGCCGCCCAACGCAGCCTCGTCGTGTCCGAGCGGCGATCGCCGTTTGGCGAGAAGGAGAACGGACTGGCAGTGGAGCCCACGGTCGGGGCGACCGTGTCCATGGTGACGGTGAACTGACGCTGAGCACGGTTGTTCGAGGCGTCCGCCACCCACAGCGTGATCCGATAGACACCGTCAGGCACGCTGCCGTCGTGCCGCGTGCCGTCCCAGGTGTAGGCGACCGGCAGGGTCGTGGTCGTCCCGGAGCGAACGGCGCTACCTGCGGTACTACCGACCATCGGCTCCACGACGTAGCCCCACTTGTCCAGTCCGGTCACGCTCAAGGTCGCCTTGACCGTGTCTAGCCGACCATCGCCGTTCGGCGAGATGAGCGAAGAACTGAGCGATGAACCGGTGATCGCCGGTGGGATCGTGTCGGTGATGAACTTGTCCTTGATGGCCTGGTACAGCTCGGTCCGCGTGCCGTCGTAGCCCAGGGCCCAGATCCCGGCACCGCGCAGGCCATAGCTATTGACCAGGTCGTATTTCGCCTTGAGCGCGACGGCGTCGTCGTAGTAGAGCTCCCGCCAGCTCGTCACGCAGCCGTAGGTCTTCGTGCAGTTCTCGCGCTTGTAAGCCGTCCAGGCGACGCCCTCCGTGGGGTCGTAGTTCCGGCCGTTCTGGACCGCCAGGGCCCGTGCCGCGTCATACATGACGGTGACCGACGCGCCGTACTTGGCCCCGGAGGTGTTGGTCGCATCGAGCGTCCCGGTGGCCGTGGACCAGGCACGCCCGTAGTAGGGCACCCCGAGGATGAGCTTGGACGGTGACACCCGCGCCGCATACGCGCGGACGGTATCGGTGATGTCGTAGGCCGGTCCGCCGATCGGCGCAACCGACCCGACCGGCGACGATCCCGATGAACGATAGTCGTAGCCCATGATGAAGACCGCGTCGGCACCCCCGGCCGCCGTTGCTTCCTCGATCGGGTAGTTGCCGATGAAGCCGGTCGTATCGAATGTCAACTGGTAGCCGGGAGCGACCTTGTTCAGCTCGGACCGGACGCTTCGGACCAACGCCGTGAACTCGTCGTCGTAGCCCGATGCGATCGGTTCGAAGTCCAGGTTCGCGCCGTCGGCCCCACGGTCATGGATCGCCGCGGCGATCTGCCGGGCGAGGGTGAGCCGAGCCGTTGACGAGCCGAGCAATGCCTTCTGGGCGGCCGACTGGCCTGCCGTCCAGGCGAAGCTCTGGACGGTGAGGACGACCCGCGCTTGGTGACTGTGGGCGTCGTTGATGACACTGGTCATCCTGGAGCTGGTCCAGCCGCTCCAGCCGACTGTCGCGGACCCGTCCGTGTTCATCTTGACCAAGTTGCCCGACGAGTTGGCACCGACACCGAAGTAGGCGATCGTCGAGAGCTTCTCCCAGTCGAGACTGGTGGAACTGTCCGATACCTCCCAGTACGGCAGGAAGCCGAAGATCTCGCGCCGCAGGCCGCCAGCGCTGACGGCTGCGGCCAGGGCCACGGACGGACCACCGTCAGTGGTCGTCCAGATGGCGGGATCGGCCGGGACGACCTGGGCCGGATCGATGATCGGCGCGTCGAGGGCAGGCGTCGGGGTCGGGGCTACCTCGGGGACCGCGCTGGGGGTCGGGACCGGAGCGGGGGTCGCGCTCGGGGTCGGAGCCGCCTCGGGGACCGTGCTGGGGGTCGGGGTCGCCTCGGGGACCGCGCTGGGGGTGGCTCGCGGCACCGTTGAGATCTCACGCATCGCCCGCCCTGACAGCCGGCCGGCCGGGAGGGCGCGTGGTGCGGCTCCGCCCACTCGCCACCTGTCCGTCGCGCGCGGCCTGAACGGCACCGTCACTCGCTCGCCAGGGGTGAACGTGATGCGATCGTTGGCGTGGGCCATGGCGTCTTCGTATTGGATCGTCGGTGAGAGGCCCCCGGCCGGTGCGGCCGATGGTGCCGCGGCGGCCACCGGGGCCGGCGGCACGGCGACCGGGGCCAGGCCGGCCAGCAGGCCGGCGACGACGACAACAAGGGCGATGCGGAACACCCGTGGGCGGGAGTCGGTGGGGCGGCGATGGATGATCGGCACGACGCTCCTCAGCGGGTCAGCGGAACTGCGACCATACGTGGCATCGCGTTCCATGGCTACGCGACGATGGTCCCGGTCAGGACCAGGACGGTGCAGTCCGGGCAGGTCCGGGGCGGTCCGGATCGTCAGCCCAAGGGTAGACCGGCCGTCAACCCAGAGGGTAGACCGGTCGTCAACCCAGAGGGTAGGCCCGTGTCGTTCGCTGTGTCCTGCCATTGATGTCCTTGCCAACGACCTTGATCGTGACCGCGCCGCCATGGCCGCCCTTCTTCAGGGTGAGGCTCACCCGGTACGCGTAGGTCCCGGTCTTGGTGAGGGCGACGCTCCACATCGGCAGCCCGGGCTGGTAGACGTACGCCCGCACTCTCGTGGAGAGCCTTTCGGCCGACGTGACGCGGAGTGTCACGGACTGGCCTCGGCGTGGCGTGGTGTCGCTCAGGCGCTGCCAGAATGCATCGGCCTCGAAAGCGACGGCCTGGACGGCGACGAGGGTGCCATCCGTGGCCTGGACGGACGAGGTGTAACGTCCCGGCGGGAGCATCTTGCCGTCGGGCCCGCGCCCGTCGAAGACCCAGGTCGTGCGTCCGGCTGGTCGGACCACGGCGTCATAGCGCGTGCTCACGACTTGGCCGGCGGCGGACCGGAGCGTCCAGGTCACCGTCATCGGGCGAGCCAGTACGAAGGACAGCGTCGTCGTCCTGGACAGGGTGTCCAGGTCCTGCGGGTAGAACACCTTGGCGGAGCTTGCGACGGAGCGGAGGGCAGCGACGACCATCACCGTGCGCTCGTCCCACGCTCCGGTATTGCCGACTGAGTCGACCGGTGTGATGCGCACGATGTACGAGCCGTCCGGGACGACCGAGCCGGATGCGTTCTTGCCATCCCAGGTCACCTTGGTCGGCCCGGAGCCGTTACCGACGGCGTACTTGCGGACCGACTTCCCCGCGCCGTCACGAATACGGACCGCGAGGCTGCCGGCCTCCGAGCTGGTGGCGGTCAGGGCCACCGTTTCACGAGAGCGGTCCCCGTTGGGTGAGAACCAAACGACCGCGTCCGGATCCGGCGTCAAAGCCGTCAGTTCGGGTTTGGCGGTATCCACGACCAGGTGGGCCGTGGCCGTCGTCGGCCCGTTCGCCCAGCCATCCACGGCGGTGACGCTGACGTCGTACGTGCCGTCCGGGACGGTCTTCCCGGACGCGCTCCCGTCCCAGGTCGCGCTGAACGTGCTGCCGCTCCCGGTCTTGGCGAAGAGCACGGCATGGTCGGCATCTCGGACCTGGACTTCCCATGATGCGGATTCCGACAACCGACCGGACAGGATGGCGGTATCGGAGACCGAGTCACCGTTGGGCGAGATCGCGTCACCCGTCGAGAGGGATCTGATGACCGGAGCCTTGCTGTCGCGCGGGGTCAGGGAGCCGGCCGCCATGAAGCCATCGATCGAAGGATCATCCAGGCCCTGGACGTGGACGACGGTGGAACTGTCCGCAGCAGCGAGCCCGGCCGTCGCCACGATCCGGAGGCGTGTGCCGATGGCAAGTGTCCTGTCCGAGGTACCGGCCACGGCAGCGGCCGCTGCGGCCGCTGCGCTATACAGACCGGCCGGCGCGATGGTGACGTCCGCGTTGCCCGGTACCAGCAGCCCGGCGGGATCGCCCGAGGTCCCGCCCTGCGTATCACCCAGGATGTCGTCCGTGGTGACGGTGCGGTCGCCGACGAGTGAGCGGTAGAAGCCCGAGGTCGTCGTGTCGGGATCGGAGAAGGCGGTGGCGCCCGGCGTGCGCGTCGAGTTGAAGGTCACGATGTGCCCCATCGAGTTCGGGCGCGTACGCCACAGGTTCTCGATCGTCTGGTGGGTCGTGAATAGTGCCTGCAGGTAGCTTTCCGGACCGTGGTGGCCGTCGGCGATGACCGCGGACGCGCCGGCCTTCAGGAAGCCCGCGGCGTAGTTGTCCAGGCGTTGGTGGGCGACCGTGACGGTCGGGGGCGCGCCGCCCGGCTCCGAGTTGCCGGCTGCGTAGCACAGGTGGTGGAGCAGGATGACCGCGTCAGGGGCGAGATCGAGGGTCGCGACCGACGGTTCCCCGTAGTACTTGGTGTTGGCGTCGCCGGCGCCCGCGGTGGCATTGAGGCCGAAGCCATCCTTGGTCGTGTAGGCCGGATCGAATGTGTACGGACTGGGCCAGCCGTTGCCATGACCCATGTAGATGACGACGTTGGCACCGACGGTCGCCGCCTTGACCTTCGTCCAGGTCGCGTTCGGGCTGTAGACCTTGACCACGTCGGTCGTGTACTTGCGGGCCTCCGCGTAGGCGAGATCCGCATAGGCACGGTAGGTCGACGTAAGTGAATGGGTCGGCCCCACGATGATGACGACCCTGGGCTGCGCCGGCGGCACGGCTGCCGCAACCACGGGCACATAGGCCCCCAGCGCGGCGACCAGGGTCAGGATCAGGATGGCGACAGACTTGCGCAATGCGGGCTCCGGGGCAGGGACGGACCGGGCGGTCGAGTCGCAAGCGTCCTCTTCCGCGCCCCATGACTCAATCGCGGGATGGTCCCGGCGGGCGTAGCCCCTTCGGGTCAGGGGTCGTGACGCAGGCGCCCCAGAAGGTCGGCCAACGATGGGTTGCTCTGGTCTCGATCGGACAGGATCGGGCGACCGTCAGCGGACTCGAGGACTGCCGGCCAGGGGACGGCAGCGGCCGGATCGTCCCAGGCGAACCCGAGTTCGTCGGAGCCGTCGTACTCGTTCGTGACGAGGTAGAGCAGCTCCAGCGGGCCCATCGCCAGGAAGCCGTGAGCGACGCCGCTTGGGATGACGACCCATTCGTCCGCCACCAGTTCGCGCGTCTCCACCGATGGAGCGGGCGCACCGTCATACAGCATGGGCCTCAGGTCCACCAGGGCCACGAACGCACGACCCGAGGCGACGACCCAGTAGTCGAGCTGACGACGATGGAAATGGAGGCCGCGGAGCACGCCTGGGGCCGAGCTGGACAGGTTCGCCTGGACGAATGCCGGCGCGGCCTCCGGGGCGGCGTCCGCATCGGACGGCGCCGTGTGGGCATCGGCCGGTGCGATGGCCCCGAACTGGCTGGCGCGCCACAGTTCGCGGAAGGCTCCCCGATCATCCGCATACCGAGCGACCGCGCCATAGCGGACACCCGGGAGCGCGGAGGCCGGACGCTCCAGGGTCATGGCGTTCCCCTTGCCCGTACCAGCAACGGCGCATAGTCGGCCATCGCCGCCCGCCAGTCACGGATCGGCTCGCCGGACGGCAGCTCGGTGGGCGCAAGCACAGCCCAGGCGGGCGGGGTAGAAAGGCGCTTCCAGGTGTTGCCCGGAACATCCACGATCGGGATATCGATCCGCGTCGCGCGCAGGACCTCGCGGGCCCAGTCGGCGCGTGACGCCCGGCCGGCGTTGACAAGATGGTGGATCGCCCAGCGACCGACGGCCGGGGCCACGGCATCCTCGGCGATCAACTCGACGATGGCCTCCGCGAGGTCAACCGTGTAGGTTGGTACGCCGACCTCGTCCGCGACCACCTGCAGGGGTGTTCCCGCATCCTGCGCCTGGACGGCCGCGGTCACGATCTTGGCCGGGAAGTCGCCGCCGGGAGGACCGAAGAGCCAGGAGGTCCTCACGATCCCCAGCCGCCCGCGCGCGCCGTCACCCTCGTACGCCGCGATCGCGAGCCGCTCTCCCTCGGCCTTCGCGGCAGCGTACGGGTTGATCGGGTTCCGTGCGTCACCCGGTGCGTAGCCGATGCCATCGGTCCGCCGCCCGTCGAAGACCTCGTTCGTCGAGATGAACAGCATGTCGATGCCGCGCCGAGCGCAGGCGCGGGCGAGCTCGCCGGCGGCAGTGCCATTGCGGAGCAGCGCGAGCTCCGGCTCGCGCGCGCAGCCATCCACGTCCGTCCAGGCGGCGGTGTGGATCACGACTTCGGGGCGCTCGGCGTCCAGGAAGGCCCCGGCCGACCTCTCGTCCAGCGTGTCGAGGTCGAGCTCCGGCTGGTCCCAGCCGATCGCCCCCCGGGTCCCGGTGAACGGGGCGTTCTCGAGGGCCTCTGCCAGCGCGCGCCCGAGCCGCCCGTTGATCCCCACGACGGCGACCCGCACCCTGGTCAGCCCGCCTCGCCCTGCCGCTCGACGGCGCGGCCGGCCGCCAGCCGCGCCCCGTACTGGCGCTCGTAGTAGCTGTGCCAGTCCCCGCTCCGGGCGCTCGCGACCCACTCGGGGTGCTCCCGGTACCAGGCGACCGTCCCCGGCAGTCCGTCCTCGAACGCGACGCGGGGCACCCAGCCCAGGGCAGCCAGCTTGGAGCCGTCCATCGCGTAGCGACGGTCGTGGCCGGGTCGGTCCGGCACGGTCCGCACCAGGCTCCAGTCCCGCCCGGCGGCCTGCAGCAGCAGGCCGATCACCTCGCGGTTGGGAAGCAGCTTCGCGCCGGCGACGTTGTACGCCTCGCCGGACGCCCCGTGCCGCAGGACGAAGTCGATGCCGGCGGCGTGGTCCGACACGTGAAGCCAGTCACGCACCTGCATCCCGTCGCCGTACATCGGGAGGGGCTCGCCGGCAAGGGCGTTCGTCGTGAACAGCGGGATCAGCTTCTCGGGATGCTGGTGCGGGCCGTACGTGTTGGAACCGCGCGTCATGACCACGTCCAGCCCGAAGGTGATGTGGTACGCGCCGACGAGCAGCTCCGAGCTGGCCTTGGCGGCCGCGTACGGGCTGCGCGGGGCCAGCGCATCCGTCTCGACGCTGTGGCCGTCGGGGATGTCCCCGTAGACCTCGTCGGTGCTCACCTGGAGGAACCGGACGCTCCGGTCCCTGGCCGCCTCGGCACGGACCGCCTCCAGCAGGATGTGCACGCCGATGACGCCCGTGCGCAGGAACGCCTCCGGGTCCAGGATCGAGCGGTCCACGTGGGTCTCCGCCGCGACGTTGAGAACGGCGTCCGCGTCGGCCACCAGCGGGTCCACTACCGCCGGGTCGGCGATGTCGCCATGGACGAACGCGAAGCGGGCGGCCTGCTCCGGGTCCTCCTCCACCGCGGCGAGATTGGCCCGGTTGCCGGCGTAGGTGAGCTTGTCCAGGACCGTGATGCGCGTCCCGTCGCGGCGAGCCATGACCTGACGAACCAGCTCCGATCCGATGAATCCGGCGCCACCCGTGACCAGCAACCGCCCGAAGGCTCGATCGGTCATCGGCGCGTCAGCCTACCGGCCGGACGACCGGCGGGGTCAGGCGACCCTCGGCATCGTCGGCCGCCGCCAGCTCCGCGGCGCGCAGCAGCGATGGCACCGTCCCGGCATCCATCCAGTGCCCGTCGTACGTCTTCGTGAACAGGCCGCCAGCGGGGATGTAGTGGTTCAGAACATCGGTGATCTCGAACTCGCCGCGGCCGGAGGGCGCCAGGCCCTCGATCACGTCGAACACGTCGGGCCGCAGGAAGTAGACCCCGATCGGGATCAGGTCGCTCTTGGGCTCGGCCGGCTTCTCCTCGAAGCCCACGACCTGGCCAGCCTCATCGAATTCCGCGACCCCGAACCGTTCCGGGTCCGGAACCTGGTAGAGGAGTGTCCCGGCGCCAAATGGGCCCGCTTCGAACTCGGCGGCGACGGACTCGAGCTTGTCGCCGCGCAGGATGTTGTCGCCCAGGACGCAGCAGAACGCATCGTCGCCGACGAAGTCGCGGGCCAGACCGATGGCGTGAGCGATCCCCAGCGCCCCCGGCTGGTAGCGGTAGGTCAGGTCCAGCCCAAAGTGCGACCCGTCGGCGAGCAGCTCCACCACGTCCCCCACGCTCTTGCCGCCGATGACCACCATGACCTCACGGATGCCCATCCCGGCCAGCGTATCGATCGGGTAGTAGATCATCGGCCGGTCGTAGATCGGCAGGAGATGCTTGTTGGTGACGATCGTCAGGGGAAACAGTCGCGTGGCCGTGCCGCCGGCGAGGACGATACCCTTCATGGCCCGAAGGGTATCAGGCGTTCCCCTGCCCCGGAGTGGTCCATGACGGGTGACCGGGTATACTGCCGGAGCTTGCCCGCGCGTCCCGCGGGCAACCCGCGTCCAGCTCGTGCGGTGTTCGCCGGCGACGACCTCACCACGAAGGACCCCCTCCGCATCATGTTCGACCGCATCCTCGGGATCTTCTCCCGCGACATCGGGATCGACCTTGGGACCGCAAACACCCTGGTCCACGTCCGCAACCGCGGGATCGTGATGAGCGAACCGTCCGTCGTGGCGATCGACGCCAAGACCCGGCGCGTCCTGGCCATCGGCGCGGAGGCCAAGCGGATGGTGGGCCGGACGCCGGCCAACATCATCGCGATCAGGCCGCTGCGCGACGGCGTCATCAGCGACTTCGACGTCACCGAGCAGATGATCAAGTACTTCGTGAACCGGGTCCACGACCGGGTCGGGCTCATCCCGCGGCCGCGGATGCTGCTGGGAGTGCCGTCCGGCGTGACCGAGGTGGAGAAGCGCGCCGTCCGCGACGCCGCCCTGAACGCCGGCGCGCGCTGGGCCCGCCTGATCGAGGAGCCCATGGCCGCCGCCATCGGGGCCGGACTTCCGGTCAGCGAACCGTCCGGCAGCCTCATCGTGGACATCGGCGGCGGGACCACGGAAGTGGCCGTCCTGAGCCTGGGCGGCATCGTCGTGAGCCGGAGCATCCGGCTAGGTGGCGACGAGATGGACCAGGACATCGTCACCTTCGCCCGACGTGAGTACAACCTGTTCCTCGGCGAACGCACGGCGGAGGACATCAAGATCGCGATCGGTTCCGCCTATCCGGGCGAATGGGATGCCCAGCGCGTCACGCTCCGAGGCCGGGACCTGTTGACCGGCCTGCCGCGCAGCGTGGAAGTCGGCGCAGACCAGATCCGCGAGGCGATCGAGCCGTCCGTCGCCCAGATCGTGGAGACCGTCAAGGACACGATCGAGGAGACGCCGCCGGAATTAGTCGCCGACATCATGGACCAGGGCATCGTCCTGGCCGGCGGTGGCGCCCTACTGGCCGGCCTGGACCGACGAGTCGCGGAGGCCACCCAGATGCCCGTCCACATAGCCGACGATCCGCTGACCTGCGTCGCCCGTGGGACCGGCATCGTCCTCGAGGAGCTGGACTCCATGGACCGCGTGCTCCTCGCCGATACCTACTCGCGGCCGCCTCGCTGACGGCGCTCCTGAACGCCGCTGGATCCTGATCGCCATGGCTACCACCCCGACGCTCCAGAATCGCGCCGCACGTCGAGCCGGGATTCTCTTCCTCGTCATGCTCGTCATCTCCGTACTGCTGATGGCCTTCTCGTCCAACGCCGCCGTCCGTGACGTCCAGAACGGGGTCGGGTTCGCCTTCCGTCCCATCCAGGGCGCCCTGGACAGCGCGGCGTCGGGTCTGGCCTCGATCGGGACGGCGATCAGCGAGATCGACCGCCTCCGGACAGACAACGAGGGGCTGCGCGCCGAGAACGACAGACTCGATGCGGAGAACGCACGCCTGGCCGAGACCCGCCGCGAGAATGAGCTCCTGACCGGACTGCTCCAACTGCGTGCCGGGTTCGATTACAAGACCGCCGCAGCCGCGGTCATCGCCCGCGAGTCGTCCGAGTTCCGGCGCACGATCACCCTGGACAAGGGCATCGATGCCGGGATCAAGGTCGGCGATGTCGTCGTCGCGTCCGGCGGCGCGCTGGCCGGCCGGGTGACCGCCGTTGGTCCGGAGAGCGCCATGGTCGTGCTGCTGACCGACGGCCAGTCCACCGTGATCGGCCAGCTGCCGAGCGCCGCGACAGGGGAGGTGGAGGGCCACCTCGCGAATACCCTGCCGATGACCCAGATCGACTCCAGCGCGACCGTGGCGCTGGGCGATGAGGTCGTGACTGCCGGCATCGAGCTTGGCAGCGGCGTTCGCTCGCCCTTCCCCAAGGGCCTGATCATCGGCCAGGTCATCGATGTGAAGCGCGATGCCAACGATGTGGTCCAGACGGCCTTCCTGCAGCCCGCCGCGGACCTCGATCGGCTCGAGTACGTCCTGGTCATCCTGGACTACGAGGGCGGCCTGCCACCCATCGACCAACAGCCGGTCGACTGCGGCCAGGACGGCACGCTGCCCCAGGGCGAAGAGCCATGTCTCGTCAGCCCGGCCCCGTCCGCGAAACCGAGCGCGAACCCCAGCGTTTCCCCGAAACCCTAGGTCCTCGCGGTCGCTCGGGTGGGTCACGCTCGAGACGGTCGCGCGGGTCGCGTGGGCGTAGCCCGGCGGACCCTGCCCGCCTCTCCGGGATGGCAGTCGACGCGATCCTTGCGATGTACCAACCCGGTTCCTATTCGGCGAGAACCAGCCCGATCCCGGCCAGGATTCGGCGGAGCGCTGAGCGTGGTCAAGCGTGATCGAGCGTGGAAGTTGGGCTCCAGCGGGTCTCGTTACCTAGCGTTCTCGCATAGCACGAAGGAGGTTCATGTCCAGCAAGAACAGGCGAGCCGGGGCGCCCGGGCCGGCGGACGGGAGCTGGGCGTACGGGGCGGTGAGGACTGCCGCTGGCTGAGACAGCGAGGCACTCTCGAATGTAACAACGTGTCTGGAATCGCATCTAGCCGCGCATCACGCGGACGTATGGGAAGACCCGACCGGGTCGACGGGCCGGGACGCCATGCGCCTACAGGGCATGGTCCGTCCCGTCAGTCGGCGGCGCGAACGCGGGGCTCGGGACGGTCGAAGGCCACGCCCCGGTCGCGCAACGAGACGTACGCGTCGTGGCCGATGACCAGGTGGTCCAGCAGCTGGATGTCCAGGAGCCGGCCGGCGGCCAGCGCCGCGGCGGTCAAGTGGAGGTCGTCCGGCGACGGCGTCGGGTCACCGCTTGGATGGTTATGCACCAGGATGACACCCGAGGCATTGATCCTGACCGCATCCCGGAACAACTCCCCTACCCGGACGAGTGATGAGCTGACGTTCCCCTGGTAGACAGTCACGACTTTCAAGACGACATTCTTGGTGTTGAGCAGGACGACGCGCAGTTCCTCGCGTTCCAGGCGACCCATCTGGAGGATGAGTCGGTCGGCCACGTCGTGGGGGCTGCGGATCGTCCAGCGCCCGGAAGGCCAATCGGCCAGGAGCCGCCGTCCCAGCTCGAACGAGGCCGTCAGCTGAGCCGCCTTGGCAGTCCCGACGCCGGGCAGGTCGATCAGCTCGAGATCGCTGGCCCGCGCCAGCCCGGCAAGCCCGTCGTGTCGGGCCAATGCCTCTTCCGCGAGGTCCACCGAGCCCAGGCCACGTGCCCCGGAACCCCAGACCAGCGCGATCAGCTCGGCCGTCGTCAACCCGGCGGCACCGCGGGCGGCGAGACGCTCGCGGGGACGTTCCTCGGCCGGGATCTCCCGGATGACCCGGGCGCCGCGCCGGAACGCGGTCTGCGTGCTGAGCTCGATCTCCGCCATCGGTGTCTCCAGATCACTGGCTGTTCCTGCTGACCGAGACGGTATCGGGCAGCCCTCACCACGGGCTTACCGGCGGCTCATCCGTGGACGAGGCGGAACAGGACGAGCGGAGCGCCTTGACGCCGCCCATCCGCCCCCCGACGATGGGAGCCAGGACGCCCTGTCACTGCTGGGGGACCGTGGATCACGAGACGAGCGACATCCCCGCGCCTGACGAGGCGCCGGCGGAGAGGAAGGCCAGCCGCCGCGGAGGTGGCCTGGGCTGCGCGGTCGAGGTCATCGAGACCCTCGTTCTCACTCTCGTCATCTTCTTCGTGATCCAGAACTTCGTGGCGCAGCCGTTCCAGGTGCAGCAGCACTCGATGGAGCGAACGTTCGCCCAGGGCGACTACGTCCTGGTGGATCGGCTGACGGGCCGGTGGAGTCCGTACGCCCGCGGGCAGGTCGTCGTGTTCCAGCCGCCGGTGAGCTCGACCGACCGCAAGGAGCCCTTCATCAAGCGCGTCATCGGCGTGGGCGGCGACACCATCGAAGTCCGCGAGGGGGAGGTGTTCGTGAATGGCGTAGCCCTCGACGAGCCTTACCTGTTCCGCGACGATGCCGGGCTCGTCCAGCCGACCGAGGCCGGCGGCCAGACCCGCTGGGTCGTGCCCGAGGGCGAGCTGTTCGTGATGGGCGACCACCGCCAGGTGTCGGATGACAGCCGGGTCTTCGGACCGATCCCAGTCTCGTCGGTGATCGGGCGCGGCGTCGTCCGCTACTGGCCGATCTCGGCGTTCGGGATCATCGCCACCCCGTCCTACGAAGACGCGCCGGCGCCATGACGCGCGGACCTGCCGATCAACACCTGCCGATCAACACCTGCCGATCGGCCTTGACTTGGGTGCGTCTCGAGACGACAGTGGCCGCACGTTCGTTCTGGTGGAGGTAGATGCCATGCAGGGGTCGATCGGCGGGATCGCCGTGACGCTGGCCGTGCTGAATGCCTGGCTGGCCGCCCGCAGCGACCGCTCAGGCGTGCGCTGGTTCCTCGGATCGCTGCTGCTTGCGCCCGGCGCACTGCTTCTGACGGTCTACCTTGTCCGCCGTTTCGAGCCGGCGCCTGCTCTCGCGGCGAGGCCGTTCTGGGATCGGGTCAAGCTCGCGGCATTGGCCATCGGCGCGATGGTTCTCGCCGTGACGCTGCTCAATGCGATGGGCGGTCAGCCGGAGGGCGGGGCACTCATCGTCAGCGGTTTGTAGGCAATGCGCCCCGACCCGCCGGCGGCGCCCGCATGAGGCTCCTGGCCGCGTTCGTGGTGTTGCTCGTCGCCATCGCGGTGGTCGGCTGTTCGCCCCTTGCCACCAAGGGCACGATGCCGCCGCCTGGTCCGAACGGCGAGCTGGACACGAGCCTTGCCCCCGACTTCATCGCGGTCGCGGGACGTGACGGCGGCATCGCCGGCTATGTGGCCAAGGCGTATCTGTTCCCCAAGCCCACCACGATGGCCGGGGGGCTCGACGAGCCGCCATGGCCGGTCTACGCCGACGACCTGCAGACGCTCGTCGGGCACATGGTCGCCGGCAAGGGCTTGGTGGCCCTCGGCGTGAACCCGGCGACCGTCCCGAAGATCCCGGTCCAGCAAGGTCCGTCGTTTGCCGCGTCCGCCACGCGATCCGGCGCCCTCACGCTCTACGTGCGCAACAGGGCCACCGGGGTCGCCTGGTTCACGGTCGTATCGCCCGGCGAGGCCTTGACTGAGGCAGCCATGGGCGCGCTTGGATTCAACAACGGCCTCGGGGTGGGGTGCCTGGATGTCGCGGCCGGAAGCCAGCTCGTCCTGGTCGATCGGCCTCCGCAGGACATCGGAGCGACCATCCTTCGAGTCATCCAGCAAGGCACTGACACGACTGACCAACCCGCCCGATGGGTCGACATCGGGGCAGACGGAGCCATCACCCAGGGCAACTCCGTCCCGCCGTGGTGGTCGGGCCCACCGCAGGACTGCTGAGCGCGATCGTCGGAGTCATCGAACTCGCGGCTCATCTGCCACGCGTCGACGCTCTCGATCAGTGCAACGACTGGATCAGGGCAACGATGTGCGGGGGCAGCGAGCCTGTCCAGGCTTCGGCACGCTCCGGCTTGTCGTCCAGCCCGACCACCTCGAACGCCAGGGGGTCAGCCGACAAGCCAGGAGACGGCACGAGCACGACGACCGAGTCGAACGGATACAGCCGGTCGCACAACATCGTCGGCGGACAGACATCGTCGACGACGATCGCCCACGCCGCAGCCACGTCCCGGGGATGCGCTTCGCGCACGAGGTCGATCGCCGCCTCGCATGGCTGCGCATCGAGTCGGCCACACACGACCGTGGGGGCCGGTGATCCGCTGGCGCCTCCGACCCCAGGAGGGAAGGGTTCAGGCGCGGTTGCCGACACGGCTCCATGGTCGTCCACCGACACGCGCACCCACATGTCGGGGCGAAGCCCCCTGAGGTGGAATACGACGTAGCCTCGGCCCGGCAGTGTAAGGACGCAGAAGTTCCCGGGCCGGCAATACGAACCGTAATGGAACTCCACGTAGACGATCCCCGGGTATGGGGGGAAGACCGAAAACGCCGCGGTCACGGCGTTCTCGCAGGTGAGCGTCGAGCTGGTCGATGGCGCATCGCATACGAACTTGGGCGCGGCTGCCGAGCCCGTCGGCGACGGCTCGGGCGATAGGCTCGGGGTCGGCGGAGGGCTCACATCGGACGTGGCGGAGGGCGCCGGTGTGATCGACGGCGGGGGTGATGCGCATGCTGCGAGGAGAACGACCGACGCCGCGAGTGGCAGCCACGCTCGCCTCACGTCTCGTTGCCGTCCGATGATGACCTCCCGCTCGGTGCGTCGTCGGCGTCCAGCATCATCGCCGTCGGCCCGGGGTCAAGACGACCGACAGCGAGAACGGGTTCCGCGATAGACCGTTTGCGTGACGCATGGGCCGGCCAGATCACTTCTCCCGCAGAAAGACCTGCTCGATCGGGAGGTCAAAGAGCTCGGCGAGGCGGAACGCGAGCGCGAGGCTGGGGTTGTATTCGCCCCGCTCGAGGTAGCCGATCGTCTGCGGATTGACCCCGATTCGATCGGCAAGCTCGACCCGGCTGAGGCCGGCGCCCTCACGCAGCTCGGCGATCCGGTTCGGGATGGGCGCCTCGGTCGCGGGCCTGCGCCCGGTCACCGCGCCCTGGCTCGGGCGAGCCAGCCGGGCAGCCGCCATCGTGTCGACTCGCCTGGGGAGCTGTCCTCGCGGTGGGGGTACATCCACGCATACGCGACGCTCGGGAGCATGAACAGCAGCAGGAACGCCGGCAGCAGCACGTCGATCAGGTTTGTTTGGCGGCTGAGGAACGCGTTCCTGAGCCCCATGCCGATGGCGGGGTTGAATTCGAGCACCGCCACCGTGATAGCGATGCCGGCGATCACGAGGGTGTGGGTGCGCCGATAGACGTCGCCCTGGACGGACCGCTCGCGCTCGTCCGCCTCGTCGCGGGCCACCTGCGGGATGGCGCGCTTGTAGAGGTACACGCCCACCGTAAGAGGCACGAGCAGGGCCGCGGCAACCGGCTGGGCCAGGTCGAAGAACTGCTTGACCCGGTGCCATGTGTCGCTCCACACCAGCCCGACGTCCCCGACGGCGAGCGCGAAGAGGACCAGCCAGCCGACCGCGAGCAGGCGCCCGTCCACGCGCGACCAGAACCGCTCGAAGGCGCCGGGGTCGGAGCTTGTGCTGCGGGGGAACAAGCGCCGGACGATGGCGCCGTTGCGGACGAACGCGGCGAGGGCGGCCACGCCCAGGACCGTCAGGAACCAGACCTCCATGGCGCGCTCCTCTCTCTGGCGACCAGCCCAGCGGGCTGTTGTATTCATACAATAGCGATTTGTTGTAGGAATGCAACATCCAGGGCGGTGATTCGCAATGGTTTCGCTGGTATTGGCCGGCACCGCGGTGTTGAGGGACAGCCGGACGTTCCAGCTCGAAGCGAGGTTTGAGCGCGTGCATCGGGTGGTCGCCTTCGCTGTGTCGGGGGTCGGCGAGTCTGCCTCAGCTAGTTCCCGGGCGTGCCACCGTGGACGGCTCCGAAGCGCGCGTCCTGGCCAGGAGCGAACCAGAGCCCGCCTTCGCCCGTCCGGTACGCGACCCCTGATTGCAGAAGCGGCTGGCCGTGAGGGTCGTCCAGCTGGATGAAGACACCCTCCACGTCCGGCGACGCGCCCACAAGGTCGGTTCGCAGCTCATCGATCGTCCAATCGATCGTCGCGCCATCCGGGACCACGAACTTGACCCTCAGCGCGCTCTCAAGCGGGTGCAGGATCTGAAGGTCGGCAACCGTGAGCCCGTGGCGTTCGGCAACGTCGGCGACGTGCGCGGTGAGCGCCGAATCGCTCGGAGCGCCGAACACCTGACCCAGCCGCACTGCCCCGACCCCGAGGTACGTGGTGACCGTATCCCCTCCCTGGCCTGGCCCGACGGCGGTCGCGCTCGAAACGAGGTCGTTCGCCACAGCCTGATCCGAGTGCGAGCGTTCGGCGACCGCCCCGACCGCGAGATCGGCCAGCCATACGTCCGGCACGCGGTCGTCGTTCCGGGTCAGGGTGACGGCGACCTGGAGCCCGGACGGCGTGGACGTGGTCGTGACCCCCGCCAGTTGCGGCTCGCCCGACAGGTCCTTCACCACCTGCGCAGCGGCATTCGATGCAGCGGCGTCCGAGCTGAGCGAAGCGAGCGGCGTCGATCGGCCGCCCGCGTACGTCACCGGGTCGCCCGTGTGGTCGTCGTTCGACATCGCCGTGCACCCGGCCAGCGCCGCAGCGGCGGCGACCCCTGCAGCGAGAATGACTGCGGAAAGCGTGCGTGCGGCCGCCGACCCGATCCGCTTCCGAAGACGACCAGTCACGAACATCGAAATCCCCCATCGAGCCGGTGGACGTGATCGTATTCCAGCACGGCATCCGGACATGCCGTAACTCGACGTCGCGAACGGGAATGTCCGCGGAGCGCGGGCTGGATGGGCGAGATCTTGTTTGTCGCCGGCTCGGATCGCGACGGATCGGATCGGCCACCGCTGAGTGCCTCGTGGCGTGAGGCTCGCAGCACGGGACAGAGCCGCGCGAACGCACCGCTAGGGGGAGACTGAGCACCTGCTGGAGGAGACTGATCTCATGCGGATCCTCGTCGTCGGCGCTGGCGGAGTCGGGAGTGCATTCGTCCCGATCGCCGTTCGCCGCACCTTCTTCGAGTTCATGGTGGTGGCCGACTACGACCTCGCCCGGGCCGAGCGCGCCGTGGCCCGATTCGCCGGCGACGACCGCCTGGTCGCGGCGCGAGTCGATGCGTCGCATCCAGAGGACGTCGCGGCCCTGTGCCGTGAACACGAGATCACACACGTCCTGAACGCGGTGGATCCGCGCTTCGTCATGCCCATCTTTGAGGGCGCCTTCGCCGCAGGCGCGGACTACCTGGACATGGCGATGTCGCTGTCGCATCCGGATCCGGACGCACCATACGAGCGACCCGGAGTGAAGCTGGGTGACGAGCAGTTCGCCCAGGCTGACGCCTGGTCAGCCGCCGGACGCCTCGCGTTGTGTGGCATCGGGGTCGAGCCAGGGCTGTCCAACATCTTCGCCCGGTATGCCCAGGACCACCTGTTCAGCGAGATCGACGAGGTCGGGGTCCGCGATGGGGCCAACCTGGTCGTGGACGGCTACGACTTCGCGCCGTCGTTCTCCATCTGGACGACGATCGAGGAATGCCTCAACCCGCCGGCGATCTGGGAGGCCGACCGCGGCTGGTACACGACCCCGCCGTTCAGTGAACCCGAGGTCTTCGACTTCCCCGAGGGGATCGGGCCGGTCGAGTGTGTCAACGTGGAGCACGAAGAGGTCCTGATGATCCCGCGCTGGGTGAAGGCCAAGCGGGTGACGTTCAAGTACGGCCTCGGTGACGAATTCATCAACGTCCTCAAGGTCCTGCACATGCTGGGCCTGGACCGGACCGGGAAGGTCTCGGTGGGCGGGGTTGACGTGTCGCCGCGCGACGTCGTGGCCGCCTGCCTGCCGGACCCGGCCCAGCTCGGTGACCGGATGCGCGGCAAGACCTGTGCCGGGACGTGGGTGACCGGGACCGGGAAGGACGGCCAGCGGCGCGAGGTCTACCTCTACCACGTCGTGGACAACGAGGTCACGATGGGCCGGGACGGATCGCAGGCGGTCGTCTGGCAGACGGCGATCAACCCGGTCGTCGCGCTGGAGCTGCTCGCGACCGGGGTCTGGTCGGGGGCCGGCGTGCTGGGACCCGAGGCCTTCGATGCCGTGCCGTTCCTGGATCTCCTGAACGAGTACGGGTCGCCCTGGGGGATGCGCGAGGGCGGCTAGGACTGGACGGCCAGCTGTGGGTGCCAGGTCTGCGGCGCGTGCCGCTGGTGTCCCCAGGCCCGGATGACGGAAGCCCGCCGATTCCCCCCGCCATCCGGACCTTGAGGACACTGCGCAGCCTACTGAGGTGCCCTCATCCGGCACTCAACCAGCCATCCACCGGCGCTCATCGCGGCCGGTATCGGCGCAGTTCGACCGGCCGCTGGGCGACTCAGACAGCCCGGATCGCCAGTTCCGCGAGGACCAGCAGGATCGCGTTGAAGGCCGCGTGAAGCCCGAACGGGACCCAGATGGAGCCGCGCCTCACGAACAGCCAGCCGAGCGCCAGCGCCACCGGGACCCGGGTCGCAAAGCCGATGACCGCCAGCTGGAGCGCCTCTTCGGCGGTCCCCCCGGAGATCGTCAGCACGTGGACGACGGCGAAGAACAGGGCGCCGCGGACGATGCCCCGGCGCGCCCCAAGGCCACGAACCCAAGCGGTGGTGGCCAGGCCACGGAACAGCAGTTCCTCCCCGAGCGGCGCCAGGATCGCCCCGGCGAGCAGGTTGAGCAGGAGTCCGGATGACTCACCGGTAGGTGGCAGCGGGCTTTCCGGCGTGACGACAAACAACCCCTGGAGGATCAGCGCGATGGGGATCGTCACGACGATGACCGGGACCGCCCAGATCGCCCCGGAGGCCATCTCCGCCAGCGCCGCCCGGTCTGGACGTCTCACCCCCATCTCGGCCCAGCTCAGCGCGCCGGCATCGATGACCAGCAGGCGGATCAACGCGACGTAGACCAGCGTCTGGACGAGGATCGAGACCGTCCGCGCGAACGGTCCATCGATCGGGATGCCGACCAGGGACATCGGGATCGCGACAACCACCACGGCGATCACGGAGATCGGGACCGCCGCCGCGAAGACGAGGACCGGCGACGGCCCGCGATAGGCCAGGCCTCCCTGCGCTCGACGATCCAGTCCCTGCGACCCGGCCGCCGCGACCAGGCCCACCGTGAGGAGGACCAGGCTCACGCCCAGGATGACCGTCGATGTCAGGGCGCCACCCGACAGGACGCCGACGATCAGGCCGCCGATCCCCAGCAGGCTCGCCAGCCACCCAACGACGAACAGACCCGGCGCGGCACGACCCTCGATCGTGAACGGGGAGGCGGCAGGCAGGGAGGCGGCAGGCAGGGAGGCGGCAGGCAGGGAGGCGGCAGGCAGGGATGCGCCGTCTGCGGCGAGCGGACGGTCCTCGGCGGGCGGACGGTCTGCGGCGGGGTCCGCACCCGGCCCGGTCGTGGACTCCGGCGCGGTCAACGCTCCGGCAGCGCGTCCTGCGCGGGCGTGGAGCGAGCGCTGGTAGCCGACTGGCTGGACCGCGGCGGTCGCGTGGTGGACCGAGTCGCGGCCGGGATGGCCGCCGACGAGGACGGGGCGGGAACCCGGCTGGTGGCGTCACGCCCCCCGCCGATGGACCCGATCGCGGCGGCCGGTGCCTCGCGGCGCTCGAAGTCCTTGCCACACCAGGCGCACAACGACCAGTCCAACCCGACCAGCCGACTGCAGTTGGGGCAGACCCGGTTGAGACGCGTGCGGCAGGTGGGGCAGATGATCCATTCATCGTCGATCCGCCGTTCACAGGTGGGGCAGTGATGGATCGACTCGACTTCGGCCAGCAGGGCTTCCTCGGCCAGGTTGCGCTCCCAGACTTCGCCGATCTTCTCGTGCGGCCGGACGATCTTGTAGAACCACACGGCGAAGATGAAGAAGACGGGCGTGAACAGGATGATCCCAGCGGCAGCCAGGTACGGGAGGAAGACGTTGTCCGAGCGCTGCTGCATGTCGCGGAACGCCCAGTACGCCGTTGCGAGCCACAGGATGACGAGATAGATCCCGATCATCCGAAGCCCGAACTGGACGATGGCGCTGTCGATGATGCCGCCCAGCGTCGTACCGATCTGCCCGAGAATCTGGTCCATGCCCCTGGTCGGGTGCCTCCCTGCGACGTCCGCCGCAGTGTAGCAGGGGTCGCCTGGACCCTCGGCTGCGTCTGACGGGGGTCAGACGGCCGATCGCGAGGCCACGTGACGCGCCTCGACAAGGTCGAGAACGCCGGCTACGCCCAGGACCACGCCGCCCACCAGGATGGCCAGGACGCCCGGTCCCGCGCCCAGCGGCCCGAGCAGGTATGGCCAGGTGAGACCGACAAGGAGTCCGCTCAGAGCCAGGCCGACACAGCAGGTCCGGATCCAGGTAGGGATCGGATTGACCAGGATCGCCAGACCGAGCGTGACAGCCAGGGTCAGGACGACCAGGAGGTGACTCGGGTTGGCGATCCCCCACGTGTCGAAGTAGGTGCCGACGCCTTCCGCCCCGATGACGGTGCGCGACCAGGGCAACAGAAACCCCAGGATCGCCACGGCGGAACCGATGGCCATCAGCCAGCCGGCGACCGTCGCCCTCCAGCCGGCCTCCAACGCGAGGGACGGCGCACTCGGGAGCGTCATCGTGGCGGCTGGAGGCTGGCCGACTGCCGAGGCGCCCGCCAGGGCAGGTGTCTGCGGTATCGGGGACATCGCGATCAGTGGCGGCGTAGCGGACGTGACGCCGACCCAGGGTCGAGCGGGCAGGGGGCGGGCGCCCGGCGACGTTGGCGCCGGAGGGACGTAGGCGCCGGCCGCGGGCGCCGGCTCGCCAGGCCGGGTGATGGAGGCCAGCACACGGCCACACGACGGGCAGGACAGACGGTCACTCGACACTGCCTCCTGGCACCCTGGGCAGACATTCGTGGTTATCGCCATGAGAGATCCCTCGCCTCAGGATCCGACCATCGAGGGCCGAAGAGTCACAGGGTGCCAGAGGACTCCGGGTCGGACCAGTCACCCGGTTGGGTCGGTGCGGTTACCCCGAACGTCCTCTGTTCGACATCGAGGGTCCATACCGCTGCTCGCCAGGCACAGACCATGGACACGAGGGCAAGGCCACCCAGCCACAGGCCGACGAAGACGGAGACCGTGACCATCCCCTCGACCGCGCCGGCCGACTCCGCGATGGCGATCCGGACCCGATCCCAGGTCGAAGAGGCGGCCGCAGCCGTTGGAACGACGACCGCGACGAGCGCCGCAGCCGGCACCACGAACAGGACGATCAGGTGGAGCGGGCGTCGAACGGATCCAACGAAGGCCGTCCGCAGACCGCCGGCGACGGATGCCCCGACGATCACCACATGACGTGCGGCGACGGCAGCCACGATCTGGCCCCCGACCCACGCGATCACCACGAGTGCGATGACCTCCGGCACGGATGCCACTATGCGCATGGCGATCGGCGTCGCGACGTCCACCGGTCGGCTGAGTTCCCGGTATGCCGCGTCCACGATCCGGGTCGCGCCCCAGGCCAGCACCAGGGCCAGCGGCAGATGGGCGATCATCCGGACGCCCAGGACCCGAACCGCCTCGCCACGCCGTGGCGCCGCCAAGACCCGATGCGGGTCAAGCTCATCCCACGCCGGCGCATCGCGGATGAGCGCCGCCTCCATGGCCGCCGCGAACCACCCGGCCAGCAGGACCAACGCGACGGCCAGCGCCCCCAACGCTCCGGCCAGGGCCACGAGCTGCGGGGGCACGCCGCCCAGCGCAACGGATGAGATGGTCGGCGCGATCAGGTCGGACAGACCGACCGGCGACGGCAGGACGAGGATCGGGACGAGGAAGACCACGATGCCGCCCCGGACCAGGAATCCGGCCAGCGCGACGGGCCAGGCGGCGGGATGGGCGAGGGTCGCCAGGAGCGACGAGACGAGGATCGCCCCGACGCTCACGGAACGGGGCTGGCCGATGTACCGGGCGACGGGATGAGTCCAGGGGCGAGCTCGTCAAGCCGCGTGAGGGCCGCCTGGACGCGGGCGATCTCCACGCCGTAGCGCGCGAAGTCGCCGGCGCGCAGGGCGTCCTGGGCCGCTGCGAAGTGCCGGTTGGCGTAGGTGATGAGACCGGCGACATCGGATGGCAGGGGAGCTCCCGGATCCGGCGTCGAGACCGGGGTTGGGGTTGGACTGGCGCCTGGGCCCGAGCTGGGCTCGGGACTGGAACCCGGTCCCGGGCTGGCCCCGGGAACCTGGGCTGTGCTGTCGGCATCGGCCTTGACCAGCAGGCCCACGGCCTCGCCCAGGGTGCGACCCCAGACGACACTGCGCGGCGAAGCGACGACGATCCGCCGGAACTCCGGGAACGACGAGCTGGTGGACTGCAGGTAGACCGGCTGGAGGTAGATCAGCGAGTCACCCAGCGGTACGACGATGAGGTTGCCCCGGATGACGGCGCTACCGGATTGGTTCCACAGCGTGATCTGCTGGCTGATGATCGGGTCCTGGTCGATCCGCGCCTCGATCTGGGCCGGCCCGAAGACGCTCGTCTCGGCCGGGAACCGGTAGACCCGCGTGGCGCCGTAGTTCGGGGCATCGTTGCGGGCGGCCATCCAGGCGATCATGTTCGGCCGGCCTTTCGGCACCATGGGCTGGAGCAGGAGGAACTCCGCCTTGGCCTCGCCCGGCATGCGCATCACGACGTAGTAGGCCTCGGACGGCAGGGTCTGGGCGGCAGGATCACCCTGGCCCTGTGGCACCGTCCACAGGTCGTCCGTGCGGAAGAACTGCTGCGGATCCGTGACGTGGTAGCGCCCGAACATCCGGGTCTGGACGTTGAACAACTCCTCGGGCACGCGCAGGTGCTCACGTAGGCCGGCCGGCATCGAGTCGAGCGGCTCGAACAGGTTCGGGAAGACGCCGGCATAGGCGCGCACGATCGGGTCGTCGGGATCCGCGATGTAGTAATGCATCGTGCCGTCATAGGCGTTCATCGTGATCTTGACGCTGTTTCTGATGTAGTCGATCGGGTCGCGGCCCAGGCCCGTCCCGGGCAGGGCCCTGGTATCGAACGCCTGGGCGTTCGGGAACGCGTTCGAGACCGTGTAGGCATCCTGGATATAGACGAGCCGGCCCTCGGCATCGATGGTCAGGTAGGGATCCTTGTCGAACCGCAGGAATGGGGCGATCCGGCCCAGGCGATCGTTGAGGGATCGATGGAACAGGAGCTGGCTTTGGTTCGTGAGCTGATCGCTGATGAGCAGGTCCAGATCCTTGAACCGGGCGGCGAACAGCAGCCGCTTCAGGGTGGTATCCAGTGGGATCCCGGTCGTGCCGGTCCAGCGCGTCTCGGTCCCGGACGCACCGGCGGCGTCGCCTTCGCCGGTCGGGTAGTCGAACTCGTTCAGCTGGGCGCCGGTCACCACGTAGCTGCTGCCTCGTTCTCCGAAGTAGATCCGCGGCTCGGTGATGTTCGGCGCGCCGTCCGTCGAGACCGGCGGCAGGTTGCCGATGAACAATTTCGGCTGGCCCTCGTTGACCACCTCGTTGACCGGGGTCATGACGGCGCCGATGCCGTGGGTGAAGATGATCCGCTGGTTGGTGAAGCCAACGGCGGTCTGGTTCTGCTCAAGGGCCAGCTCGCGTCCGGACACCCAGACCTGGCGCTCTGCGCCACCGATCGCATAGCGGTCCGCGTCGACGTCCGTGAAGTCGTAGTACTTGCGGACGGTCTGGAGCTGGTCCAGGGTGTCGTTCAACGGCCGGTAGTCCCACAGCCGAGCGTTGGTGAACGTATCTTTCTCGGTGTCCACGAGCGCCTGAGTGATGGGCGCTTCCCCGCGGAAGGGCAGACTCTCCCACTTATCCAGGTCGAACGCGAGCCGGGTCATCGCGATGTTGTTGGCGATGAACTGTTGCTCCTGGGCGAACTCGTTCGGCACGACCGTGAAGCGCTGGATGGCCTCCGGGTAGAGCCGCCCGATGACGATGGACGCCACCAGCCACAGGCCGATCGTCAGACCCAGCGGCCAGATCATCCGGGTCAGCGCCCCACCGACGAGGCACGCGGCGGCAACGCCTGAGATGACAAACAGGGCGTCAAAGGCCAAGAACTGGGCGTGGAAGTCCGTGTAGCTGACGCCGGTCGCCGCGGCGCGGGTGCTGTAGACAAGCTCCAGCTTGTCCAACTGGTAGCCGAAGGCCACGGACAGGAGGAGCAAGGCGCCCAGGACGGCCAGGTGCAGGCGGACCGGCGTGCCGAAGACCAGTCCTCCGCGCGAAGCGCTCACGAGATAGCGCCCGAGGGCCAACACCAGGGCCACGATGAGCAGACCGTTGAACAACCCCTGCACCAGCCGGAAGAATGGCAACTCGAACAGGAAGAAGCTGATATCACGCCCAAAGATCGGATCGGCCGTCACGACGGACGCCTCCGGCGAGAACGGGACGCGGTGCTGCCAGACCAGGACCGTCTCCCAGGCGGAACTCACCGACGCGGCGATGACGAAGGCCGCGATGACCGCGACCACGACCAGCATCGCCCCGGCAAGCGGTCCGAGATCCGGGATCGATTCGGGCTCGAATGTGATCGCCTTTGGCTGGCCGGCACCCCGAGGGCCGTAACCCTGGCTACCACGCGATCGACCCGTCGCCGACGACTCCGCCGCATCGTTGAGCCGGTCGACGATGGAGCGGATGGCTCCGCCACCCGTGCCGGCTGGTGGGCCGAGACGACCCGCCAGCCACAGATTGCCCAGCAGGACGACCAGACCGATCACGAGCGCGCCGAGGAAGAGGGCCACCTGTGCCCCGATCTGGGTCCAGAAGACACTGTCGAAACCGACCGACTTGAACCACAGGGCGTCCGTCCAGAGATCGACACCGATCGACGCCAGGAGGAAGAAGCCGACGACGAGCGCGACGATCGCCATGATCGCGATCTGTCGCCCGGTCCCACCGGCGCTGGCCCGCTCGCCATCACGGGGGCCACCCGGTGGCCGCTTGCGCGGGGGATCGTCGCGCCTGTCAAACGGCACGACGACCGGCTCCGAGTCCCCGTCCGCCTGGTCGTCCGCCTGGTCGTCCGGGCTCTGCGGACCATCGGCTGAGTCCTGAGGGTCCTCGTCCGGTGACACGCGACGCGGGCCGCCCCGGTCAGGATCCTCCCCGCGGGCGATCAACTCGCGGCGACGCAACTCCTCCAGGAATTCGTCGAACAGGTCGCGCATGGCCTCGAGTCTAGTCGGTCGAGGCCCGACAGGCCGTTCCTTGCCCAGTGTCGCGGGGGATCAGGGCCGGTGGAGGCCTTCGACCGCCCGCCGGAATCCGGCGAGCACGGTGTCCGCCAGCTCGTTGGGGTGCATGGTCGCGGCCCGGGCCGGCTCGAAACGGAACGCCGCCCGGATCGCCAGCGGTGCTCGCCAGGGGCGATCTGGATCCTGCGGCGGCTCGACCATCCCGAGACGAAGCTGGAGACGTCCCGCGTCCTCCAGGATCAAGCCGGACAGGGCTCCGGCGACCGCCGGACCGAGCCGCGCGAGCGGCGGGTCAGCCGGCGGCCCGCTGTCCGGGGCCACGTCGCGGAAGGCGATGACGCCGTCCGGATCCGCAACCCACAGGATGGTCAGCCACCAGCCGTCCGGCCCATCCGATGGGTGGCCCATCCCGGCGAGGTAGCGGCGGTCCCCGACGCGCACCTCGTGCTCACGGATGAACGACGGACCCGGCGACGGGAGTCGATGATCGGCAGCCGAAGGCAGTGGATCTGGCACCGCGGCAGGATACCGGGCGCCGACGGGATCAGGCTGGGGGCGTGTCCTTGGGCTCGGCGGCCTCGGTGTCCTCGGCCGGGGCGGTGACCACCGCTTCGGCTTCCTCGGCGGCCGCGACACCCTCGTCGGACAAGGCGGAGATGTCCGGCAGCTTCACGACCCGACCTTCCGCAGCCGCTTCCGCGACCAGGGCGTCGGCCTGGGCCTTCAGTTTGGCGACCTCGCCCTCCAACTCCAGTCGCAGCATCTCCCGTCGGACCACGGGATCGGGTGGTGCGATGGCCTTCGACTCGTCGGCGGTCTGGGCGGCCTCCGGATAGTCACCACTGATCCACGACAGGAGCCGGTTCCGCGGCCGGACCGTCGCCGGCGCGCCGCGCACGATGGCCGTCGCGTCCACGGCCGTCACGCCCGGGAGCGACTCGACCTCGCCCATCAGGATCGCCCCGCACGATGGGCACGTGTTGAGATCGGCTGAACTCAATGGGGCGGAGCACCACGTGCAGACGATCTCGGACGCGGCGTCAGGCTGGATCTCATCGACCATGTCGCGAATGCTACCGCGCTGAGCGGCCCGCGGAATACCCCATTCGTCAGGGGACCACGCGCACGGCTACTCCCATTCGATCGTGGCCGGGGGCTTGGAGCTGATGTCGTAGACGACCCGATTCACGCCGGGGACCTCGTTGACGATGCGCGAACTGATCTTGCCCAGTACGTCGTACGGGAGTTTGGCCCAATCGGCGGTCATCCCGTCCTCGCTGGTCACCGCGCGGATGGCCACGACATTGGCGTAGGTCCGGCCGTCACCCATGACGCCCACGGAGCGGACCGGCGTGAGGATCGCGAAGCTCTGCCACAGCGTGCGGTACAGGCCGGCGGCCTTGATCTCGTCGATGACGATCCAGTCGGCATCGCGCAGCGTCTCGAGCCGCTCCGCGGTGACCTCGCCGATGATCCGGATGGCCAGGCCCGGGCCCGGGAAGGGTTGACGCAGGACCATCGCCTCGGGCAGGCCCATCTCCAGGCCGACCCGCCGGACCTCGTCCTTGAACAGGTAGCGCAGCGGCTCGATCAGCTGGAAGCGCAGGTCCGCCGGCAACCCACCCACGTTGTGATGGGTCTTGATCTTCTGGGCCGCCTTCGATTCCGAGGTGGCGGACTCGATGACGTCCGGATAGAGCGTGCCCTGGGTCAGGAAATCGATCCGGCCGAGCTTCGCCGCTTCTTCCTCGAAGACCCGGATGAACTCGTCGCCGATGATCTTGCGCTTCTGCTCCGGATCCTCGACGCCGGCCAGCCGGGCGATGAACCGCTCGCGCGCATCCACCATGACCAGGTTCATGCCGAGGTCGCGCTCGAAGGTGACCCGGAGCAACTCCGATTCCTTCTTGCGCATCAGGCCGTGGTCCACGTAGATACAGGTCAGCCGATCCCCCACGGCGCGATGGACGAGTGCAGCGGCGACAGCCGAATCCACGCCACCGGACAGGGCGCAGATGACCAGCCCATCGGAGCCGGTCGCCGTTGCGTGGGCATCGACCCGCTCCCGGATCCCCACGACGGTGGTGTCGATGAAGTTGCCGGCCGTCCAGGTCGGCGAGACCCCGGCGATGTCGACGATGAAGTTGCGCAGGACGTCGCGGCCGCGGGGAGTGTGCACGACCTCCGGGTGGAACTGGATGCCGTACAGGTTGCGCGAGGCGTCGACCAGGCCCGCATACGGCGTGGAGTCCGTCTGCGCCGTGGCTCGGAAGCCTTCGGGCAGGCGCGAGATCGAGTCGCCGTGGCTCATCCAGACCGGCTGCTCACGATCCAGGCCGGCGAACAGTCGGTCGTCCGTGGTGATGCTGACGTTGGCCGGCCCGTACTCGCGGTGGTCGAACGGGATGACATCGCCACCGAGTTCATGGGCCATCAACTGGGCGCCGTAGCAGATCCCCAGGACCGGGATCTTGCCGGACCAGATGGCGGGATCGGCGCGCGGGGCTCCCGGGTCGTAGACGGAGTGCGGGCTGCCCGACAGGATGATGGCGCGGGTGCCGCGACGCTCCAGTTCGGCGTAGGGCGTGTCGTGTGGGAGCAGCTCACTGTAGACGTCTAGCTCGCGCACTCGCCGGGCGATCAGCTGGGCGAACTGGCTGCCGAAGTCGAGCACGACGACCGTTTCGCGATCCTCGTCGGTCGGCGTGGCCGGCTGGTCTTCAGGCGAACGATCCGGACCCGGAGCCTTCAGCGCGGTCTCGAGGTAGGCCTCGACCTCCGCGTCATCCGGGGCGAGGACGCGGTGACCGGAGTTCGCGGCCTCACCGTGGACGGTCTTGCCCCGCTTCCGCTCACCGCCCGTTGCCTCGTCCGTGTCCGCCAATGCCGCCCTCCGCTCGCCGTTCCGCCCGCTGGTGCCCAGTGTACCGGCGCGAGTGGCGCAACGGCCCCGTTCAGCGGCGGCCCTGTTCAGGGGCGGCCGCGACCACCCGCGCTCACTCGCGGTTGCGCATCGCCTCGGCGGCCATCGCCATGTAACCCTCGAGTTCGTCCGCGACATCCGGCGGCGGTTCGAGCTCCAGGATCGCCGCCCGCATATGCACCAACCAGCGATCGCGCTGCGCCGGACCGATGCTGAACGGCACGTGGCGCATCCGCAGTTTCGGGTGGCCGCGCTCCTCCTCATACGCGCGGGGTCCGCCCCAGTATTGGATCAGGAACAGCGTCAACCTGTGTCGGGCTCCGGCCAGGTCCGCCTCCGGGTACAGAGGACGCAGGACCGGGTCCATCGCGACACCCTCGTAGAAATGGGCCACGAGCACTTCGAAGAACGGCGTCCCACCGGCCCGCTCGTAGAGGCTCGTCTGCTCGATCACCGGACGGCCCGCATGTCAATCGGCCTCGACGGCTTCGAGTCGGCGCTTGAGCGCCTCGACGTCCAGGGCGGCGGCCCGGCGTGCCTGCGGTGCGACCATCGATTCGAACATCCGGTACTTCAGCGGCAGCCCGATCCGGGCGGACCAGCTGAGGGTCGTGCCGACGTCGCCGTCGGGTGCCAGATCCGCCGCGAACTGGACCGTGACGCCGTCCCTGTCCTGCCCCCGGACCGCGAAGGAGGAATCGGGAACCAGGCTGGTCACATGGGCCTCGATGACCGTTGATCGGCCGGCGACGACCTGCCGGATGGTCAGCCGCGAACCGACCGAGAGCGGGCCGGGATCCTCTCGGTCCACGCCGACGATGCCTGAGGCGATGAGCCATTCCGGGAAGCGCTCGACCGCGGTCAGCGCCGCAAAGACGTCCCTCGGCCCACGCCGTACCCGGGTCGTGATCGTCACCTCGACCGCCATCAGCCCTCCGGCCGGGACGGCGCGGGCACGAGGCGGAACGACGGCCCGTGGCCAAGCCCTTCAGCCGGGGTGCCGTAGCGCAGGATGAGCGCGCGGATGGCCGCGGCATGGTCCGGTCCGACCAGCGGTTCCGCGATCGCGTCGAAGGATCGTTCGCCGACCGTCGCGTGGCAAGTCGGGTCCGCCAGCAGGTTGAGCGCCCAGGCGGTATCGGGCGCGCCCGCCGCGACCACGATGGCCCCCGGCTGGCCTGCCTCGTCATCGGCGAACCCCACCGTCACGGCACGAGGCTCGCCAGAGAGACGGCCGAGGGCGACGATCCGGACGAATCGGCCGGCCGTGACGAGTCCGTCTTCCATCGCCGAACGGTCGGCCTCGGCGCCGGAGTCCGCACCGTCTGTCAGCGGGTCCGTTGCCAGGACTTGCCCTCGGTCTGGGTGGACGGCGCATAGACCATCTCGACCCGCTGCATCTCGCGGATCGTGCGGGCGCCCAGGGCGGCCATGGACTGGCGGAGTGCGCCGACGAGGTTCTCGCTGCCATCGGTGACCTGTGCCGGACCGAACAGGATCCGCTCCAACGAGCCGACCGTGCCCACCTTGATCCGCGTCCCGCGCGGGAGGGTCGGCGACGGCGCCGCCATCCCCCAGTTCATCCCGCGACCCGGAGCCTCCTGCGCACGGGCCAGCGGTGACCCGAGCATCAGGGCATCCGCGCCGGCGGCGATGGCCTTGGCCAACTCGCCACCACGGCGCATCCCGCCGTCTGCCACGACGGGAACGTAGCGGCCGGTCTCTGCAGCGTAGGCATCGCGGGCGGCCGCCACGTCGCTGATGGCGGTCACCTGCGGGACGCCGATGCCCAGGACCTCGCGGGTGGTGCAGGCCGCGCCTGGCCCCACGCCGACGAACACCGCGGCGGCCCCCTGCTCCATCAACGCGAACGCGGCCTCCGCGTTGGTCGTGTTACCGACCGCGACGGGGATCGGCATGTGGCTGGTGAACTCGTCGAGCGAGAGCGGGTCGTAGCCGGTCGCGAGGTGCCGGGCGCTGCTGACCTGGCTCTGGACCAGGAACAGGTCCGCGCCATGCTCCGCGCAGAACGGCCCGAACGTGCGCGCCGCACCCGGCGTGGCGGAGACGGCCGCCCTGGACCCGGCCGCATGGATCTCGTCCAGCCGCAGGGCGATCAGGTCTTCGCGGATGGGCTGTTGGTAGACCTCGGCGAGGATCGCCTGGACCTCGCCGTCGGGGGCCACTGCGATGCGCCCCAGGACGGCATCCGGGTCGTCGTAGCGGGTCTGGACGCCTTCCAGATTGAGGAAGGCGAGCCCTCCCAACCTGCCGAGGACACCGGCAAACCGGGCGTCGACGACGGCATCCATGGCCGAGGCGAGGATCGGGATCGCCAGGTCCAGGCCGGCGAACGCCTGGGCCAGGTCTACGTCGGCCGGCTCGACCGTGTCCGTGCCGGGGGCGAGCGAGACGTCCTCGAAGCCGTACGTCGGGCGGATCGTGTCCACCTTCGAATGGAAGACACGGCGCTGCGCCGCCGAGCTGAGGTCCGCCTGCGTTCGGTCGATCACCTGACCCTCCCTGCCGGCGTCACGGCGCCTAGCGTCCGCTGCAGTCTATCCGAGGCACCGACGCAGGGTGATACTGGCGGTCACGCAGGGAGGTGCTCCGATGCCGAAGGCGAAGTCGAAGACGAAGGCCCAACAGGATCAGGAGGACCAGGATCTCGCCCCGGTCTGGCCGGACCCACCCGCCGAGTCGCTCGGGGGGACCGCGAGGACCATTTCGAGCGGGCGCTACCTCAAGGAACTGGCCAGGCTCCAGGTCGAGCTGGTGAAGTGCCAGGAGTGGATCAAGGCCCGTGGCCTCAAGGTCGTGATCCTGTTCGAGGGCCGCGATGCGGCCGGCAAGGGCGGCGCGATCAAGACCTTCACGCTATCCCTCAACCCGCGCTATGCCCGGGTGGCGGCACTGCCGGCTCCGTCGGAGCGCGAGCGTTCCCAGTGGTATTTCCAGCGGTACGCCGAGTACCTGCCAGGCGCCGGCGAGATGGTCCTGTTCGACCGCAGCTGGTACAACAGGGCGGGTGTCGAGCGGGTCATGGGCTTCTGCACGAACGATGAGTACGAGGAGTTCATGCGCTCCTGCCCGGAGTTCGAGCGGATGCTGGTCCGGTCGGGCATCCTGATCGTCAAGTACTGGTTCTCGGTCAGTGACGAGGAGCAGGAACGGCGCTTCCTGGCCCGGATCGACGACCCGACGAAGCGCTGGAAGTTGAGTCCCATGGACCTCCAGTCACGCGCTCGGTGGGTCGAGTACTCGATGGCAAAGGACGAGATGTTCTCGCACACGGACATCAAGCAGGCGCCCTGGTACGTGGTCGATGCCGACGACAAGAAGCGGGCACGGCTCAATGTCATCCACCACTTCCTGAGCCTCATCCCATACGAGGACCTCACGCCGGAACCGATCGTCCTGCCGCCGCGCCAGTCCGATCGAGGCTATGTCCGCCCGCCCAAGTCGGACCAGACCTTCGTCCCCGAGGTCTACTGACGTCGCCGCGGGGCGGCCGTCTGGCTGGCCGGCCTTGAAGCGGCGAGTTTGGCTCAGACGCTGGCGACCGGGAACCCCATCGCGCGAGCGGCCTCGGCCAGCCGCGTGTCGAAGGTCACGAAGGTCAGTTCCGGACCGCCCGCTCGTTCCGCGGCCGCCAGGTGGAGGGCATCCAGCGTCTGCAGCCCGTGCTCCACACCGAGGTCGGCAGCCCGGTGGCAGAGGCCGTCATCGAGCACAACGACCCGAATCGCTTCCCAGTCGCGTGCAAAGCGAGCGAT
>Ga0315271_10000091_pt1 | contig 40823 bp, 35 predicted proteins | sample C3_top_MG_FD_204664 | JGI IMG/M metagenome (GOLD analysis project Ga0315271, IMG submission 204664) | Sediment microbial communities from Yellowstone Lake, YNP, Wyoming, USA - C3_top | ecosystem: Environmental > Aquatic > Freshwater > Lake > Sediment | place: USA: Wyoming | collected 2017-08-01
GGTAATTCGCCGCCGAGTACATGGCGTCGGGCAACGACCGCCACAGATCAATGCGGCCATCGCCGTCACCATCCACCGCATAGGCGCGGAAGGTAGACGGCATGAACTGCATGTGGCCCATCGCGCCCGCCCACGAGCCTTTCATCTCGATTGCGCTGACGTGCCCGGCGTCGATGATGCGCAGGGCGTCGAGCAACTGGCTGCGAAAGAACGCGCTGCGGCGTCCTTCCCAGGCCAGAGTGGCGAGGCTGGCCGGAATGTTGAGGCTGCCCAGCATGGTCCCGTAGTGCGTTTCCAACCCCCAGAACGCCACCAGCACCGCTTTGGGAATGCCGTAGCTCTGCTCAACGGCATCCAGCAAGGCGGCGTGCTCGGCCAGCAACGCCCGCCCGCGCGCGACCTGCTGCGTGGTCACACGCTTCCCCAGATAATCGGCAAAGGTACTCAGAAATTCGGGCTGGCGCTGGTCGAGCTCAATCACGCGCTGAACCGGCGCAATGCCAGTGAGTGCGGCGTCGAGCGTGGCGGGAGAAATGCCTTGTGCTACGGCGTCCTGGCGGAAGGCGATCAGCCAGCTGTCGAAATCGCTCTGGCCGTAGGCCGGGGCGGCAACCCACAGCGCGAACAACAAGAAAAACTTACGCATTCTTTTGCAGCCAGTATTCCAGCAGCGCCAGATGCCACAGCTTGCTGCCCTGGATACGGGTGTGGTGCTGCTCCGGCGCGTCCAGCAGTTTGTTCACATAGGTGCGGTGATACAGGCCGCGCTCGCGGCACGCCTGCGAATCCAGAATGTCGCGCATGAAATCGAGAAATTCACCGCGCACGAATTTCAGCGCGGGCATCGGGAAATAGCCTTTTTTGCGGTCGATCACCGCGTCCGGCACCAGGCCGCGCGCGATTTTTTTCAGCACATGCTTGCCCTCGGACGCCAGCTTCAGCTCGGGCGGCATCGACGCCGCCAGCTCCACCAATTGGTGATCGAGGAACGGCACGCGCGCCTCCAGCCCCCACGCCATGGTCATGTTGTCGACCCGCTTCACTGGGTCGTCGGTGATCAGCAGGGTGGTATCCAGGCGCAGCACCTGGTCGATGAAGTCGTCCGCAAACGGCTCGGCCAGATGTGCGGCGATGGTTGCGGCGGTGTAATCCAGCCCGTGATACGCGGGCGCGATCATCTCCAGAAACTCGTCGTGATCGCGGTCGAAGTAATGTTTGCGGAAGCGGTCGAGCGGCGAGCCGGACGTTTCCGCCGCCATGCGCGGATACCAGAAATAACCGCCGAACACCTCGTCCGCGCCCTGCCCGCTTTGCACCACTTTCACCGTCTTGTGCACCTGCTCGGCCAGCAGGTAAAACGCCACTGCGTCCTGCGCAAACATCGGTTCGGACATTTGATCCACCGCTTCGGGCAGGCGCTTGAGGACTTCGCTGTTGGGGATGAGGTACTTGTGGTGACGGGTGCCATACATCGCCGCTACCGGGTCGGAGTATTCGAACTCGTTGCCGCGTTCTTCCGGCTGGTCTTCAAAACCCACCGAAAACGTCATCAGATCGGGCACCCCCTGCTCGGCCAGCAACGCCACCAGCAGGCTCGAATCGAGCCCGCCCGAGAGCAGCACGCCCACTTTCACGTCGGCGATCTCGATGCGTTTTTTCACTGCTTGGCGCAGGCTGGCGTGGATGGCTTCAGTCCATTCGGCCTCGGATTTTGGCATTGCCGGGCGCTCGGCTTTCAGCGCCCAGTATTTTTTGTGGCTGAGCTCGCCGCGCGCGCTGACCGTCAGCGTGGTGCCGGGCGCCATCTTGCGAATGCCGTTGTAGATCGTGCGCGGCGCGGGCACCACCGCATGCAGGGTAAACAGATGATGCAGCGCCACCGCATCGATGCCGGTGTCCACCCCGCCCGCTGCCAGCAAGGCCTGGGGGGTCGAGGCGAAACGGAAGCGGCCGAGATTTTCGCTGTAATACAAGGGCTTGATGCCTAGCCGGTCGCGTGCCAGAAACAAGCTCTCGCGGTTCCAGATCGCAAACGCGAACATGCCGTGCAGGCGTTCGACGCAGGCCTCGCCCCACTCCAGATAGGCGCGCAGGATGACTTCGGTATCACCGTCGGAATGAAAAACGTGGCCCAGTTCAAGCAGCTCGGCGCGCAGTTCCGGGTAATTGTAGATGGTGCCGTTGAACACCAGCGCGGTGCCGCTGGCGGCGTCAAGCATCGGCTGGCGCGAGCGCGGCGACAGGTCGATGATCGCCAGCCGCCGATGCCCCAGCCGCACCGGCCCGTCGGCATGCTGGCCTTCGGCGTCGGGCCCGCGCCGCGCCAGTTTGGCGAGCATCCGCGCCATCGCCGCCGCATCGGGTGCCGTGTTGTCGAAGCGGAATTCACCTGCGATGCCGCACATATTGGCTGCCCCTTTTGATGTGACTAATGGTCGGCTTTTGCCAGCGGCACCGAGCGGTCGTAAAGCGTTTCCGGCGCGATATCCAGATCACCCGGCCAGCATACGGTATCGAAAGCAACGTAAGCCGCCCGAAACAACGCAGGGTCGCGAAGGCGGTGAAAAACGCCCCGATCCAGATACGGGCGGATATCAAACAGCCGATATTCGCCGGTGTCGAATTTCAGTTCGAGATGAAAATCATCCTGCGGATTGACCTGAATAACCGTTTCCATGTCTGCCTCCTGTCTGTTGCCGTTGTCAGCGCAAAGGGTCAATCGGATAAGGCGTTTGCCCGTTGACCGCAAGTTCCCAATTAGCCAGCAGGGCATCGCGATGAATCTCGATCCATGCCTGCACCAGCCGCGTTTTTGCGATGGGAATATTACCCGCCAACAATGCGCCATCGCCTATTGAAAACGAAGCATCCTGCCCCTGATATTTGGCATGAATGTGCGGCAATTTGTGGCGCTCATCATCAAAGAAATACAGATAAATGACGATTCCGTAAAACATGCTGATAGATGGCATTCTTACTCCTCTATTCGGGGTTGAGTCGCAGGTGACGGGGCGTTTCCCTGCATTGTCCGCGCAATCAGCGCAGGCACAACGGCGGCGACCTGCGCAGCCTCATCGGTACGGACTTGAGCCAGGCGCGAGAGTTCGGCTTGCAGCGCGACGAATTGCTGCTGGATTTGAATGGGGGGGATGGGCACGGTGAGCGCCAATAACTTTGCAAGCCCAAGTGTCCGGTTTCTGCCTGCGCCACCCGGCGAGGCATCGCGAATCTTGCTCATGCCTTCATCGGTCAAAAAGTAGTAGCGAAGGTACTCAGCGGTTACGAGTCCGCTGTGCGGAACGCACGAAATGAAACGATGAGAACCGACGCGACCGGTGTCGTCCGGCTTTGCCACGGCGATAGCGCCTTCCCATGCAAACACGTTTGAAAACAGCAGATCGCCGGGTTCGATGCGGTAGACCCGTTTGCTGCCCAATTCGATGCCGCTGAGTGTCGGCTTATGGAATGTGCCTTTGCCGAAGGAGCGAATGCCCAACTCTGCGTAGTTAGATTGAGGGTCAAGCGTCACGTCACGTCGAACAATGGGCGCAACGTCTTGCATCGGCAGCCACTCCGCATGTTGCTGGGTTTCCTGAAAGCGCACGGCGAGCAGGCTCGCAATGTCGTAATCGATGGATGAGCGCAAGGTGTCGGCTTGCTGGAGGTGCTGCTGGATTGCGTCTATGCGTGCCACGATGCGGCGCTGCTGGTCAATTGAAGGCAGTGGAATTTCAAGTGACAGGAATTGATCTACCGATACCGTTTCACGGCGTGCGCCCATTCCCTTTGACTTGGCCTGGATTTGATCCCAAACCTTCGGCTGACGGCAATACCACGATAAATAATGCGGTGAGAGATTTTCAGTGTTCGCTGAGAAGACCGGGAACACTGGTGAAAGAAACCAACCCTCGAACTCTGGAGTGACCAGTGCTACCGCACCCTCCCAAGCCTTTGGCTGGGAAATAACAAAATCACCCGTTACAAGCTGGTTGTACTTTTTATAGCTTGTACCTGCTACTGCCAACTTGCCTCGTTTGAAAAGGCCATTGCCAAAGCTATACACCCCCGCGAGATCAATTTCTGTTAACTGGTTTGTCGGAACAGCTCTATCTACGGAGAGCAGAACTTCTCCCAACTGCACACGCGGCCAAGGTTTGCTCATGCGCCCCCCTCAGCGGTTTTCTTGCCCCGCGCCGGCTTGCTGCGCTTGCGCTCCTCCAGCAAGCGCGTGGTGTGCGCCAACTCCTCGGCCAGCACGTGTTCGCTCGGCAGCACGGTTTGGTATTCCGCCGCCAGCACTTTGCTGGACAAGCCTTCCAGCGCGTAGTGCGCTTCGGCGCTGCCTTTGCGGCTGCACAGGATCAGCCCGACCGGCGGGTTTTCGCCCTCACGCATCCAGTTGGCTTTGGCGTAGTTCAGGTAGAGGTGCATTTGCCCGGCGTCGGCGTAGGTGAACTTGCCGACTTTGAGATCGACGATGACAAGGCAGCGCAAACGCCGGTGAAAAAACACCAGGTCTACGCGAAACCAGGTGTCGTCGAGGCGCAGGCGCTTTTGCCGCCCGACGAAGGCGAAGTCGTCGCCGAGTTCGAGCAGAAAGTCTTGCAGACGCAGAATCAGGGCTTCTTCCAGTTCGGCTTCGGAGTATTCGTCCTTGAGTCCCAAAAACTCCAGCACGTAGGGGTCTTTAATCGCTTCGTCCGGCGTGATCGTGTCTTCGGGTTGGGCGACTGCGCCCTTGGTGAGCATGGCGGCCTTGTTGCGCGACAGCGCAGTGCGTTCATAGAACTGGCTGTCGATTTGGCGGTTGATCTGGCGCACGCTCCAGCCGCCGCGCAGGGCTTCGGTTTCGTAGAAGCTGCGGGCAGCTTCATTTTTGACGGAGAGCAGGCTGACGTAGGCCGACCACGGCAGAGGGAAGCACGCAGCGACCGCCGCAAGCCGCGTGGGCATGGCTTGCGGCGGTAGCGATATCGCAGACAACGTCTGCAATTTGTCAGACGCTGTCTGGCGAATTGATGATTCTGCAGACGCTGTCTGCGGAATTGCCTGAGCGAGAGATTTCTCAGGCGCTGTCTGAAAAATCGTCCGCAACGGCCACGTCATATAGAACAGCCGTATTTGATTAAGGTTTCGCTCTGAAAAGCCGCGCCCGAACTGCTGTGTGAGGTCTGCCGACAAACGCATTATCAATTGCTCGCCATACCCTGCCCGCCGCTTGCCTTTTTGTTCGGCCTCGACGATGCGACGACCAACCTCCCAGTAGCTAGCAGTCATCAGCGCGTTGACGCTGCGGGCGGCCTGCGCACGCGCCGCTTGCAACAAGTCAACGATGCTGACGTGTATGTTTGCGTAGTCTGCGGGCAACGTGGTCTTCTCGGGCTTGGCGGGCGCAGGTGTTTGCCGCACGGTTACGGGCGCTTTGGCCTTGGCGCTGGCTTTAGGTTTGGATGGCTTGCTATTCACAGCGGCTCCTTCAACAGCGCCTGCACCTGTTCCATGATTTCGATAATCTGCCGCTCTTTGGCGAGGATGCTTGCCACCAGTTGTTCGGGCGGCAGATGCGCGATGTCCTGCTTGACGGTCGGGTTTTTACGGTCGAGGTTGCAGCCGTTGGCGAGAAGCTCGGCGGCGGGGAGTTTCCACGCCTGTGCGTTCTCTTTGCGCTCACTCCACCACGCGATCAACGGGGCAAATTCTTCAAACTGCAAAGGCTGGGTTTTGGTGTAATTTTTGCGGCCTGCGGGCAGGGGCTGTTCGTAAAACCACACGTCTTGCGTCGCGCCGCTGCGGTCGAAGAACAGCAGATTGCTGGGGATGTTGGTATACGGCGCGAACACGCCGTTGGGCAGGCGCACGATGGTGTGCAGGTTGAATTCGGTGAGCAGTTCATGCTTGATGCGGGCGCAGATGCCGTCACCAAACAGCGTGCCGTTGGGGACGACGACAGCGGCACGGCCTCCCTCACCCCTAGCCCCTCTCCCAGAGGGCGAGGGGTGTCCAAGCCGTCGCAGCTTGCGCATGATGAGTTGCAGAAACAGCAGCGCGGTTTCGGCAGTCTGTTTGTCGTCCGGGAAATTGCCGAGGATGCCGCGCTCTTCTTCGCCGCCAAACGGCGGATTGGAGAGGATCACGTCCACCCGCTCGCGGTCGCCGATCTCTTTGAGCGGAAAGCGCAACGCGTTGCCGGGGTCGATGTCGGGCGACTCCAGGCCGTGCAGCAGCAGGTTCATGTTCACCAGTAAGTAAGGCAGCGGCTTGGCCTCGCAGCCCTGGATGCTGCTTTGCTGAAGCTGTTTGCGTTTTTGCACGGTGTTGGCCTGCTTAGCCAGATGGCTGTAGCTTTCCACCAGAAAACCGCCAGTGCCGCACGCGGGGTCGAGCACCACTTCACCCAATTTCGGATCAACCAGTTCGACCATCAGCCGCACCACCGGGCGCGGGGTGTAGAACTCGCCCGCGTCGCCCGCCGAGTCGCGCATTTCCTTGAGCAGGGTTTCGTAGGTGCGACCCAGCACTTCGAGTTCTTCGCTGGCGTTGAAATGGATGCCATCGAGCTTGGTCAGCACGTCGCGTAGCAGGTAACCGTTAATCATGCGGTTGACCATGCCGCGAAACACGGCGGCGATGGTGTCGCGCCGGTCGTGCGATTGTGTGCCTTGCAGCTCGCGCAAAGCTCTGAACAGCCCAGCGCCGCGCGTGCCGTCGGGGCGCATCGCTTCGTCCTGATTGATGAAGGCAATCAGCGCATCGCCGGTCAGCCCTTCTTTGGTTGCACCCCAGTCGCGCCAGCGATACGGCGCGTCGATGGCGGGCTGGAATTTCTCGCCCGCCAGATGGCTTTCGGCTTCGCGCACTTGCTCGTGGTCGTCCAGAAACTTGAGGAACATCATCCAGGTGAGCATCGGCAAGCGGTCGCCGTCGCCGTTTAAGCCCTTGTCCTTGCGCATGATGTCGCGCGCGGACTTGATGATGGCGCCGAGTTGCTGGGCGGTGGTGAGGGGTTGCGTGTTCTTCTTGGCGGCCATTGCTTGGTTTGGATTCAGTTTCAGTTGGTGTACAGCGTGGCTTGCAGCTGGGTGACGGCGGCGCGCAGTTGTTCCGCCCCGCCAAACTTGGCCGCGATTTCCATCGCGTTGCCGTGGTCGGAAATCGGCGGAATATGCAGCGCGTCGGGTAGGCGCAGTTGATCGGTGCCGTATTCGGTGTAGCGATCCAGCAGCTCGCCCAAAATCTGCCGGGCTTCGGGGGCGTATTGGTCAAAGAAGTCGGGGCGGTTGCGGCGCAGCTTGCTGGCGCGCTCGCGGCGCGTCAGCAGGGGCGCGTTGAAGGCGACGTGGCAGAGCAGGTCGAGCACGTCGGCGTCGGGTTGTTGCGATTGTTCGACCAGTTGTGCGAGGTCGATGCCCCGGTCGGCCAACTGCGTGATGAGAATTTCGCGCGTCGCCGGGTCTTGCCAGTGCGTCGCCAAATCTTCGGGCGAGCGATACAGCACGCGCACTTTTTCTGCGGTGTAGTCGGAGAACTGCACCATGCGCAGGTTGTTGCCGTCGGCGTCGAGTTCGTACACGAGGTGCGCGGCGATGACGACGCTGCCGCCATCGACGTAGAATTTTTGCCGCCTGGCTGCGGTTGAGTCGTCTGCAAACAATGGCTGGTTCGGTTCGGCGGGCGGGTATTCCTCGTTCTGCTGCGGGTCGAACTCAACGGTATGTTCCGGCTCGGTGATTTGCCCAGCCTCGTTGGCAGATTCTTCGGTGACTTGCGCGGCCTGGCCGTCAAAGTCGGGGTCGGCGAACAGCCGGGTGGCGCTGCCGGTGTAATCGAGGATGTCAAAAAACAGTTTGTCGTAGTCTTCGCGCACGCGGGTGCCGCGCCCGATGATTTGCTTGAATTCGCTCATCGAACCAATCACGCGTACCAGCACGACATTTTTGACCGTGGGCGCATCGATGCCGGTGGTCAGCATCTGCGACGAGGTGAGGATGGTCGGCGTGGCGGCGTTGGTTTCCAGGTCTTGAAAGCGCGACAAATGGCCGCGCCCGATGTCGCCTTCGACCGAGGTGACGCGGCACACGTAGTTGGGGTTGTGCGCCACCAGATCGGCGTTCAGATTGGATAGCGCGCGCCGCATTTCGTCGGCGTGTTCCTGATCGACGCAGAAAACGATGGTTTTGGCGAAACGGTCGGTGCGTTTGAGATAGTCGGTCAGGTGCTGTGCAACGGCCTCGGTGCGAGCCTTCAGGCTCACCAGGCGTTCGAAATCCTGGGTGTGGTATTCCTCGTCGGGGATTTCCTGGCCGTAGCGGTCGAGCTGGCCGCGCGTGGGCCGCCAGCCTGCCGCATCAAAGCTGGTGATGACGCGATGCACGCGATACGGCGCGAGGAAGCCGTCTTCGATGCCTTGCTTGAGCGAATATTCATACAGCGGCTGACCGAAGTACGCGTAGGTGTCGCGCGATTCTTCGCGCAGCGGCGTGGCGGTCAGGCCAAGCTGAAAGGCGGGTTCAAACCATTCCAGAATCTCGCGCCAGGTCGAGTCCGCGCGGCTGGAACCCCGGTGGCATTCGTCGATGATGATGAGGTCGAAGTAGTCGGGCGAATATTCTTTGTACAAGCCGGGGCGACGTTCGTCTTCGGCGATTGCCTGGTAAGTAGAGAAATAAATCTCGCGGCCTTTGACGGCGTCGCCGTTTTCGATTTTCCAGCGCGCATCGCCGAAGATAGCAAAGGTTTTGTCTTTGGGGTCGTCCACCAGAATGTTGCGGTCGGCCAGAAACAGCACACGCGTCTTGCGCGTGAGGTCGGCGTCCTTGTTCCAGCCGGAATGCCACAGCTTCCAGACGATGTGAAAGGCGGTGGGCGTTTTGCCGGTACCGGTCGCCATCGTCAGCAGGATGCGTTTTTGCCCCGACAGGATCGCGCTCACTGTGCGGTTGATCGCGATTTCCTGGTAGTAGCGCGGGGGCTTGCCGGTGCTGTGATCCAGCGATTGAAGCAGGGTTTTGCCCGCAGCGGGGCTGGCTAGCGGCGTACCCGATGTTTGCCTGCGCCAGAGTTCGTCGGGCGTGGGGTAGCGGTCGATCCGGCTTTCGATGCCGGTCAAAAAATCAAACTCGATAATCTCGCGGCCATTGGTAGCGTAGGCGAATTTGAGCCCGAGAATTTCTGCGTAGTCTTTGGCCTGCTGCAAGCCGTCGCCTGCCGGGGTTTTATAGGGCTTGGCTTCAACTACGGCCAGGGTGAGGTCGCGGCGATAGCGCAGCAGGTAATCGGCGCGTTTGCCTTCGCGCCGTTTCGCGCTGCGGCCAGCCAGTACGATACGGCCATCGGTAAAGCTGCGCTGCTCGGCAATCTCGAACGGCGCATCGCCCCAACCCGCAACCTGAATCGCGGGCGTGACGAATTCGCGACAGGTGTCGGCCTCGCTGAATTCAAACGGATTGGGTGTGTTGCTGATGGTCATGGGTTCTCTTGTTTACGCGTGCAGCGGCGGCTCGTCCATCAATGCGATTTGTTCGCGCAATTCGAGTATCCGCGCCTGCCAGTATTGCTGCGTATTGAACCACGGAAACGCGGCCGGAAAAGCCGGGTCGTCCCAGCGGCGGGCGAGCCAGGCGGCGTAGTGAATCAGCCGTAAAGTTCTGAGTGCTTCGACCAGATGCAGTTCACGCGGATCGAATTCGGCGAAGTCTTCGTAGCCGGTCAGAATCTCGTTCATTTGCGCTTGCTGCTCGTCGCGCTCGCCGGACAGCAGCATCCACAGATCCTGCACCGTCGGCCCCATGCGGCTGTCGTCGAAATCGACGAAATGCGGGCCGGATTCTGTCCACAGCACATTGCCGACGTGGCAGTCGCCGTGCAGGCGGATGGCGGCGACCTTGCCGGCGCGTGCGTAGCAATGCGCCACGCTGGCGAGCGCATGCTCGACCACGCTGTCCCACGCGGCCTTTAGATCGGACGGCAGCCAGTTGCCCGCGCGTAGAAAATCGCGTGAGGCGTAGCCGAAGGTTTCAAGATTCAGTGCAGGGCGGTGCAGAAAATCCGCCTGCGCGCCGACGGCATGGATGCGACCGAGAAAGCGCCCCATCCATTTCAAGGTGTCGGCGCGGTCGAATTCAGGCGTGCGCCCGCCCTGTTTGTGATAGACGGCGAAGCGAAATCCGGCGTGGCGATTCAGGGTGGCGCCGTTCAACTCCAGCGGCGCAACGACTGGAATTTCGCGCACAGCCAGTTCGATGGTGAAGGCATGTTCTTCCAGGATGGCGTCATCAGACCAGCGCTCGGGACGGTAGAACTTGACCACCACGGGAACGCTGTCCTCGACGCCCATCTGGTAGACGCGATTCTCGTAGCTGTTCAGCGCCAGCAGGCGGCCGTCGGCGCGCAAACCCACGCTGTCGAGCGCGTCGAGCGCGCAGTCGGGGGTGAGCGCGGCATAGGGGTGGAGCGAATTCATCATGGTTCGGCGTCAAAACAGCTATAAACGAATCATGCCTCAACTCGCCGTGCGCTTCGCCACATCATGACGCCGCCTGATCCTTTCAGCATGGAACTCTCCCGCCATATCTGGGAGACCCGCTACCGCGCTGCGGGCGAGGCCGACATCCACGCCAGTTGGCAGCGGGTGGCGCAGGCGATCGCACAGGCCGAAGTGAACGACCGCGACGCCTGGGCCGCGCGCTTTGTCGGCCTGCTCGATCGTTTCCGCTTCCTGCCCGGCGGTCGCATTCTCGCCGGCGCGGGCGTCGGCCACCGGGTGACGCTGTTCAACTGCTTCGTCATGGGCGCAATCGAAGACGATCTCGAACACATTTTCGACGCGCTGAAGGAAGGCGCGCTCACCATGCAGCACGGCGGCGGCGTGGGCTACGATTTTTCCACCCTGCGCCCGGCCGGCATGGTGGCGGCGGCGACCGGCAGCATCGCCTCCGGCCCGGTGTCGTTCATGCATATCTGGGACGCGATGTGCGCCACCATGCTGTCGACCGGCGCGCGCCGTGGCGCGATGATGGCGACGCTGCGCTGCGACCATCCCGACATCGAAACCTTCGTCGACGCCAAGCGCGACCCCGCGGTGTTGCGGCACTTCAACCTGTCGGTGCTGGTGAGCGATGCGTTCATGGCGGCGGTGGCGGACGATCGCGACTGGCCGCTGCGGTTTCCCGGACTCGCAGACGGCCGCACCGTGAAAGCGCGAGTGCTGTGGCAGCGCATCTTGCATGCGGCTTATGACACGGCCGAACCCGGCGTGCTGTTCGTTGACCAGATCAACCGCGACAACACGCTCGCCGACCGCGAGACACTGAGCGCCACCAATCCCTGCGGCGAAATTCCCCTGCCACCTTACGGCGCCTGCGACCTCGGTTCGCTCAATCTTTCAGCTTTCGTGGTGTCGCCTTTCGCCGCCGATGCCCGGCTCGACCTGGATGCGCTGGCCGGCGCTGCCGCGCTTGCGGTGCGATTTCTCGACAATGTCATCGACGTCTCACGCTATCCGCTGCCGGCGCAGGCCGCACAAGCACGGCTCACGCGGCGTATCGGGCTCGGCATCACCGGGCTGGCGGACGCGCTGGTGCTGCTTGGCTTGCGTTACGACAGCGACGCTGCGCGCACGCTGGCCGCGTGTGCAATGCAGACCCTGCGCGACGCGGCGTATCGCGCGTCGGTCGATCTCGCCCGCGAGAAGGGTTCGTTTCCCGGGCTCGACCGCGCCGCGTTTCTGTCCAGCGGTTTTGCAACCCGCCTGCCGCAAGACATCCGCGCCGCCATCGCCGCGCACGGCATCCGCAACAGCCACCTGCTGGCGATCGCCCCGGCCGGCACCATCAGCCTGCTGGCCAACAATTGCTCCAGCGGCATCGAGCCGATTTTTGCCGCCGAGGCCGAACGCCGCGTGCTGGAAGCGGACGGCGCCTATCGCAGCCACCGCGTGGTCGATCACGCGCTGCAACGCTGGCAACAGCAGGGTCGCAGCGGCGTCCCGCCCGCGCTGATCGAGGCGCGCCAGATCGATCCGCTCGCCCATCTGCACATGCAGGCAGCGCTTCAGCCTTTTGTCGATAACGCCATTTCCAAGACCATCAACGTCGCCGCCGATATCCCGTTCGACCGCTTTCAGGATATCTACCGGCAAGCGCATGCGCTGGGTCTCAAGGGCTGCACCGTGTTTCGGCCTAACCCCGTCACGGGCGCCATTCTCAGCCAGCCACCCGCGGCTGAGCGCGTGCAGTGCTGCGGCATCGAGCGCGAGGCGGATTAGGAGGTGGCGGCACGCAGCGCCAGCTTGCGCGCCCGGTCCAGCCGCTTGATCGCGGCTTCGCGCCGCGTGGCCTCGGCACGACCGGCTGCGGCCTCGACATAGACCAGTTCCACCGGGCGGCGGCTGCGCGTGTAGCGCGCGCCCGGCGCGCCGTTGCCGTTGTGTTCGGCCACGCGGCGCGCGGGGTCGGTGGTGATGCCGGTGTAGAGCGTGCCGTCGGCGCAGGCCAACATGTAGATGTACCAGACGGAGGCGGACATGACGCCATCATACGTCCCCACGCCATCGTTTGAAGGCGGCGCTCAGGTGGTTTAGAGTTCAGCCCCATGCAAATCGAATGCTATGCTCAGCGCCTGCTCAACCCGTTTCGCGGGGTGGTGCATGTGATTCGTTACCAGTCGGCCGAGGCGGTGACGACCGACGGCATCGAGTGGGACATCTATGTGGCCAACGACGCCCTGCTCGACGGCCTCGGGCGCGCGGGCAGGCGAGCGCAGATTTCCGACATCCGCTACGGCCACTGGTCGGCGGAAAAAGGGCTCAAGCGCGGGCCGCTGTTTCCGTCCGACGACTTCAAGCGGCTGGAGCACATGGGCGCGGTGGTGTACGAACATCTGCTCGGCGTGCATCGCGAGCTGCCGTTCGAATTCCACGATCCGTTCGAACTGTGGCTGCTCGACCGCCACGAGCAGCCGCTGGCGCTGTTGCATAGCGTGCGCACCGACAGCGAAACCGACACCAAACCACCGCTCGACTGGCGCGCGGGGATGGCCGCGCAGGAACAGTTCCAGAGCGCGGCGATTGCCGGCCTGACCGAATCTGCCGGGGCCTATCTGACCCGTTATGTGAACAGCCTCGCCAGCGGCGTGGCGCAGTGGTTTCGCCGCTCCGACGACGGCGCCGGACTGGGGCTGCATACGCTGAAAGGCGGTGATCATTTGCGCGGGCGTGTGCTTGAGGCTGACGCCTTCCCGCCGCTATTCATCGCGACTGCCGGGATGGATGCGGCGCACACCCGGCTGGTGCACGACTATCACGCCTGGCAGGCGCCGTGGATGCTGTTGCTGCCGAACCTGGACGCGGCCACCCGCAGCGCGCTGGAAGCCGCCGCCTGCCAGCAGGCCGAATCGATTGAAAAACATTGCCGCTTATACCCGGCGGTGATCGACCGCGCAGCGCTCCAGGCGGCGCGGGTGGAGGCGGCGCTGATGCGCAGCCAGCCGCGCGCCAGACAGCCGGACGAGGCGATGCCGATTGCCTACATCGAACTGGGCAGCACCGAGAGCGGTTAATGCCGCTCGCGTGCGCCCGCATGAATTACATGCGGATCGGCTCGAAGGTCGCGTCCAGATTCTGGTCGTCGCAGTAATCCAGAAAATCGCCGCGCAGGGTGGCGATGTGGGCGTCGGCGGGGATGCCGAGCGTCATGTGAACGGCGAACATCGGCGCGCCGGTGTGCGGCGCGGGATAGGTTTCGGTTTCCAGCGCTTCGATGTTGATGTGCAGCTTGGCGAAAAAATTGGCGAGGCTGTTCACAATCCCGGGCTGGTCGAGCGCCGCGACTTCGACGCTGTAGGGAATCAGCGGCTTGTCGGAACGGCTGATGCGGGTGCGCTGCTGGATCAGCGACAGCCCCAGTTCCTCGCCGACCGCCGTCAGCCGCGCTTCCAGTTTGGCCAGCGCGTCCCAACTGCCGGTTACCCGCATCAACAGCGCAAAGCGGCCGCCGAGCACGGCCATGCGCGATTCCTCGATGTTGCAGCCGGATTCGCTGATGCGGCGGGTGAAGCCTTCCACCAGGCCAATTTTGTCTTCGCCGCTGGCGGTGATGACCAAAGATTCGGTGTCGTTGCTCATTAAATCAGTCCTCTGTCGGATAGCTCTTTTTTGATATACGCGTAAAAAATCGGCGCCGCGATGACGCCCTGCACGCCGAAGGCCGCTTCCATCACCAGCATGGCGATCAGCAGTTCCCACGCGCGTGCCTTGATCTGCCCGCCGATGATACGGGCATTCACGAAATATTCGAGTTTGTGGATGACGATCAGAAATCCCAGCGATGCGGCGGCCGCCTGCGGCGAATGCGACAGCGAAATAATGACGATGACCGTGTTGGAAATGAGATTGCCCAGCACCGGCAACAGGCCGACCAGGAAGGTGACGACGATCATGGTTTTGGTGAACGGCAGGTGTACGCCGAATGCGGGCAGCACCAGCAGCAGGTAAACGCCGGTCAGCACGGCGTTCAGCGCCGAGATGCGCACCTGCGCAAACACCACGCGGCGGAAGGCGTCGCCGAGGCGATGTACGCGTTCGCTCATGGCCTGTGTCAGCGGCGCCAGCGTTTGTTGCGGACGCGCTTCACGTAGCGCGATGAAGCTGCCGATGACGAGGCCAATGATGAAATGCAGCAGCACGCCCCCGGCATTGCCGCTGTATTTGCGGATGTCCAGCGCGTGGATGCGCAGCCATTCGACCAGCCCGGCGCGGATCACCGAACCGTCGCCTTGCGGCAGCCAGTCCGCCGCCCACGGCGGCAGCAGCTCACGCGAGTTTTCGATGATCTCGGCCATTTTGCCCAGCAAACCGGCGATGCCGCCTTCGGCGCGCACATACAGAATCACCCCGGCGGTCATGCCGCCCAGCACGCCCAGCACGATCAAGGTGATGAGCGACACCACCAGCACCTTGGCCCAGATGTGGTCGAGCCGGCCAATGACAAAACGCGGCGCCAGCATATGCACCAGTTGCACCATCAGCAAGCCCGCCAGCAGACTGGGCAGCAGGTGGAGGCTCAGGGTGACAAGCAGACCCGCTGCCATCAGCAGCCAGGCGGCGATTTGGTAGCGGTTGGCGGGATGGTTCGGTGATTGCGTCATGGCCGCCACAGTGCCAAACAAGTGCGGATGAGGCAAGCGGCGCTTGCTGTGGTGTGGCGCACGATCTACAGTACACGCCAGATATGATGCCCATCCGCCAGCAAATCCGCAGCAATTTCGTCGCCCTGGTCAGCCTGCTGGTGGCCTTGTCCACGCTCGGTTATTCGGCCTGGCGGCAGGAGCGGACCGAAGACAATCGCACCCAGCGCGCAGCAGCGTTCAGCATGTTGCAGACCGCCGAGGAACTTCAGAGCGTGGTGGACTTTGCGCATTACGATGGCGACCGCACGGCGGGCAATCCGATCAAGGGCTGGGGCAAAGTGCTGTATCTGCGTGACCTCGGCATTCTCATGCCGCTGCGCGTGCAAGCTCGCGTACGCGCAGTGCAAACCGCCTGGCAGCGCGACTGGCAGGCGCTGCCACAGGACGAAGCGGCAGTGCAGCGCATCACCGCCGAAATCGAAACCCTGCGGACAGAAATTCGGGTCATGCTGGTGCGTTTGCAGTAAGCGCCCGCCATCGTCCTAAACGCGCTCTGCCGCGCGACCCTCATACCCGAGGGCTGCGCCTATCCGTGCAGCGGCGGCTTGCAGTGCGTCCGGCCAGCCTGGCTTGTGGCGATCCGCCGGGGCAGAAATCGACAAGCCCGCGACCAGTTTGCCATCGGCGTCACGAATCGGCGCGCCGATGCAGGCCACCCCCAGCTCGGCTTCTTCGCGGTCATGCGCCAACTGGCTCTGGCGGATGGCGTTCAGTTCGACGTTCAGGCGGTCGAGAGTGGTCAGGGTGTTGGCGGTGTACGTCGGCAGACCGGTGCGCTCGGCGTAGCCCATCACGCCGCTGGCGCTGTCTTCGGCGAGAAAGATCTTGCCGACGGCGGTGACGTGCAGCGGCGCATGCGCCCCCACCACCTGCACCACCTGAATCATCGTTTGCCCGCCCGACACGCGTTCAATGTAGACCGCTTCGTCGCCGCGCCGCACGATCAGGTTCACCGTTTCGCCGGTCGCCTCGGCGAGCTTTTGCATGTGCGGCATCGCCACCTGGCGGATGTTGAGCCGGGAACGTAAGCGATTGCCCACTTCCAGCCAGCGCACGCCCAGATCGTATTCGCCTGCTCCGGTTTTCTCCACCAGACCATGCGCAATGAGCGCACCGAGGATGCGATGTGCGCTCGCAGTATGAAGCTCAGCGTCTGCCGCCAGGCGCGATAAAGCGATGGAACCGGGCGCGCGGGCGAGCAGATTGACCAACGCCATGGCGCGGTCGAGCACTTGAATCGATGAGGCTGCGTTTTTCATAGTGTGAAAATTTATCACGTAATGTGAAATTTAACCAAAAGCCTGCTTCAATGCGCCTATAAATTTCACACTGCGCAAAGCAGTTTCACATTATGAAAGGAAGCGCATGAATGCCATGCCCAACACCCCGACTGACTTCGTGCCGACTTTCTGCGACGGCATACAGTATTTTGCGAGCACTTTTCCCGAGCTGGAGCGACTGGGCGCCACGCCGCTGCTAAACGCGACCACGCCTGCGTTACCCGACCCGGCCAGCGAAGCGGCGGTGTTCCAGACCCTGCTTGCCGCAGACGCGCTGCGCTACCTGACGCTGCAAATCACGGGGAGCAAGTCCTCCGGCCATCCCGGCGGGTTTGCGTCGAGCGCCGATGCGGTCGCCGCGCTCCACCTGCTCGGCCATCGCAACATGCTGACCGAAGTGGGTCACCACGCGCCGGGGTTTTATGCGGCGATGTTTCTCGATACCTCGCTCGAAGCGATGGGCATCCACACGGTGGCGGAACTGTGTACGCGCTTTCGCGAAATGCACGGTCTGCTCGGCCACCTGTCGGGCGCGATACCCGGGCTGCTCGCCCCCGCCGGACCACTCGGCCAAGGTCAGCATTTCGCGCTGGCGGGTGCGCTGCTGAATCGGGGTAAGTTGTTTCCCGTCACCATCGGTGACGGCGGTCTGGGCGAGCCGTACATCATGAGCGCGTTCCAGCACTTCGCCACCGCCTACCCGGACGTGACCAATTACCTGCCGGTGCTGGTGTGGAACGGCTATTCGCAGGAACACCACAGCATGGTGTCGCTGTGGGACAACGCACGAATGGCAGCATACTGGCGCGCGCATGGTTTTGACGAAGTGCATCTGGTGGACGCGCGAAACTTCGCCGACACGCCCGATGCACCCGCGTATGCAGATTCGACGACGTTTGAGTTCAAGGCACGCATGGCTTTTACAGCCGCCATCCTGAAAGCGGCCAGCGATGCGGCTCAATCCGCATTGTCCGGCCGCCGCGCCTGTCTCATCGTCAAGCAGTTGAAGGGCGCGGGCGTGCATGCCACCGGCGCCAAGTCCCACAATCTGTATGCGCACCACACGCTGGAATCCGACGACGTGAAAAGCGGCCTGCAACGCCGCGCCCTGCCGGTGCAGGCATGGACGATCACACGCGAAAACTTCCGTCACGCCGGTGGCGGCGCAGCGGCCAAAGTGGCGGTGACCGAGACTGCACGCGCGCTGGCTGATCTGGGCACGCTGCCGCTGCAAGACCTCACGCTGGGTGAATCCGCCGTGCCGACTACGGTGTTCGGCACCCTGGTGGCGCACGTCGGAAAATGCGATCCGTCCTTCATCGTCACCAACGCCGACGGCAACGAAGCCTCGGGCATGGCCAACATCAACCAGGCGTTGACCATCCGCCACCCCACTGCCGACGCGCTGTATTTTCAGGGGCCGCACGGCCAGGTGTACGAGCCGCTCAACGAAGATGCCTGCGCCGGTCTCGCCGTCGGCGTGTCGCTGTTCGGCGGGCGCAGCCTGTGGTGCAGCTACGAATCCTTCGCCATCAACGGCCTGCCGATCTGGCAAACGGTGACGCAGGCGATGGCCGAACTGCGGCGCAAAACGCCGGCTACGGTGTGCCTGTTTACCGCCGGTGCGCTCGAACAGGGCCGCAACGGCTGGACGCACCAGCGCCCGGAAATCGAAAATTACTTTGCTGCGATGATGAAAAACGGCAACGTCTACCCGCTGTTCCCGGTGGACGCCAACATGATCCAGGCGTGTTACGACTGGGCGCTCAAACAATCAAACAAGGGCGTGGTCATCACCGCCTCGAAGTCGCCGCTGCCGGTGCGTACCACGCTCGCGCAGGGGGTCGAGGCGATCCACAACGGTGCGCTGACACTTCAAAGCAGTGCCGGTAAAAAAACCGTGGTGTTCGCGGTGGCGGGTGATCTGGTGTTGCTACCGGTGTTCGCTGCCGCCGAAGCGCTGAAGCAGGCTGGTATCGGTTCGCGCATCGTCGCCGTAGTCAACCCGCGCCGCCTGTACCGACCGCACGACGTGCTGTGGAACACCGTGTCGGAACCCGATGGCCGCTTCCTCGACGACGACGGCTTCAACGCGCTGTTCGACGGCGACGCGCTGATCGCCGTGTCCGGCGGCCCCTCGGCGATGCTCGAACCGGTACTGCTGCGCACCCGCGCTTTGATGCGCGATACCTTTTGCTGGAAGCGCGGCGAAACCACCGCCAGCGCGCAAGCTTTGTTCGACTTCAACGGCATGAATGCCGATGCGCTAGCCGCGCGCGCGACGGCGATGCTGGGCTGACATGAGCCCGAAAATCGTCGTTCTCGACGACGACCCCACCGGCTCGCAGACCGTGCATTCCTGTCTGCTGCTCACGCGCTGGGACGTCGCCACCCTGAAAATGGCGCTGGCCGATGCCGCGCCGCTGTTTTTCGTGCTGACCAACACGCGCGGCATGGATGCGGAAAATGCGGCAGCGGTGACGCGCGAGGTGTGCCGCAACCTGCGTCTGGCGCTCGCTGATTATGCGCATCCGGTGCTGTTCGTATCGCGCTCGGATTCCACCCTGCGCGGCCATTACCCGGTGGAAATCGATGTCATGGCAAGCGAACTCGGGCCGTTCGATGCGACCTTGCTGACCCCGGCGTTTTTTGAGGGCGGGCGCATCACGCGCGACAACACGCATTACCTGATGACCGACGGCCAGCCGGTGCCGACGCATCAAACCGAGTTCGCGCGCGATTCGGTGTTTGGTTACTCGACCAGTTATCTGCCGGATTACATCGCCGAAAAAACCGGCGGCCGCGTTCCGGCGCACCGTGTCGCGTGCTTATCGCTGGACGATCTGCGCGCGGGCAAGGCCGATGCCTGGCTGGCCGATTTGCGCGACCAGGCGGTGGGCGTGGTCAACGGCGAAACGCCCGACGATTACGCGCGCTTTGCCGATGCCGTGTTGCAGGCGGCGGCCAATGGCAAGCGCCTGCTGTTTCGCAGCGCCGCCTCGCTGCTCACCGCGCTGGCCAAACTGCCGCCGCAGCCGGTGGCCGCCGAAACCTTTGCGCAACTGGTGCGCGGCCATCGGCCCGGCGCGGTTGTGGTCGGCTCGCACGTTGCCAAAACCACCGCGCAGTTGGCCGAACTATTGAAACTGCGCGGCACCGTCGGCCTGCCGCTCGACGTGGCGCGCTTGCCAGAAGGACGCGCAGACTGCGCGGCGGAACTGATCGCCAGCATCGCGCACGCCCACGCGCGCGGGCTGACGCCGGTGGTGTACACCAGCCGCAGCGAGCGCCCGTTCGCCTCGCCCGCCGAGCGCCTGGCTTTCGGTGTAGCGGTGTCGGCCACGCTGATGGAGGTGGTGCGCAGCCTGCCGCCGACGCTCGGATTTCTGGTCAGCAAAGGCGGCATCACGTCGAACGATGTGTTGTCCTGCGGCCTCGCGCTCACCGCAGCGCGCGTGCTCGGGCAAATCCTGCCCGGCGTAACCGTGGTGCAGACGCCCGCCGATCACCGTCTGCCGCAGATGCCGGTGGTGATTTTCCCCGGCAACGTCGGCGACAACGATGCGCTGGCCGAGGCGGTTCGGCGGCTGGCGGCGGGTTCGCGGTGAAGGCCGCTTTTTGATGCGGCACGAATTGACCATGAATGTAGGTCGGGCTTCAGCCCGACAAGTCGGCCTAAAGGCCGACCTACAGTCGCGGATAAAGCTGGCCGGATCAATAAGCTACACTCGACGCTTCATCGTGTTGCAAGCAAGCCCATGCTGAATCCCGCGTTCATCGCCCAGTTGCGCAGTCTGGTGCCTGCCGCCAACCTGCTGTTCGAGCGCGAAGACCTGGTGCCGTTCGAGTCGGACGGGCTGTCGGCCTACCGCAACATTCCCGACGTGGTGGTGCTACCGGAAAACGAAGCGCAGGTTGCCGCCATCCTCAAGCTATGCCGCGCCGAAAACGTGCCGGTGGTGGCACGCGGCGCGGGCACCGGGCTGGCGGCGGGGGCGCTGCCGGTCGATGGCGCGGTGCTGCTGGTGCTGGCCAAACTCAATCGCATCAAGGCGCTCGACCCGCTCGCGCGCACGGCAGTGGTCGAACCCGGCGTGCGCAATCTGGCCATTTCTGAAGCCGCAGCAATGCATGGTTTGTACTACGCGCCCGATCCCTCGTCGCAGATCGCGTGTTCCATCGGCGGCAACGTGGCCGAAAATTCCGGCGGCGTGCATTGCCTGAAATACGGGCTGACGGTTCACAACATTCTCAAGCTGCGCGCGTTCACTATCGACGGCGAGCTGCTCGAAATCGGCAGCGAATCTTTGGACTCGGCAGGCTACGATTTGCTCGCATTGATGACCGGTTCGGAAGGCATGTTGGCGGTCGTCACCGAAGTCACCGTCAAACTCTTGCCGCGCCCCGAGCGCGCGCAGGTGGTGCTGGCCGCGTTTGATGACGTGGCGAAAGCGGGGGCGGCGGTCGGCAACATCATCGCGGCGGGGGTGATTCCGGCAGGGCTGGAAATGATGGACAAGCTCGCCATCGAAGCCGCCGAGGCGTTTGTCCACGCCGGTTATCCGACGGACTGCGCCGCGCTGTTGCTGTGCGAAGTGGACGGCGTGAACGAAGAAGTGTCGGACGACATCGCCACCGTGCGCCGCGTGCTCACTGAATCGGGTGCGACAGAAATCCGCACCGCCGAAGACGAAGCGCAGCGGCTCAAATTCTGGGCCGGGCGCAAGGCCGCGTTCCCGGCGGTGGGGCGGTTGGCACCCGATTACTACTGCATGGACGGCACGATTCCGCGCGCGCAATTGCCCCGCGTACTCACGCGCATCGCCGAGATGAGCGTGGAATACAGCCTCGCCGTCGCCAACGTGTTTCACGCGGGCGACGGCAACCTGCACCCGCTGATTTTGTTCGACGCCAACGTGCCGGGCGAGCTGCACAAAGCGGAAGAATTCGGCGGCAATATCCTTGAGCTGTGCGTCGAAGTCGGCGGCAGCATTACCGGCGAACACGGCGTCGGCGTCGAAAAAATCCGGCAGATGTGCGTGCAGTTCAGCTCGCCGGAACTGCTGCGCTTTCATGATGTAAAAGCTGCCTTCGACCCTGATCGCCTGCTCAACCCCGGCAAGGCCGTGCCCGAACTTCACCGCTGCGCCGAATGGGGCGCGATGCACATTCACGGCGGGGTGTTGCCGCACCCCGAGTTGCCGAGATTTTGATGTTTCCGCGCAATTTGCCAAACCCGGATTTTTGTAATACAGTGGTATTACACCAACAGCAGGAGTCCATTATGACACTCACTGTCCGCCTCCCCGGCGATCTCGAAGACAGTCTGGATCGCTTTTGCACTGCCAGCGGCAAGACCAAAAGCTGGGTGGTCAACGAGTCGCTCGCTGCCTATCTGGTTCTACAAGCCCCCGCGCCGCACGCGCTGTGGCAGCAGTTTCTCCCGGCTTCTGGCAGCCGCAACAATCCAAACAGCGGCGACCTCGCCGAGCGTCACTCCGCCATCCTGAAAGCCAAGCTGCGTGCCAGGCATCCCCGTTAATCCAGTCGCGCCAGCCAGCCGCAGCGTGCTGGCCGACACCGGTGCATTAGTCGCCCTGTTCGATCCGGACGACCATTGGCACGCACGCGCAGCAGCGGCCATCGCCGCCCTGCCGTCCGGCACGCAGCTCGTCACCAGCCTCGCCATCGTCACCGAAGTCACGCATTTACTCGACTTTGACTTGCGCAATCAATGGGCGTTTCTCGACTGGCTGACCGCAGGCGGTGCGCAGGTGCGCGACATATCGGTCGAAGGCATCGCCGCCTGCCGTGCGCGGATGGAAAAGTATCGCGACCGTCCGATGGACTTTGCCGACGCCACGCTGGTCTGGCTGGCGGAGCAGGAAGGCATCGCCGCCATCCTCAGCATTGATTCCGATTTTTCTGTCTACAAAGTTGGCCGCAAAAAACTGGTCAATCTCATCGCCGATGCTTGACGTACTGATCGACCGCATCCGCGCCGCGCACGCCGACGCGACCGCGCTCACCATCACGGGCGGCGGCAGCAAGGCGTTTTACGGCAACCCGTGCGCGGGCGCGGCGCTCGACACGACGGCGCTCACAGGCATCGTCGACTACCAGCCGAAGGAACTGGTGCTGACCGCGCGCGCCGGTATGCCACTGGACGAAATCGAGGCGCTGCTGGCCGAACACGAGCAGATGCTCGCATTCGAGCCACCCCACTTCGACGGCACGGCCACCCTCGGCGGCTGTGTGGCAGCCGGATTGTCAGGCCCGCGCCGCCCCTACGCCGGATCGGTACGCGACTTCGTGCTGGGGGTACGGATGATCGACGGCGCCGGCCAGCCGCTGCGTTTCGGCGGCCAGGTCATCAAGAACGTCGCCGGCTACGATGTGTCGCGCTTGATGGCGGGTAGCCTTGGCACGCTCGGACTCATCACCGAAGTCTCGCTCAAAGTGCTGCCGCGCCCGGCAGCCGAAACCAGCCTGCAATTCGAGCTGAACGAGGCCGATGCGATCCTGAAAATGAACCAGTGGGCGGGACAGCCGTTACCGCTGTCGGCAACGAGTTGGCATGCCGGTTTGCTCACGGTTCGCCTGTCGGGCGCGGCGTCGGCTGTCCACGCCGCACAGACCAGACTCGGCGGCGAGGCGCTGAAGGAGGCCGCCGCTTTCTGGCAGCGCGTGCGCGACCAGTCCACGCCGTTTTTCGACCAGCGCAAGCTGTGGCGGCTGGCGGTGAAATCCAGCACGCCGCCGCTGCAACTGGGTGACGCGCAATGGATCGAGTGGGGCGGTGCGGTGCGCTGGCTCGCCAGCGACTTGCCTGCGGCTGCGCTGTTTGAAGCCGCAAAAGGCTGCGGCGGCCACGCCACCCTGTTTCGCGGCGACGCACTGGCAGGCGGCAATTTTTCCCCACTGTCCCCCGCGCTGCTGAGGGTGCACCGCAATCTGAAACAGCGTTTCGATCCGCGTGGCATTTTCAATCGCGGGCGGCTCTACCCGGACATGTAAATGGAACTCGACACCATCGACCATCTGGTGCTAACCGTGCGCGACATTCCGGCGAGCATCGCGTTTTACACGCGCGTGCTGGGTATGCGTGAAATCCGCTTCGGCGACAACCGCCGTGCGCTCGCTTTCGGCTGCTGCAAACTCAACCTGCATCAGGCCGGCAATGAGTTCGAGCCGAAAGCCGCTTGCCCGATGCCCGGCGCGGCCGATGTTTGCCTGCTGACGCGCACACCGATGGAGGCCATCGTTCAGCATCTCGCGACCCAGCAGGTAGCGATTGAAACTGGCCCGGTGCAACGCACTGGCGCACAAGGGGCGATCCTCTCGGTGTACCTGCGCGATCCCGACGGCAATCTGATCGAGCTTGCCAACCCGCTCGCCTGACATGCGCCGAACCTGATATGCAGACCACCCTCGCCCCCGAATTCCGCAACACCCCCGATGGCGACACCGCTGAATCCATTTTGCGTTCGTGCGTGCATTGCGGCTTTTGCCTCGCCACCTGCCCCACTTATCAAATTCTCGGCAACGAACTCGACTCGCCGCGCGGCCGCATCTACCTGATGAAGCAACTGCTGGAAGGGGCGGCGCCGACCGCCAAAACCCAGCTTCATCTCGATCGCTGCCTCACCTGCCGCAATTGCGAAACCACCTGCCCATCGGGGGTGGAATACGGCAAGCTGCTCGATATCGGGCGTCATCTGGTCGAAGAAAAAGTCGGGCGCGGCGCGCGCGCGACGGCCACCCGTGCAGTCATCAAAAACGGCCTGCTGTCGCCCGCCCTGTTCAACGGCGCGCTGAAACTCGGCCAGGCGGTGCGCAGCGTGCTGCCCGCCGCGCTGAAAGCGCGCATTCCAGCCGCCGAGTCGCCCGGCGACTGGCCGCACCCGCGCCACACCCGAAAAATGCTGGTGCTCCAGGGCTGCGTGCAGCCCGGCCTCAAGCCCAACATCAACGCCGCCACCGCACGCGTGCTCGACCGGCTGGGAGTTTCATTGATCGTTGCGGACGAAGCGGGCTGCTGCGGCGCGCTGGCGCATCATCTCAACGACCACGCCGGCGGCCTGAACGCCATGCGCCGCAATATCGACGCCTGGCTGCCGCACCTCGATGCCGGGGTTGAAACCATCGTGATGACCGCCTCCGGCTGCGGCGTGATGGTGAAGGATTACGGCTGGCAATTGCGCCATGACCCGGCCTATGCCGACAAAGCGGCGCGCGTATCCGCTGCGACAAAAGACATTTCAGAAATACTCGTTGGCGAACGCGAAGCGCTCAAACCCCTCACCGCTCACCGCTCACCGCTTACCCAAAATCGCATCGCCTACCATCCACCCTGCACCCTGCAACACGGGCAGAAACTTGGCGGCGAGGTTGAAGCGCTGCTGACGCAAGCCGGATTCGAGCTCACCCCGGTGGCCGAGCAACACCTGTGCTGCGGCTCGGCCGGGACGTATTCGATCCTGCAACCCGAAATCGCCAAGCAGTTAAAAACGCGCAAGCTCGGCCACCTGCAAGCGGGCGCGCCGGAGATGATCGTCACCGCCAACATCGGCTGTCTCACCCATCTGCAATCGGGCAGCAAGGTTCCGGTGCGGCACTGGATTGAACTGCTCGACGCAGCGCTGGCTCCTGCTGCGCGTTAAGACCTGCGTAAATCCTGCGGCTGGTTGAAATTGGCAAACCCGGCTGCCTCAAATTTCACCGTGGTCGAGTCCAGCCCCGCCTGCCAGTGCCGCACCGCGCGTTCGCCGCGTGCCAGATAGGCGGCCAGATTCTCGCGCTGGCCGGTGCGCACGATGAAACAACTGTGATGGATCCGGGTGTCGTCGGCCGCGACCGCCAGCGGCACATTTTGTTGCCGGGCGGCATCGAGCAGGCGCGCGGCCAGGTCAAAGGGCAGATGCGGGGTGTCGCAGGGCGTAACCAGCAGCCAGTCGGCCACGACCGCTTGTAGCGCGGCCAGCACGCCCGCCAGCGGACCGGGAAAATCGGGCAGGGTGTCGGGCAGCACGCGGTGGCCGTATGCCGCGTAGGTGTCGAGGTTGCGGTTGGCGCTGATCACGAGTTCGCCGACCTGCGGTGCCAGCGCCGCCAGCGCCCACTCGATCAGCGGGCGTCCCCGATAGTCGATCAAGCCCTTGTCGGCGCCGCCCATGCGCTGCCCCTGGCCGCCCGCCAGGATGACGGCGGCGATCCGCACTGCCCCCGGTTTACTGCCGCCGCCGGGCATAAAGATGGAAGCGGTCGGAGCGGTCGCCGGGGCGCGCGCCTTCCCACTGCTTGATCCAGCCGGGCGGGATCCGGGGTGTTTTTTCGTCGCCACGGGTTTCCGTCAGCAACCAGTTGCAACTGGGGTCGGCGGGCGCAAACTGGCGTTCGCTGTGATAGGCCAGCAGCAGACGCTGTTGACTGCGCACCCGAAGCGTCTGGATGCAGTCGGTCGGCGGCACCTGCTCCGCCAGCACTTCGCCGACGCTGGCATAGCTCAGACGGCGGTCGAGCGGCGCCTGGAACAACGCCAGCAGCAGCACCCAGATAAAGGTCATGCTCGCGGTCCACACCAGCATGGGGCGCAGCGGCGAGCGCCGAAGGCGCGCGAGCACCACGACCCAGATCAGGGTGACCAGCGCGCCCAGCGCCAGCGTCCACGGCCGCAATGTGCCGACGTCGCTCACGCCGAGTTTGGTCAGTCGCGCCGCCAGCCGCGCCGGGGTGCCGAGGTCGTGCGCGCTCCAGTAAACCCACAGCACCAGCCCGATGAAACCGAACAGCATGACGCCGAACCACAACAGCGCGTAGGCCGCGCCGCGCCGCAGGGTGAGCAGTCCGGCGGCGCCCAGCACGCTTAGCGGCAGCAGCAGAATGAGACCCTGTTCCTCGCCGGGCTGGGGGTCGAAGGCATACAGACCGAGCAGGCCGAGCAGTACGCCAACCGGCAGCACGATGCCGGGCGTGCGCCACTGGCGGCGGCCGTGATACAGCGCCCAAGCCGCCAGCGGCCACGCCGGCCAGGCGTACCAGCCGAGGATGCCGAGGTAAAAGCCCGGTTGGTGCGGGCCATCAAACCAGCGTTGCAGACTGAGCGCGCGAGCGAGCGGGACGGTCTGCGTGACGAGATACGCCAGCCACGCCGCGCCCGCGGCGAGCGCGAGACCTAGACCCCGGGACTGCGCGCGCCGTGCCGCCGGTGAACGATAGTCTGCCAATAGCAGCGGCAAGGTCGCGGCCAGCAGCAGGAACAGCAGGGCTTCGGCCTCGCCGCCCGCCAACAGCATCAGCGTCGTCCCGCCGCCTAGCGCCCAACTGCTGCGGGGGTCGTGCGGCAGACTGGCGAGGCCATACAGCATGATCGCGGCGGCGGCGAACTGGGCGGTCGCGGCATTCAGTTCGTGACCGCGCACCAGCAGCCCGAAACAGCCCAGCAGGGTCAGTGCGGCGGCCCAAGCCGCTTCCGCGCCGTACAAGACACGCGCCGCGCGCGCGACAAAAAACAGCGCCAGCGCGATGAACAGGCCCGAGGCCAGTCGCGCGCCATCCGGCAAAGGCAGCAATGACGAGGTGAGCCAGGCGGTGGCGCTGGCCACCCAGTAATACAGCGGCGGCGTGTCGAGCGCGGCCTGCGGCGCGACGCCGCTGGCAAGCATCTGCCACAGATGGATGAAGTGCTCGCCGTCGCCGCCTTTCCACGGCGCGTGTCCGATCAGGCCGGGCAACAGCCAGGCGGCGCAGAGCAGCAGCAGTCCAAGCTGCGGCAGGGTCGCTGCGCAACAGCGGGGCTCCCGCCGGCGTACTCCTTGCGGGTGCTGCGGAAGGGAAAACAGGCGCTTATTGAACAATTTTCAGTCGCTGGCCGGGGCTGGGTTCGCCGGCGGGATAGAGATCGTTGATCAGCCGCAACTGGCTTTCGGCGTCGCTTCCCAAAGGCGAGGTTGCGGCCAGGCTCGCCATGGTGGCGCCGGGCTGGGCGCTGACCAGTTTCAGCACGTAAGGCCGAGCCGCCTGCATTTCGGCGGGGGTGATCGCGTGGAAGCTGTTGATCGCCGCGCGCAGGGTGCTGCGCTCGCGGTCATAAACCGGCCTGTCCTGGGTCATGCCGGCAATCAGATACTGCGTGCCCTTGAACACCACTGCGGCCGCCACCACCGGCTTGCTTTGCCGCGTGCCCGCCGCGAACGCTGCCGGATAACCGCTGAGGGTTCCGTTGTCGAAGCGCGCGCCGGCGTCCAGCTTGAGTCCGCTTTGCAGCGTTGCCAGCGGCTGGTCGTTCTTCGGACCTTGTTGCAGCTCGATCAGCGCATCGCCAGTCGGACTTGCCGCCATCACCCGGTCGGGGCGGTTTTGCACCCGCCAGCCCGGCGGAAACTGGATCGCCAGCCCCAGCTTGGCGTGCAGCAACTGGTTGTTGCGGATGACGCCTTGATCGGGACTGTCGCCGAAAACCACGCCGTCCATTTGTTGCAGGTATTCATTGCGGCCTTCGCGCGGATGGGCGACGGTGTATTGATTCGCCTCGCCCACCACTTGCTTCAAGCGCGCGTCGTTGCTGGGATGGGTGTCGAAGGTGCCGTGGTAGCTGCGCGGCGCGCGGCCATCGCGTTTGGCCTGTTCAGCGGCGAACAGCTCCTGATTTTTCAGCACGCCGATGACCTCGATCATCGCCTGCGGGTTGTAGCCGGTTTTCGCCAGATATTGCGCGCCCAGACGGTCGGATTCCAGTTCGTGATCGCGCCCGTAACCGGCCGTCCATGCCTGCGCCATCGACTGCATCACCGTTGCGCCCGCCTGATTGTTCATCCCCGGCACCAGAATCGAGCCGAGCATCGCACCCAGCCCGGCAGCGGTCGCCGCGCTTTGCTGGCGCACCCCGTGGCGCGCGGTGACGTGGCCGATTTCATGACCGATCACGCCCGCCAGTTCGGCCTCGGAATTGAGATACGCCATCAGCCCGCGCGTGATGTAGACATAGCCGCCGGGCAGCGCGAACGCATTGACGTCGGGGCTGTCGACCACGGTGAAATGCCATTGCAGGTCTGGCCGGTGGCTCTGCTTCGCCAGCCGCTGGCCGATTTCGTTCACATACGCCTGCAAGCCAGGGTTATCCAGCGCCGCGTATTCCTTCAGCACCTCCTGATGCGATGCAGCGCCCATCTGGATTTCCTGCTGCTCGGACATCAGCACGAAGTCCTTGCCGCCGCTCACCGGATTTTGCGCGCAATGGGTGAGCGTCAGCGCGCCTAGCAGGATGGCCGCAACACGATGAAAAATGGAAGGATTCACGTCAGCTTCGGGGGATGCAGTGGGGCGAGTGATTGCGAATGATACTGCCCATAAAGCAAAAAGCGGCCGCAGCCGCTTTTTGCTTACACGCGCACCTGCCTTGATTCAGGCTGTGGCGCCGGATTTCATGCCATAGCGCTGGCGGAATTTCTCGACGCGGCCAGCGGTATCGACGATCTTCTGCTTGCCGGTATAAAACGGATGGCAGGACGAGCACACTTCGACGTGCAGCTTGTCCTTGCCCAGCGTGGAACGGGTGACAAAGGCGCTGCCACACGAGCAGGTCACGGCGACTTCTTTGTAATTGGGGTGAATGCCGGATTTCATGGCCATTCCTTAAGTGTTGAATTCGGAGAACGCGGGAGTATAGCGGAGCAGAGCCGTCCGATCAACCCCGCCGCTGCTTTAATTCGGTGCTGCGCTAGCCGCGACGCATCGAATCGAAGAAATCGGCGTTGTTTTTCGCAGCGCGGATTTTGTCGATCAGGAATTCCATCGCTGGAGTGTGCCCCGCGAAGGGCGGAGCCTCGGCACGTGCGACCCCGTAGCGGGGTGACAGGGAAGCGATTCCTTGTTATCCCCGCCGCATGGAATCGAAGAAGTCGGCGTTGTTCTTGGCCGCGCGGATTTTGTCGATCAGGAATTCCATCGCTTCCATGTCGTCCATCGGATAGAGCAATTTGCGCAGCACCCACACTTTTTGCAGGACTTCCGGCGGAATCAGCAGTTCTTCGCGGCGGGTGCCGGAGCGGTTGACGTTGATCGCGGGGTAGAGGCGTTTTTCCGCCATTTTGCGGTCGAGGTGGATTTCGAGGTTGCCGGTGCCCTTGAATTCTTCGTAGATCACATCGTCCATGCGGCTGCCGGTTTCGACCAGCGCGGTGGCGAGAATGGTGAGGCTGCCGCCTTCCTCGATGTTGCGCGCGGCGCCGAAAAAGCGCTTGGGCTTTTGCAGCGCGTTGGCATCGACGCCGCCGGTGAGCACTTTGCCGGAAGCGGGCTGCACGGTGTTGTAGGCGCGCGCCAGGCGGGTGATCGAGTCGAGCAGAATCACCACGTCCTTCTTGTGTTCGACCAGGCGCTTGGCGCGCTCGATCACCATTTCGGCCACTTGCACATGGCGGCTGGCGGGTTCGTCGAAGGTGGAGGCGATGACTTCGCCGCGCACCGTGCGGCTCATTTCGGTGACTTCTTCCGGGCGTTCGTCGATCAGCAGCACGAACAGCACGACGTCGGGATGATTCGACGAAATCGCGTGGGCGATGTGTTGCAGCATCACGGTTTTGCCGGATTTGGGCGGCGCCACCAACAAGCCGCGCTGGCCTTTGCCCACTGGCGCGACGATGTCGATGATGCGGCTGGTGAGGTTTTCCTCGGCCTTGATATCGCGCTCCAGCTTGAGCGGCTCGTCCGGATGCAGCGGGGTGAGGTTCTCGAACAGGATCTTGTTTTTGCTCGCTTCGGGCGGTTCGTCGTTGATCTTGTCGAGCTTGGTCATCGCCGAATAGCGTTCGCCATCCTTCGGCGTGCGGATTTCGCCTTCGATCTTGTCGCCGGTGTGCAGGTTAAAGCGGCGGATCTGCGACGGCGATACATAAATGTCGTCGGTGTTGGCCAGATAGGAAGCCTCCGGCGATCGCAAAAACCCGAACCCGTCCGGCAGCACTTCCAGCACGCCGTCGCCAAAAATCGCATCGCCGCGCTTGGCCACTGCTTTCAGGATGGCGAAAATCAGTTCCTGTTTACGCAGCCGGTTAGCGTTATCAAGATTGAAGGTGGCGGCAAGCTCCAGGAGCTCGGTGATGGGTTTTTGCTTGAGTTCGGAAAGATACATGGACGGGGCCTGGAGGGGCTCGCTTGAAAGAGCCGGATGGGGGAGGAGGGAGCCGGACGGTGCTGCGTCAAGACCACCCGCAGGGTGAGTGTCTGACGGCGTGCCCCTTGCGGGTGCTGCGGGCACTGATGGCGCGCGGTGCGCACCGTCCGGTGAAAGCTTGTTTTTAGATGTTGCTGTCGACAAAAGCGGTGAGCTGCGACTTGGATAATGCGCCGACCTTGGTGGCTTCGACGTTGCCGTTCTTGAACAGCATCAGGGTGGGGATGCCGCGGATACCGAACTTGGGCGGGGTGGCCTGGTTTTCGTCGATGTTGAGTTTGCACACTTTGAGCTTGCCGGCGTATTCCTTGGCGACTTCGTCAAGGATCGGCGAGATCATCTTGCAGGGGCCGCACCAGTCGGCCCAATAATCCACCAGCACGGGCACGCCGGCTTGCAGGACTTCCTGTTCGAAAGAATCGTCGGATATGTAATGAACATGCTCGCTCATCGGTGAAGCTCCTAATTGATAGTGTGGGGATGGCCGGATACGGCCTGCTGACGCTAATGCTGGAAAATTCGTGTTTGTCCCGATATGCTACATCAAAATGGCCGCTTGCAAGCATCCGGCGCTTTCTCTCAATAATTGGGGTAAACGTAATGACCTATGTTGTAGCCGAAGCCTGCGTGAAGTGTAAATACACCGATTGCGTCGATGTCTGTCCGGTGGACTGCTTCCACGAAGGCCCCAACTTCCTCGTCATCGACCCCGACGAGTGCATCGACTGCACCCTGTGCGTGGCCGAATGCCCGGTCGAAGCCATCTATGCCGAAGACGATGTGCCGGATGACCAGCGCGCCTACATCGCGCTCAACGCCGAACTCGCCAAGACCTGGAAAGTCATCATCGAACGCAAAGACCCGCCGCCCGACGCCGACGACTGGGCCAGCGTCAAGGACAAGCTCAAGTACCTGGAGCGCTGAATCCCTTGAACAACACGGGCGACCCGTCGCTGCCGCACACCGTCGCCCGCGCCCTGCTCGATCAACATGCCGACCGCCTGCCCGATTTATCCGGGCTGACGGTGCTCGTCCCCAACCACCGCGCCGGGCAGGATTTTGCCCGCGTGCTGGCGCAGGATGCGGGTTTGCCGGTATTGATTCCGCCGCGCATCACCCCGCTGAAAAGCTGGGCCGATGACATGGCCGATGCCGCCGAACCGCAGGCGCGGCGGCTGGCGCGCCTGCATGGCGTGTTGCGGCGCACCGACTGGCTGGGAAAAATCGACAAATGGGCGCTGGCCAACGAACTGCTCGCGCTGGCGGACGAACTGTCCGCCGCGCGGCTCGGCGGCGAAATCGGCTCGCAGATTCGCGCCCTCAACACTGCTGCACTCGACCGCGAAACCGCGCTGATCGAAGCCGTGTGGCAGGCGGCGAACACCGGGGGCAACGATCCGCAAGCGCGCTATGCGGCGGCGCTCGACAGGCTGCTCGCACAGGTCCAGTCCGCCCCGCACCCCATCTATGGCTACGCGCTGGGCTCGCTCACCGCAGTCGAACGGCAATTTCTCGACCGCTGTACTGAACACGCTCCGCTCACCTTGTTCGAGCTGGCCCTGGACGCCGCCGACCCCGTGGCGCACACCCTGAATCAGGCCTGGCAATGCGCCGATCCGCCTTTGCGCGCGCGCGCTGCCACGCTGGCAAGCGCTTACCCCGATTCTCCGCTGCAAGCGCGCATCACCCTGTGCCCCGCCCCGCATCTGGAAGCCGAAGCGCGCGCCGTCGCCACTTGGGTCGCCGGACAATTGCGCGTCGGAAAACGCGACCTCGCCCTGATTGCACTCGACCGCGAAACCGCGCGCCGCACGCGTGCGCTGCTGGAACGGATGGACGTGCTGGTGGCCGACGAAACCGGCTGGACGCTATCGACCACTGCCGCCGCTGCGGTGATCGACCGCTGGCTCGAATGCGTGACGGGCGATTTTCCGCACGTCGAATTGCTCGATCTGCTGAAGTCGCCGTTCCTGCTGGGCGACCTCGCCGCGCGGCAGGATCAGGTATTGCAGCTTGAACTCGCACTGCGGCGGCAGGGCGTGGCGCAGGGCATGGCCGATATTGCCCGTCTGGCGCGCGCCCAGTTCGGCGCCTTGCCGCCCTGGCTGGCCGCACTGTTCAGCGCTCGGCAAGGTTTTTTGCAAACCCGCGCGCCGTTAACCATCTGGCTCGCGCGCCTGACCGACAGCCTCGCGCAACTCGACGCCACCCTCAAGGCCGACGCCGCAGGCAACGCAGTGCTCGACACGCTCGACACCCTGCGCCGCGATCTGGCCGACGACAGCGAAAAATACAGCTTCGGCGAATGGCGGCGCTGGCTCAATCTGGCGCTCGAATCGGCAAGCTTCATCGACGCCAGCGTCGTCAGCCCGATCGTGCTGACCTCGCTGCCCGCCGCGCGCGGGCGCGTGTTCGAAGCCGTTGCCGTCATCGGCGCCGACGCCCGGCACCTGCCCGCGCGCCCCGCCCCCGGCCTGTTTTCCCAGTCCACCCGCGCGCAACTCGGCCTGCCCACCGCCGCCGATGAAGCCGCAGCCGCCACCACCGACCTGATGCAGTTGCTGACCCAGAGCGCAGCCTTGCTGAGCTGGCAGGCCTGGCACAACGACGAACCCAACCCCGCCTCGCCGCTGGTGATGCGCTTGCAGGCGATCCATTTTGCCGCGTGGGGCGCCGCGCTACCCGAACAGGCCAGCGGCGAACCGCCCACCCAGCCCAGCCCGCTGCCCGCCGCCAGCCTGCAACCCGCGCCGGGCGTGATCGCCGCGCAACTGCCGCGCCGCTACTCGCCCACGACTTACCAGACCCTGCTCGACTGCCCCTATCGCTTCTTCGTCAAAAGCGTGCTCGGCATCCGCGAACTCGACGAAGCCGACGACGCACTCGACAAAAGCGACTACGGCAACGCGCTGCACCGCATCCTCAAAAGCTTTCACGACAGCGCGCCGCCGCCCGAACGCGACGCCGCGCTGGCCAGCCTCGCCGAAATTTCCGCCGCCGAGTTCATCACGCTGCCCGCCTGGACCGCCGCTGCGTGGCGCAGCAAATGGGAAAGCATCCAGCCCGCCTATATCGACACGTGGCTGGATTGGGTGGCGCAGGGCTGGCATTACGCATCCGGCGAAACCGATTTCGAACAGCCGTGCAACGTCCCCGGCCTGGGCGAGATCACCCTGCATGGCCGCATCGATCGGGTAGACGGCCGTGTTGACGCCAGCGGTGGTGAAGCCCGCGCCGTCATCGACTACAAAACCAGTGCCGCCACAGCGCTCAAGAAAAAACTCAAAGACCCCGCCGAAGCCGTTCAACTGCCGTTTTATGCCTGGCTCGCCGAGGCCGCTGCCGCTTACCTGCCGATCAACGAAACCCCCGTCGCACCACTGGAGCTGGACGGCGAAACCGACGTCGACGCCATCAGCCGTCGCTTGCCGGAACTGGTCGAAGCCATCGCGGCGGGTGCGACCCTCCGCGCATCGGGCATCGACGCCGTCTGCCAGTATTGCGAAGCGCGCGGACTGTGCCGCAAAGGGATGTGGGGCGAGCTGGATGACGGGGCGTTTGATACCTCTCCACTTTCATCAAGTACGCATGGAGAACCAAATGTCCGCTAGAACCAACTGGACTCGCCAGCAGTTGTTGGTAGCGTTTCATCTGTATAGCCAATTGCCTTTTGGGAAATTGCACTCCAATAACCCTGAGATCATTAAATATGCAGCGCTGATCGGTAGAACACCATCCGCACTCGCGATGAAATTGACCAATATTGCTAGCCGCGACCCGGAAATAACCTCAACCGGTCGAACAGGATTAAACAAGGCATCCGCTGCCGACAAGGCCATGTGGACAGAAATGCAGGCTGACTGGGGACGTTTCGCTGTCGAGATGAGGCAAGCAGTAACTGCATTGGGCGCTGCCACAGGGCTTGATGTGTCCATTGATATCCCGATTCCTCTGGATGAGGACATCGATTACACCGGGGGCGATAAAGTTATCCAAGCGACGGCTCGGATTGGCCAGGATTTTTTCCGGCGGGCAGTACTGAGTGCATATAACTATCGATGCTGTATCACTGGGCTATCCGTACCCAAACTGTTGATAGCGAGCCACATCATGCCTTGGCGTGTTGACGCAGCAAGCCGACTCAACCCTCGAAACGGTCTTTGCTTGTCGATGCTGCACGACAAAGCATTTGACGCCGGGATTATCACCATCGCGGAAGATATGACAGTTCGTGTTTCCCAGAAATATGCGGCCAATGCAGATCATTTTTTTGATTCCGCAGTGTTGGCTTTCGACGGCAAGCCATTGATCTTGCCAAACAAATTCGGTCCGCTCGCAGAGTTTCTCTCTTATCACCGACAACATGTTTTTGAAGGGTAGGTATCAGCTATGAATGTGCGAGTTGGATATCTGAAATCTTGATCACTCCCCTCGATACTGCCACCGCCCTCTCCCCCGCCCGCTCGGCGGTGGTGGAAGCCTGCGCCGGCAGCGGCAAGACCTGGCTGCTGGTGTCGCGCATGATCCGGCTGCTGCTGGCGGGGGCGGCGCCGTCGGAACTGTTGGCGATTACGTTTACGCGCAAGGCGGCGCAGGAGATGACCGACCGGCTGCATGAGTGGCTGCGGTTGTTGGCGCTGGAAGACGACGCGACGGTGCGTGCGTTTTTGCGCGATCGCAAAGTGCCGGAGGTCGAAATCGACGCGCTGCTGCCGCGCGCGCGCGGCTTGCTGGAGACGGTGTTGACGGCGCAGCCGGAGCCAACGGTGACGACCTTCCATGGCTGGTTTCTCGATCTGCTGAAACGTGCGCCGCTGGAGGCAGGCTTGCCGTGGGGCGCGCCGCTGCTGGAACGCGAAAAGCAGTTGCAGAACGAGGTGCGCGACCGTCTGCTGGCGCAGGTTGCAGCCACACCAGATTCGCCGGAGGGCGCTGCGCTGCTGGCATTGCTGGCGGATATCGGTGAGCATAATCTGCGGTCATTGCTGGCGCATTTCCTCGCGGCGCGGGCGGAGTGGTGGGCGTTTACCGATGGCCAGCCCGATCCGGTGGCGTATGCGCTGGAACAATTGCGACCTGGCCTGCACGCCGATCTGGACCCTGATCCGGTGGCGGCTTTCTGGGCGGACGACTTGATGGCCGCGCGGGTAAAGCGGGCGGGTCTGGCGCTGGAAAAGGGCAGCGATGCCGAACGCAAAACAGGCACCTCAATTCTGCACACATTGGCGGCTACGGACTTTGAGCGTTTACGTGAGCTGATTCTGAAAAAGGATGGCGGGCGGCGGGTCAAGAAGGCGAACGCGCCCACCCTGAAAGCCATGGGTGCGGAAGCCGACACGTTTCTGCGCGATTACGACACGCTGGAAACCGCGCTCGAAACCATCGCCGCGATTCAAACCGACCAGCGCATCTGGCAACTCAACCGCCACGGCCTGCTGCTCGGCCACGCGCTGCTCGGCGCGTATCAGGACGCCAAGGCGCAACAGGGCGTGATCGATTTTGCCGATGCCGAATGGCTGGCCTGCCGTCTGTTGCAAAGCGAGGAACACGCGCCAGGGCTGGCGCTGAAGCTGGATGCGCGCTACCGGCATTTGCTGCTCGACGAATTTCAGGACACCAACCCGCTGCAATGGCAGGCGCTGTCGCGGTGGCTGTCCGAAGCCCGCGCGGCGGACAGCGAGATGACCGTGTTCATGGTGGGCGATCCGAAGCAGGCGATTTACCGCTTCCGGCGCGGCGAGGCGCGAGTGTTCAGCGCGGCAGCGGATTTTCTGCATACCCATTTCGAGGCCGCCCGTTTCAGCAACGACATGACGCGGCGGCTGGCGCCTGCGCTGGTGCAGGCGGTCAATCCGGTGTTTGTGAAACCGGATGACGCCGAACTGGCGGGCTTTGCCGCGCACAGCCACGCCCCGGAAAATGCAAGCCGCCCCGGCGCGCTGCGCTGCCTGCCGATCAAGGTGGAAAAAGCGGAGGCCATCGCCGTTGGCGGATTACGCAATCCGCTCACCACCCCGCTTCTTGAGGCCGCCGACCGCGCAGTGCATGTCGAAGCGCACGTTTTCGCCCGGACGTTGCGTGACGAAGTGCTGGGGCAGTGGGGCGTGGTGGATGACAGGCTCCCCCTCCCCAACCCTCCCCCGCTTGCGGGAGAGGGGGCGAACGTGATGAGCGCCCAAACCGGTTTAATGCATCCCGCGCGCCCCGGCGACGTGACCGCGCTGGTGCGCAAGCGCACCCACTTGCATGTTTACGAGCGCGCGCTGGAAGCCGCGGGCATCCCGTTCATCACCTCGCGGCGCGGCGGCCTGCTGCACGCGCTGGAGGCGCAGGACCTCATCGCGCTGCTGGAAACCCTGCTGCTGCCGCACGCCGAACTGAAGCTGGCGCACACGCTGAAGAGTCCGATTTTTGGTTGCAGCGACGATGATCTGCTGCGGGTGTTTGCAGCGGACGCCACGCGCGGCTGGGAATGCTTGATCGCGCTGGGCGGGCAAGCCGGCTGCCCACCCACGCTCGACCGCGCCGCGCGCCTGCTCGCCAGTTGGCGCACGCACATCGGCACCCTGCCGGTACACGACCTGCTCGACCGCATCTATTTCGAGGGCGACCTCGAAGCGCGTTACGCCGCCGCAGCGCCCGCCGCCATGCGGCCGCAGGTGGCGGCCAATCTGCGCGCTTTCATGCAGTTGGCGCTGACCCAGGACGCGGGCCGCTACCCCTCGCTGGCCGGCTTCATCCGCGAGCTGGCTTCGCTGATCGACGACGCCGACGCCGCGCCCGGCGAGGGACTGGCGGCGGACGGCGAAAACGCCGTGCGGCTGCTCACCATCCACGGCGCCAAAGGGCTGGAGGCGCCGATCGTCTGGCTGCTCGGCGGCAGCGACCATGCGCGCGGCGACAGCTACGCGGTGCTGGCGCCGTGGCCGCCCGAAGCGCCGCAGCCGGAACATTTTTCGCTGTTCGGCAAACAGGAGGATCAAGGCAACTGGCGCGAATCCTGGTTTGCCGAGGAAGCCCTGCTGGCGCAGCGCGAATCCGATAACCTGCTGTATGTGGCGCTCACCCGCGCCCGGCAGGGCTTGATCGTGAGCGGCGACGCCGACAAAAGCGCCTGGTTGCAGCGGGTTGAAACTGCGTGGCAGGGCATGAATCTGCCGACCGACCTGCCGCCTGCCGCCTTGACTGACACGGCCTGCGTCGCCGCGCCGCTGCCGCGCATGAGCGCGCCGGCCATCGGCCAGCGGCTGCCGCCCGCCCCGGCCAACCCGGCCGCTGCCAGCGGCGAACTGTTCCATGCCTGCCTCGAATTCCATGCGCCGCCGGGTGCGCTGCGCGACTTGCCGGCGTTAGCGCTGCGGCTGGGGCTGGCAACCGAGCTGACGCGCATCGAAGCCGCCGCCCGTGACTTGCTGGCGCAGCCGCATCTGGCGCGCTTCTTCGATCCAACGCAGTATCGCCGCGCCCACAACGAGCGGCCCCTGCTGGATGGCGGCGGCCGCGAGCAGCGGCTCGACCGGGTGGTGGAGTTCGACGATGCGGTGTGGTTGCTCGACTACAAAACCGGCGACGACAGCCGTGGCGCCAGCGAAGCGCAACTGATCGAACGCCACCAGCCCCAGTTGGCGGGCTATCAAACGCTGCTGGCCGCGCTGTATCCCGGCCGCCCCATCCATGCCGCGCTGCTGCTGGCCGACGGGCGGCTGGTTCATATGAAATAAGCAGGCGCAATCATCCGGTGCAACGACCTTGATCGACAAACCCTATTCCGAATCCTGCGAACAAAACCGCGCGCCGATCCTGGCCGTGCTGCGCGAGGTGCTCGCCGACCGCCGCCGGGTGCTGGAAATCGGCAGCGGCACCGGCCAGCACGCGGTTTATTTTGGCGCCGAACTGCCGCATCTCGTCTGGCAGACCGCCGACGTGCCGCCGCATCATCCCGGCATCCGCGCCTGGCTGACCGAGGCGGCGCTGCCCAACGTGCTGCCGCCGCTTGCGCTCGACGTCAACGAAACCGGCTGGCACGGCGGCCGTTACGACGCGGTGTTTTCTGCCAACACCTTGCACATCATGAGCTGGCCGGAGGTCGAACGCTTTTTCGAGGGCGTTGGCGCGGTGCTGGCGCCGGGTGGCGTGCTGGTCGTTTACGGCCCGTTCAATTACGGCGGCGCGTTCACCTCGGACAGCAATGCCCGCTTTGACGGCTGGCTCAAGCAACGCGATCCCGCCTCCGGGGTGCGCGACTTCGAAGCGGTCGATACGCTGGCAAAATCTCAAGGTCTTGTTTTGCAACAGGATATCGCTATGCCGGCGAACAACCGCAGCCTTGTCTGGGAAAAATCGCGCTGATCGTTCCGCTATCTGTCCGCTTTGCTATAAAGAATCAAACAAGGAACGCGGAGAACACCATGCGCATCGCCGAACTGATTCAGCGCTGGGCCGAAGCCACGCAGGGCAGCACTTCCGCGCGCACTTACGCCGTGCGCCTGCCGCTACGCGACGCCGCCCGCATCGAGGCCTTGCGCGTGATGTATCCCAACCGCAGCGAATCGCAGTTGATGGCCGACCTGATCCGCGCCGCGCTCGACGAACTGGAAGTCGCCATGCCCTACGTCCCCGGCAGCCGGGTGATTGCCGAAGATGATTACGGCGATCCGATTTACGAAGACCTCGGCCCCACCCCGCAGTTTTATTCGCTGTCGCACGAAATTTTGCGCAAGCTGGCGACCACCCCGGTCAAATAACTGTCATCAAACTTTACACTTTTGCGCCGTCGATCCCGCTGCATTTGGCGCAATCGGCTTGTTTACTGGTTTTCCGGTGTGTGGCATGAGCATTGCTTGGGTATGGGCATAACTTATAACAATGCGGGAAATATCATGTACATCGGACCTGCCCTTCTCTTTGCGGCGTTTGCCAGCCTGTTTTATGTCCCCGGCTTTCTGGATATGACATTCGGCATGTTGACCCCCCGCCAGCTCGTTTCGCAACTGCTGTTTTCCGTGTTCGGACTGATTGCGCTGGCCGCATTCTCCCGTTCGATCGAGCTCGACCCGGTGTGGCCGTGGCGTCCGGAATTCCGCCGTGCGATGAACTGGCTGCTGGGACGCACGCAGTAAATCCCAGCCCATTTGCCGTCGGCCAGCATGAAGCTGGCGTCAACCCGGCATAAACCCGGCATAAAATAGCGGCTTCCTGTGCCCTTGGGGTCTTCCCCGCGAAGCCGTCATGCCCGTCAACCTCACTGCCCCCGATCCCGCCTCCCTGTTGCCCGTTGCCGGTGTCCGTCTCGGCATCGCGTCCGCCGGCATCAAAAAACCCGGCCGCCGCGACATCACCCTGATCGAACTCGCGCCCGGCAGCCAAGTGGCCGGGGTGTTCACGCAAAACCGTTTTTGCGCCGCGCCGGTGATCGTGTGCAAGCAACACCTCGCAAGCAGCAAAATCCGCGCGCTCATCATCAACACCGGCAACGCCAATGCAGGCACCGGCGAAGAAGGCTTGCACCGCGCGCGCCAGACCTGCGAAGCGGTCGCCGCGATCATGGGCTGCGCCGCCGAACAGGTGTTGCCGTTTTCCACCGGGGTGATACTGGAGCCGCTGCCGGTGGACAAGATCCTGCCCGCGCTGCCCGCCGCACAGGCCGATCTGGCACCCCATCACTGGAGCGAAGCCGCGCACGCGATCATGACCACCGACATCGTCGCCAAGGGCGCGTCGCGGCAGGCGATGGTCGGCGGCAAGACGGTGACCGTCACCGGCATCGCCAAGGGATCCGGCATGATTCACCCCAATATGGCGACCATGCTCGGCTATGTCGCGACCGACGCGGCGATTGCGCCCGGCCTGATGCAGCAACTGGTGAAAGAGGTCGCCGATGTGTCATTCAACTGCGTCACCGTGGACGGCGATACCTCGACCAACGACAGCTTCATCCTGATCGCCACCGGGCAAGCGGGCAATGCCGAAATCAGCGATGCAGCAAACGCCGATTACGCCGCACTGCAAGCCGCCGTCAGCGCCGTTGCGATCGAACTCGCGCAGGCGATGGCGCGCGACGGCGAAGGCGCCACCAAGTTCATCACCGCCGTCATCGAAGGCGGTCGCGACCACGCCGAATGCAAGCAGATCGCCTACGCCATCGCGCGCTCGCCTTTGGTCAAGACCGCGTTCTTCGCCAGCGACCC
>Ga0315271_10000092_pt1 | contig 40768 bp, 37 predicted proteins | sample C3_top_MG_FD_204664 | JGI IMG/M metagenome (GOLD analysis project Ga0315271, IMG submission 204664) | Sediment microbial communities from Yellowstone Lake, YNP, Wyoming, USA - C3_top | ecosystem: Environmental > Aquatic > Freshwater > Lake > Sediment | place: USA: Wyoming | collected 2017-08-01
GCCTTCTCGACCAGCGCCGTGGCTGCGGCAACGGCGGGAATTTCTTTCTTAGAAGGTGAATGCGGGGAACTGCAGGCGCCAAGCGACGCCGAACCCGCGGCGACGAGGCCCATGACCACTTTCGAAGAAAATCCGAATCTGGTCTTCTCCCCGCCTTTCCCCCTCAAAGAAAATCCGAATCCGAACATCTGCTTCACTCCGTTCCTCCGTTCAGTACGCTCTCGGGGCGGCGTCCCGCCTTGACGGCGAGCTTCAGCGCCGCCGTGTGTGCGTCGGCGCGGGCGACGAGCTCGCGCGTCTCCGCCTCGCGGCGGGCCGTGGTGACGTCCAGGAGATCGAGCGTCTTCACGACGCCCGCCCGGAACCTGTCGTTCGTGATGCGCTCGGCCTCGCGGGCCGAATCGAGCGCCTTCTTCGCGGTCTCGTGCCGGGCCTGGGCCGTCCGGGCCTCCTCGAAGGCCTGGCGGACCTCGAGGCGGACGCCCTCGGCGAACCGCGCGACGTCCTCGCGCCCCGCGCGGGCGTCCTCGCGCGCCGCGACGGCGGCGGCGTGGTCGCTGCCGCCCGCGAACACGTTCCAGGTCGCGACGGCCATGATCGAGCCCGACGTGCCCGTCGAGCCGAACGGCTTGTCTCCGTACAGCTCGCCCTTGGCGACGAGCGCGAGCTTCGGCCAGATCGGCGCCTTCTTCACCTTCTCCTCGAGCTCGCCGGCGGCAAGGAGATTCCGGGCCGAGCCGAGATCCGCGCGCTCGGCAGCCGTCGCGAGCCAGACGTCCACGGGAGTCGCGACGGGACGCGGGTCGGGCAGGGGAGCGAGGGTCCACGAGGAACTGCCGGCGGCGCCGAGCCGGAACGCGAGGTTCGCGTTCGCGATGCGCACGCGGCCGTCGGCCTCCGTCACGAGGTCGTCCATCTTGGAGAGCTCGACCTCGGCCCTGAGGAGCTCCGAGCGGACGAGCATGCCCTGAGCGGCGTAGTCGCCGGCCAGCTTGACGTGCGCGGCAACGGTGTCGCGCGACTTGTGGAGAAGGGCCGCGTATTCCTCCGCCTGGGCGACCATGACGTACGCCTCGGCGGCCGCGAGGGCCGCGTTGTCGGCCACCCACGAGGACGTGCCCGAAGCGGCGTCGGCCGCGAGCTTCGCCTGGTCGATGCGGCCCGAGAGCTCGCCGCCCGTGAAGAGGGGGAGGACGATCTCGGCCCGCGTGATCCCCGTGTTCAGGGGCGAGGCGTCGTTCGGGTTCGAGGCGACGAACTCCGGGAACGAGAAGACGCCCTGGTTCAGCTTGAGGGCGAAGACCTCGGCCGGGTTGTTCGTGCGCATCCAGAGCGCCGTCAGGTTCAGGGACGGCCACCGGAAGCCCTTCGCCTGTGAGGCGCGGGCCTCGGCGGCGCCCTGGCGGGCCTGCGCGGCGGTGACCTCCCGGGCGCCTTCCCGGGCCTTCTGCATGGCGCCTGCGAGGGTCAGGGGCGAAGGGGTCCCGGCCTGGGCCCGGGCGCCGGAGGGCGCCGCGAGGGCGGCCAGGAGGAGGAGGACCCGGGCGGCCGGAAGGGGCTTGTCATTCATAGAAAACTCTTATATAACTATATAGCGATTGAAGTCAACCGGCTCGAACGCCGCGCGACAAAGGAGAAAATGATGACGGTCAACGACGCCCTTCGCGCCATCGCCGGATTCTTCGTCCTGGCCTCGGTGGCCCTCGGGTACTTCGTCCACCCCGGGTTCTTCCTGTTCACGGCCTTCGTGGGGGCGAACCTCCTCCAGAGCGGCTTTTCGAAGTGGTGCCCGATGATCGCGATCTTGAAAAAGATAGGTCTCCGGGACCAGATCGACCAGCCCAAAGCGTCCTGCTGCGCCGAGAAGGCCGCGTGAGGTACGACGTGGCCTTCCCCGGCGGCGTCGCCGTCGAGGCGTCCGCCAAGGGGCACACGATCCGGACGGACCAGCCCGCGCCGTTCGGCGGAGACTCGGCCCCGGCGCCCTTCGACCTCTTCATCGCCTCGATCGCGACGTGCATGGGCTTCTACGCCCTGCGCTTCTGCCAGGAGCGCGGGATCGCGACGGAAGGCCTCGGCCTCTCGGTCGAGACCATCAGGGACCCCGAGAAGAAGCGCCTTTCGACGATCAAGACGGCCCTCACGCTCCCGCCGGGATTCCCCGAGAAGTACATGGGTGCGATTCAGCGTGCCGTCGACCAGTGCGCCGTCAAGAAGCACATGATCGAGCCGCCCGCGTTCGAGCTCTCGGTACTCTCTCAGCCCGAGCCGAACAGCCCCCAGGCGAGCGCGGCGAGGACGACGAGCGTCACCCCCGCGTAGAGCCGGTCGCGCTCACGCGCAAACTCCGCGAGGCAGAGCACCACGCGCGCGACCGGCGTCGCGAGGAGAAAGAGAACGCCGAGTTGCATGATCCCGCGCGGGTGGGCGCCGGCCGCCCACGCGACCGCGCCCGCGGCCGTCCGGAACGCTTCCGGCTCGCCGCGGAAGAGGTGGTAGTCCGCGCGCCGCCCACCGTCGCGGACGAGGTACGGTACGAGGCCGAGGAGGATCGTGACGCCCGAAATGATCACGCCGAGGCGGAGGATCCCGCCGACCTCGCGAGCGAGGCGCCGCTCCTTGCGCCCGGCGGTCACGCCGCTCCCCGGAGCCCGTGCAGGATCATCTGGACCGCCATTACGAGGACGACGGCCGTGAACACGACCCTCAGGACGTTCGAGCGCGTTGCGGCGAGGATTCGCGCGCCGAGGGCCGAGCCCGCGAGGACGCCGAGGACGACCGGCCCGGCGAGCGCTGGGTCGATGTATCCACGCCCTAAGTAGACGCCCGCGCTCGCGGCGGCCGTCACGCCGATCATGAAGTTGCTCGTCGTCGTCGAGACCTTGTACGGGAGGCCGAGGACGACGTCCAGCGAGAGCACCTTGAGCGCGCCGGAGCCGATTCCGAGGAGGCCCGACAGCGCGCCCGCGACGCCCATGAAGAGCCACGCGAGTGGGACGCGCCGCGGAAAGTAGGCCTGCTCGCCCGAGAGCGACGGGAAGGAGCCGTTCAGGCGGAGGCGCGTCGCGAGCGGGTCGGGCGTTCGGCTGGCCGCGTCGGGAGGCCGGGGCCTCCACGAGAAGGCCGAGGAGGCGAGGAGGACCGTCCCGAAGATGACGGCGATCGCGGCAGCCGGGACGCTGGGCGCGAGGTATGCGCCGAGGAGCGCCCCGAACGTCGTCGCGATCTCGAAGAAGAGACCGATCCGGACGTTGGTAAAGCCCTCGCGCACGTAGGCCGCCGCAGCGCCGCTCGACGTAGCGATCACGGCGACGAGCGCCGTGCCGATCGCGTAGCGCAAGTCGACGCCGAGCGCGAGCGTCAGGAGCGGAACGAGCACGACGCCGCCCCCGAGTCCCGTGAGCGCACCGACGAGGCCTGCGGCCGCGGCGCCGGCGAAGAGGAGCGCGGTGAACGCGAGGACGGTCACGGCTGGCGCGTCACGCCGGGTCGCCGATGATCGCGGAAAGCCGTTCGACGACCTCCGCGCCCCTCTCCTTGTCGTACGGCGCCGCGTAAAACGCGTCGAGGTCCATCGGGGGATGGAGCGTCAGGTGGCACTTCCGGAGGAACTTGCCCGGAATCTGCTTGTGAAGGAGCAGCTCCCGGAAGCCGTCCACGCGCACGGGCACCGCGATCGCCTTCGTCCTGTGGAGAAGCTGGGCGACGCCGGGGCGCAGCGGAGCGCCTTTCTGCGTCGTCCCGGCGGGGAAGTGCAGGAGCCAGCCGGTCGCGATGGCTTCCTCCACCTTCGCAATGCCTTCGAAGTCGGCGGTGCGCTTCACGTCCTTGCCGCCCTCGCGAAAGCTGCGGCGAAACGTGACGCCGCCGGCCTTCGTGAACAGCTGCGTCACGAGGTTCTTCTGCATCGTCTCGGTGGCGGCCGAGAAACGCGTGAACGGGTCCTCGAGCGGCATCGCGTGCTTGACGTACACGAGGTCGAAGAACGCGATCGCCTCCATGAAGTACGTCTGGTGGTTGGACAGGAATACGACGTTCCGGTGCGGCAGCGTGTCCAGGATGGCGTCGCCGGTCGCGTGGACGCGGTTCAGGAGGCGGAAGTAGGGCAGCGTGAATCCGAATGCCGCGCTCGTGATGATGCCGCGCCGAAGCCAGCGATCGAAGAACGACTGTTCGAGCGAGGACATGTTTACGCGATTGTACGAGGAGGCGGGATTCAGGCGCCGGAGGCGATCTCGATGCCCCAGACGACCATGTCCGTCGCCTTCGGAGCGTGCCCGAGCCGGCGCAGCATCGAGGAGATCTGGCCGCGGTGGTACGTCTGGTGGTTCACGACGTGCCGGACGATCACCCAGAACGGCGCGGTCTTCGCCTCGCCCTTGAGGTTTCTCCAGGTGAAGGGGCTCGCGAGGCGGGCGGCGTCGTACGTGGGGACGAGCCGTGCGTGCTTTTCCTGCGCCGCGAGCAGGACCCGAACCGCGTCGTCCAGGGTCGGAATTTCGGCGACGGTGGGCAGGCGCATCACGTCCTTCCCGGCGAAACGCTCGGCCCAGGCGTCCGTGGCGCCCGCGATGTGGACGAACGTGGCGCGCAGCGACGGCCAGCCCCCGCCCTGCTCCTTCTCGTAGTCGTGCTCGGGGATGGTGCGGAGGGCTTCGATGACGCGGGCGTTGGCCCAGGCGTTGAACGTGTAGAGGGACCCCAGATCGTCAGCCGGGACGCTCATCGGGATGCGTCCTCCACGATCGTGTTCGTGAGCGTTCCGAGGCCGTCGATCGTGAGGCTCACGACGTCCCCGGGCTTGAGCCACTGGTCGTGCGTCACCTTCGAGCCGTTCAGCTCGAGGAAGCAGCCGGTCCCGACCGTGCCCGAGCCGATCACCTCGCCGGGCTCGAGCGTGACGCCGTCGGCGGCGCGTTGCACGATCTCGGCGAACGTCCAGTTCATCTGCGAGACGTCGCCATGTGAGACAGGCACGTGGTTCACCGTCGCCGACATGGCCGCGTAGAGGACGTTGCCCTTGTGCGACGGGCGGAGCCGGGGCTGGAGCTCGTCCTTCGTGACGAGCCAGGGCCCGAGGCCGGTCGCGAAGTCCTTCCCCTTGGCGGGCCCGAGGTTGAGCTTCATCTCCTCCATCTGGAGCGCCCGCGCGGAGAAGTCGTTCATCACCCCGTAGCCGAAGATCGCGTCGTCGGCCTCCTCGAGCGTCGGGTTCGTGACCCGCCGGCCGATCACGCAGAAGCACTCGAGCTCGAAGTCGAGTTTTTCGAGGCGGCGCCCGCCGACGCGCAGGTCGCCGGGGCCGACGACCGCGAGGGCGTTCGTGAAGTAGAAAACGGGGAAGTCGTCGAACTCCGGGATCATCGGCAGGCCCCGGTTCTTCCGGGCGGTCTCGACGTGCTGGCGGAACGCGTAACCGTCGCGGATCGAAGCGGGGCGCGGGAGCGGGGCGGCGAGCGTGACGCGCGCTTCGGAGACGAACGCTTCTCGCGGCAGCTCGGAGGCCATGGCGACGAGGGAGGCCGCGTCTGGGAGCAGCTCGTCGGACCGTTTCACGAAATCGAGCATCGACAGGTTCGCAAACCGCGGGTGGGCGCGCGCGAAGTCGAGGATGCGGTCCTCGCCGATCACGGCGCCGAACCGCGGGTGCCTGCGGAGGACGCCCGACTGGGACGCTTCGCCCTCCGGCGGCATGAACGAGACGAGCTTCATTGCGGCTCAGTTTATACGCCCCGCGCTAACATTCGCGGCCGGAGGGACCCGAATGCCGCGCGCCGTCGGACGCGACCGCCTCGGGGTCGAAACCGCGGGGCAGGTCCTCCTCGACTGCGACGCGCCGAAGGGCTGGCGCCCCCGCGTGCCGGCGACGCCGACCTCCGCGGAGCACCCCGGAACGGCGGTTGCCTGGGAGGGGGACTTCTTCGAGGTCCTCGAGGCCCGGCCCCGGGGAGCGGGCGTGCAGTACGTCCTCGCGCCGTGGGACGAGCGGCACGCGATGCGCGTCGTGGCGGCCTACAGCGAGGAGTCGGAGGCCGCGCGGTCGGGTGAGCGTTCGGACGCCGCGGTGCGCGCCGACCGCCACGTGTACATCCTCCTCGTCGCGCCGCTCGCGGGGTCTCTTCCGGCCCACGTGCAGGAGCGCCTCGAGGTCGAGTACAACGTGCCGGCGCGCCGCCTGAGCCTTGCCTCGGCGCTCCCGCTCTGGGTCGTCGGGTGGCTCTCGCTCTTCCTCCTGCTGGCCTCGTCGGTCGGGGGCGCCGGCCCGGTGCCCGCGCCGCTCCTCGTCTTCGGCGTCTACCTGCTCGCCGAGTCCACCGCGCGCCTCGCCGTGTGCATCCTGCAGGGCCGGCCGATCGGGACGGTCGTCGGCACGCTCCTCTACGAGGTATGGCGGCGCGCGAAGGCCTTCGCCGGCGGCGAGCCCCTGCCGAAGGAGAAGGCGATCTGGGACGTGGAATCCGACGCGACGCAGGACGTCCTCGACCGCTACCACGTCCTCGAGCCGTTCGCGGGCCTCCTGCCCGTGGGCGACCAGGTCCGCCTCGTGGAACGATTCGACTTCGACCCGCTCCGCTGGGGCCGCGTCGAAGCGATCTTCCTCCTCGTGATGTTCGGGCCGCTCGCGGCCGCTTCGGTTCTGGGCGCCCTTTCCGCGTTTGAAGCCGCGGACGTCCCGAGAGTCGCCGTCTTCGGCGGGATCGCCTTCGAGCAGGTCGTGAGGCTCCGCAAGCTCGCGGCGGGCCGGCTCGCGCCGAGCGTGCTCGGCGCCCTCGTGCGCCCGTTCGCGCAGAAGCTTCTCGCCTGAGTCAGCGGGCGGGCTTCTCGGCGCGCACGATCCGGAGCGGCGGGAAGACGTCGAGGACGTGCGGCCCCGCCTGCGTCACGACGAGCCCGGCCGCCGAGAACGACCGCGCGTAGTCGCCCGTCCGGAGGAAGTCCGAGACGAGCGCCACGCCGCCGCCTTTCAGGACACGCGCGATTTCGTGGCACGCGTCGGCCCGGCCGCCCGCGTCGGGGATGTTGTGGAGGCAGACGTTCGAGAGGACGACGTCGAAAGACGCGTCGGGAAACGGCATCGACCGCGCGTCGGCGTGGCGGACCTCGACGCGCTCGGCGACGCCCTCGGCCTCCGCGTTCGCGAGAAACGCGTCGGCGGTGTTGCCCGTGAGGTCCTTCGGACTCCAGACGTCGATCCCGACGGCGGTCCCGGTCGTGAGCTTCTTCGCGGCGCCGAGCGCGAGAAGTCCGCGCCCGGTGCCGACGTCGAGGACGTTCTCGGCCCCGGTCCACTCGATCATCGCGAGCATGCGGTCGCGCTGGCGGAACTTTCCGCGCTCGGCGTAGAGAATCATGAGCGCGCCGCCGAGGCAGCACGTGACGCCGACGGAGACGACCGTCCCGCGCGCGTTCACGCCCGCGAGGGGCCACGGGAGGAGCGCCCCTCCGAGGAGGGCCAGGCCTCCGATCGCGAAGAGATTCCGGATGACGCCGGGGGCGTCGGTGCCGTAGTCCAGCTTGCGCACGGTGAGATGCTACGACGGTGAGCAACCGCCTCGCCGGCGAATCGTCCCCCTACCTCCTCCAGCACGCCCACAACCCGGTGGACTGGTACCCGTGGGGCGACGAGGCGTTCGCGCGGGCCCGGAACGAGGGCAAGCCCGTCTTTCTCTCGATCGGCTATTCCTCCTGCCACTGGTGTCACGTCATGGAGCGGGAGTCCTTCGAGAACGCTGCGGTGGCCGATCTCCTGAACGAGCACTTCGTCTCGATCAAGGTCGACCGCGAGGAGCGCCCCGACGTGGACGACGTCTACATGACGGCCGTGCAGCTCACGACGGGCCGCGGCGGATGGCCGCTCTCGGCGTTTCTCCTGCCGGACGGCAAGCCGTTCTTCGCGGGGACGTACTTCCCGCCCGAGGACCGGCATGGCCGGGCCGGGTTCAAGACGCTGCTCCTCAGGGTCGCGCAGGCTTGGGGGAACGACCGCGCGGCGCTCGAGGACTCGGCCCGGCAGATCTCCGAGGAGGTCGCGCGGGCGGCGGACCCGGCGGGCCGCGTCGGCGTGGCGGCCCTCTCGCGCGACATGCTTCTCCTGCCCGGCGCGGCGCTCGCGCGCGCCTTCGATCCACGCCACGGCGGCTTCGGCGGCGCGCCGAAGTTCCCGCCGCACCTCGCGCTGGAGTGGCTGCTCGCGCGCGGCGCCGGAGGGGACGCGGCGGCGCTCGCGCACGCGATCGGCACCCTCGACGGCATGGCCCTCGGCGGCATCCGCGACCACCTCGGCGGCGGCTTCCACCGGTACTCGACGGACGCCGAGTGGCTCCTCCCGCACTTCGAGAAGATGCTCACGGACAACGCCCAGCTCCTCGGCGTCTACGCCGTGGCGTTCTCGGTCACGGACGACCCGCTCTACGCCGAGGTCGCGCGCGAGACGGGCGACTACCTCCTCCGCGAGATGCGCGGAACCGAGGGCGGCTTCTACGCGGCGACGGACGCGGACTCGGAGGGAGAAGAAGGAAAATATTTCTGCTGGGACCCTAGCCAGATCCGGGAGATCCTCGGCCAGGGAGAGAAAGCAGAAGATTTCTTAGAATGGTATTCGGTCAAAGAGGGAGGCAACTACGTCGAGGAATCGACGGGGCGTCCCACGGGCCTCAGCGTCCTTCACCTTTCTAAGAAAATCCCCTCTTCCTCCGAATCCCGTCTTGCTCCTTCGCGCGCGGCGCTCCTCGCCGCGCGCAGCAAGAGAATTCCTCCCTCTCTCGACGACAAGCGAGTCGCCGGCTGGAACGCGCTCGCCGTTTCCGGCTTCGCCGTCGCGGCGCGGGCCCTGAACGAGCCGCGCTACCTCGAGGCCGCGCGCGTGGGCGCGCGCTTCCTGCTGAACGTCTCGCGCCTCCCGGACGGCGTCCTCGCGCGGACGTGGAAGGACGGGGAGGCGAAGATCCCCGCGTTCCTCGAGGACGAGGCGTTCCTCGCGCTCGCGCTCCTCGACCTCGCGGACGCCGAAGGCCCCGGCGCCGCCGGAATCTGGCACGAGGAGGCGAAGGCGGCCGTTGCCTCGCTCCGCGCGCGCTTCCGCCGCAGGGACGGCCCGGGCTTCACGTTCTCGGGGACCGGGAACGAGACGCTGCTCTCGAACGGGCGCGACCTTTTCGACAAGGCCGTCCCCTCGGCCTCCGGCGCGGCGGCGCGCGCGCTCGCGCGCCTCGCGCTCGTCACGGGCGACCGGTCGCTCGCGCGCGAGGCCAGGGACGCCGTGGACGAGGTCGGCGGGCTCATGGCGCGCTCGCCGCACGGCATGGAGTCGTGGTTCTTCGCGCTGGAGCTGCTGTTCGAATTCGAAGACAGATTCGGAGAAGAGAAGAGAGAGATTTCTTCGAGTTTGAACGTCGAAGGAGCGGCGGTGGAGCCCAGGGTCGTGCGCGGCGGCAAGGGAGCAATCCGCATTCGGATATCGGTCGCTCCCGGCTGGCACTTGCGGGGGCCCGACGGCCTGAAGATCGAAGCGTGGGGCGGGTCCGAATTCACCTTCGAAGAAATCTCCCCGCCTGCGCCATCGCGTATCGATGACGGCTCTGGCGCCGACCTGACGGGATGGGAGGGAACCTTCGAAGCAAATGTCTCTTTCTCCATCTCCCGAAAGGCGAAGAAAGGGAAGAAGGAGATTGCGGTGCGCGTTGCGTACCGCGCCTGCGGCGAGGGCGCGTGCCGCCCGGACGCGGTGCTCTCCGTGAACGTTCCGGTCGAGGTGATCTAGGGCGTCAGTGCCCGGCGACCTTCTTCTTGACGTAGCGGACGCCCGCGCCGATCACGGGCACGTGCTCGTAGACGAAGGCGCCCATGTCGAAGTAGTCGCGGTGGTACACGGCCTTGCCGCCCCTGAACCGGAAGTGCGAGACGCCGGGCACCGCGATCTCCTTGCCGCCCGCGATCGCCTTGTGGCGCATGTGCATGACCCACGGCGCAAAGACCTCGTCGCCCTGCTCGATCTCCTTGTCGAAGTCGAACCGGATCGAGATGAGGTTCTCGTACATCTTCGAGTAGTACGCCCGGATCCCGGGGACGCCGCGGATCTCGGAGACCGGGTCGCGGAAGAGGACGTCGGGCGCATAGAAGTCGTCCAGCAGATGCATCGAGTCCTTGCTGAACCCGTTGAAGAACGCGGAGATGGACGGGTGCGGTTTCGGCACGGCAGCCTCCTCGGGGCGCGCGGGCGCGGCGCCGATCAGGAACGCAAAGAGCACGAACGGGACGATCGCTCGGCGCAGCATGGGGCCCCTTTCCGCGGCGGAGAGCCGCCGCTGACCGTCTTTACGACCGGAGAGGCCCCGGAGGATCTCAGCCCAGGGCGCCGAAGTACGCGGCCGCCCCATTTTTCAGGAGCGCCGTCACGTTGTGGAGAAGGATGCGATGGCCCTTGCCCATCAGCTCCTTCGCCCGGGCGCCCGTCTGCGCGGTCGTCCCGACGAGGAGGCCCGCGTCGAGGACCGTCTTCGTGATCCGGTCGACCGCTGCCTCCACCTCGGGCCGGGCGGGCCCGCCGGGATAGCCCATCGCCATCGCGAGGTCGCGTGGGCCGATGATGAAGCCGTCCACGCCGGGCACCCGCACGAGGTCGTCGAGAGCCGCGACGGCCTCGAGCGTCTCGATCTGCGGGAGGACGAGCGTCTCGTCGTTCACGCGCTCGGCGTAGTCCTCGATCTTCTCGGGGCCGAGCGTGAACCTGTTCGCGCGCACCGGCGCGATGCCGCGGAGGCCCTTCGGCGGGTACTTCACCGCCTCGACGAGCCGCCTCACGTCGTCGACCTCGCGCACGCCGGGCAGCATGATCCCCATGGCGCCGGCGTCGAGATACTGGAGGATGAGCTTCGGGTCGAGGCCGCGGGGCCGGACGAGAAGCGTCATCCCGGCGACCTCGCACACGCGCGCCGCGTCTTCGGCCTCGCGCGGCCCGGCCGTGCCGTGCTCGGTGTCGAGGAGGTAGACGGAGAAGCCGAGGAGCCCGAGCGTCTCGAGCGTCGAGGCTTCGACGTTGGGGGAGAGAAGGCCGTGGACGGCCTCGCCGGCCTTCAGCCGCGCCTTGAGCGATTTCGGCATGGGAACCTCGGTTGGATCGTAACCCCCGAAATGGGACGCCGCCGGGCTTCCTGGGCCGCGGCGGCGTCGGGATTCGGGGACGACCGGGAAGCGCCCGGTCAACCGTCAGCGTTTTTCGAAAGGCACGATGTGACGCTCGCCGGCGCCGAGATAGATCTGGCGAGGGCGGGCGATCTTCTGGTCGTTGTCGCCCATCATCTCGTTCCACTGGGCGAGCCAGCCCGACATGCGGGGGATCGCGAAGAGGACCGGGAACATGTCGACGGGGAACTTCATGGCCTGGTAGATGAGGCCCGAGTAGAAGTCGACGTTCGGGTAGAGCTTCCGCTTGACGAAGTACTCGTCCTCGAGGGCGATCCGCTCGAGCTCGAGCGCGATGTCGAGGAGCGGGTTCTTGCCCGTGACCTCGAAGACCTGCTCGGCCATGTTCTTGATGACCTTGGCGCGCGGGTCGTAGTTCTTGTAGACGCGGTGGCCGAAGCCCATGAGCTTCGTCTCGCCGCCGGACTCCTTGACCGACTTGATGAACTCCGGGATCTTGGACTTCGAGCCGATCTCGAACAGCATCCGGAGGACGGCCTCGTTCGCGCCGCCGTGGAGCGGGCCGTAGAGGGCGCCGATCGCGCCGGCCGCCGAGACGTACGGGTCGGCCTCGGACGAGCCGATCGCGCGCATCGCGTTCGTCGAGCAGTTCTGCTCGTGGTCCGCGTGGAGGATGAAGAGGATCTCGAGCGCCTTCACGAGCGTCGGGTTCGCGACGTATTTCGGCTCGACCGCGCGGTACATCATCTGGAGGAAGTTCGCCGTGTAGGAGAGCTCGTTGTCGGGGTACGAGAACGGCCAGCCGATCGAGTGGCGGTACGCGAACGCGGCGAGCGTCGGGATCTTCGCGATGAGGCGGATGATCTGCTGCCGGCGCGTCTCGGGCTCGCGGACTTCCTTGGCCTCGGGGTAGAACGTCGAGAGCGCGGACACCGTCGACGCGAGCATCCCCATCGGGTGCGCGTCGTACCGGAAGCCCTTCATGAGGCTCTTGATGTTCTCGTGCACCATCGTGTGGAACGTGATGTCGTTTGTCCACGAGTCGTACTGCGACTTCGTCGGGAGCTCGCCGTTCACGACGAGGTACGCCGTCTCGAGGTACGTCGTCTTCTCCGCGAGCTCGGCGATCGGGTAGCCGCGGTAGTTCAGGATGCCCTTGTCCCCGTCGATGAACGTGATCGTGCTCTTGCACGACGCCGTGTTCAGGAACGCGGGGTCGTAGGTCATGAGGCCGAAGTCGGTCGGCTGCTCCTTGATCTGGCGCAGGTCGATCGCGCGGATCGTCCCGTCCTTGATCGGCAGGTCGTAAGCCTTCCCGGTCCGGTTGTCGGTAATCGTCAGGGAATCGCGCATCGTGGCGGTACCCCCCTGCACCTTCGTATCGGGCGCAACCGTCGTTGCCATCTATGTCCTCCTCTGGGGCCCTTGCTGGGCCTCCGGGTCGTCCCAGAAGAATGGGGACGGGAGAACACGCCGGAAATGATGAGGATGCGCTAGTTCTTCATCGATTGTGACGAATTTCACAAGCGATGACGCCCAGGGGCCGGGGAAGGGGCGGCTTCAGCCCGAGACGCCGTCGTAGCCGAGGTAGGCCTCGAGGACGTTCACCTCGTGCTCGAGATCCGCGATCCGCTCCTCCATGACGTGGCGGAGGGAGACCATTCCGACGACCTTCTTCCTGGCGTCGAGGATCGGGAGGTGGCGGATGTGGTTCGCCGACATCTTTTCGGCCGCAGCCGCCTCGTCTCCGGGGGCCGGGATCGAGAGGACGTCCGCCGTCATGACGGCCGAGATGGGCGTTTTGGCCGGGTCGCGCCGTGCGAGGACGATCTTGTCGAGGACGTCGCGCTCGGAAAAGATGCCCGTCATCTTTTTGCCCTTCATGACGACGACCGCGCCGATGCGCTCCTTCACCATGGTCTTGACGGCCTCGAGGACCGTGGAAGTCTCCTGGACGGTGATCGCGGGGCGGGAACTGTTCCGAAGCAGGTTCGCCATGGCGGACTCCTCTCGCAGGCTCGCGCCTGAGGACAATCTGGGAGCCGCCGGCGGAACCGGCCTTGATGCAGAAGGATCAGGACGAGAGGGTCACCGCGCGTAGCCGGGGCGCCGGTCGTCCAACGCCGGGAACTTCGCGCGCGCGTCGGCGACGACGGCCGGGTCGATGTCGGCGATCAGGACCGTCTCGGTCTCGGCCGCGCTGACGAGCGTCTCGCCCCACGGCGACGTCACGGACGAGTCGCCCATGTGCCGGTTGCCCTTGCCGTCCTCGCCCACGCGGTTCACGCCCGCCACGTAACACAGGTTCTCGACCGCCCGCGCCTGCAGCAGCAGCCGCCAGTGGTGACGCCGCCGCTCGGGCCAGTTCGCGACGACCGCGAACAGGTCCGTCCCGTCGGCCGCGAGGCGGAAGGGCTCGGGGAAGCGCAGGTCGTAGCAGACGAGCGGCGTGACGCGCAGGCCCTCGATCGTCCACGTGACGACTTTCGACCCTTTCGCGTAGACCGCGTCCTCGCCGGCAAACGAGAACGGGTGGAGCTTGGTGAACCGCGAGACCTCGCCCTCGGGCGTTACCCAGAGCGCGTTGTTGCACGGGAGCGCCGACGGCGCGCCCGAGGCGTCGCACGTCTCGGCGAGCCCGGCGATCAGGTGCAGCCCGAGGCCGCGCGCCATCCCGCGCAGCCACCGCTCGCTCGGCCCGCCCGGCGGCTGCGCGATCTTCGCGCCATCCATCGAGAAGCCCGTAGCGAACATTTCCGGCAGGAGCGCCAGCGACGCGCCTTCGTCGGCCGCGCGCTTCAGCAGCTTCGCCGCGCCGGCGTGGTTCGACTTCCAGTTTTCCCAGGCGAGATCCATCTGGAGGAGGGCGACGCGCATCGCGGGAGATTATGGACGCGTCGCGCGCTCCACGAGATGGACGAAGGAGCGGTAGCGCTCGCCGGTCGCGCGCGAGAGGCCGGCCTCGCACGTGCGGCTGGAGGACCAGTGCCCCGCGGCTCCGGAGCTCCTCGCCTCATCAGCCTCGAGGCGCGTCGCCGAGGCCGTCAGCTCGGGGACGAGGAAGCCGCGGTCGCCCGCGAAACCGCAACAGCCCGCGTCCTTCGGGACCACGGCCGTCTCCGCGCACGCGCGGGCCACGGCCTCGAACTTCGGGACGAGGCCCATCTTCACGAGGGAGCAGACGGGATGGAGGACGGCCGACGGCTCGCGGCGCGTCACGGTGAGCTTCGGCAGCAGCACGTCGTGGACGAACGCAACGCCGTCGAGGATCGTGAGCGCGTCGAAGCGCTTCCGGTTCTCCTCCGTGAGCGCCTCGCGCGCATGGAGCAGCCCGTACGTGCATGGAGAGGCGTCCACGAAAACGGGCAGCCGGCCGGCGTCCGACCAGCGCCAGAAGTTCTCGATCGCGCGGTTCGCTGCGAGCGCGTGCGCTTCGGTGTAGCCCTTTGATGAGAACGGAACGCCGCAGCAGGTTCCGGCCGCGTCGGCCGGCACGTGCACGGGAACGCCCGCGCGCTCCGCGAGAAGCACGAGCGTGTCGACGAGCGGCGGCGTGTCGTCGCCGGCCTCGGGACCCATCGTCCGCGAAATGCAGGACGGGAAATAGATTGCCTGCGCCCCGGCCTCGGACGTCCGCGCGCGGGGCTTCTTCGCCGCCCGCGGCATCTCGGCGCTCCAGAGCGGGAACGACCCGCCCGAGAGCGCGCGCAGCGCCCGCGTGAGGCCCGTCATCGCCCGCGCCCCGAGGAGGGACTGCGCGGCGTGTCCCGTGCGCAGGCCCATGCGCACCGCCGACTCGACGAAACGGAACCCGCGCGCGAGGAGTGCGGCGGCCTTTCGCGCCGCGGCCGGATGCCGCGCCGCGCGGAAGCGCTTCGTGAGCTGCCCCGTGTCGATCTTCACAGGGCAGGCGGTCGCGCAGAGGCCGTCCACGGCGCACGTGTCGAGCGCGTCGTACGGGAAGTCGGCCTCGAGGCTGGCCCTGAGCACGGCGTCGCTCCGCGTCCCGTCGAGGCGCGCGAGCTCGCGGCGCACGACGATGCGCTGGCGAGGCGTGAGCGTGAGGTCGCGGCTCGGGCACAGCGGCTCGCAGAAGCCGCACTCGATGCAGCGGTCGACCTCCTCCTCGACGGACGGCAGCGGTTTGAGATCGCGAAGGTGCGCGCGCGGGTCGGCGTTCACGACGACGCCGGGGTTCAGGAGGCCGGCGGGGTCGGCGAGCTCCTTGACGCGCTTCATGACGGCGTACGCGTCGGGCCCCCATTCCGTCTCCACGAACGGCGCCATGTTCCGGCCCGTGCCGTGCTCGGCCTTCAGCGCGCCGTCGTAGCGCCCGACGACGAGGCGGACGACGTCGTCCATGAAGCGCGCGTACTGGTCGACGGCGCTGCGGTCGCGGAAGGACTGTGAGAGGACGAAGTGCAGGTTCCCGTCGCGCGCGTGGCCGAAGATGATCGCGTCGGCGTAGCCGTGCTTCGCGAAGAGGGCCGTGAGGTCCGTCGCGGCGTCGGCGAGGCGGCCCACGGGGAAGGCGACGTCCTCGATGATCACGGTCGTCCCGCTCTTCCTCACGGCGCCGACCGACGGGAACATCCCCTTCCGCACGTGCCAGAGTCGCGCCTGCTCAGCGGCGTCGTGCGTGAAGCGCGCGGGCTCGACGAGCGTCAGGCCGGCCGCCGCCGCGCACGCGACGCGGGCCAGCTCGTTGCGCTCGCCCTCGTCCGCGGCCTGGAACTCCGCGAGGAGGCCGGCGGCGCCGGGCGGCAGAGCCTTCAGCGACGCGGGCACGCCCGGCTCGTCCTCGACCGAGCGCAGGGCCGCCCGGTCCATGACCTCCAGCGCCTTCGCGCCCGCCGCGTTGAGCGGGACGATCGCGGCGCAGGCCGCGTGGAGGTCGGGGAAGAGGAGCAGGCCCGTGACCTTCACGGGGAGGTCGGGCACGGTGGCGAGGACCACTTCGGAGAGAAACGCGAGCGTTCCCTCCGACCCCACGAGGAGGTGCGCGAAGACGTCCACCGGGCGCTCGAAGTCGAGGAACGCGTTGAGCGCGTAGCCGGTCGTGTTCTTCGTGCGGTACTTCGCGCGGATGCGCGCGGCGAGCGCCGCGTCGGAGACGAGACGTGCGCGGAGGTCGGCGAGGCCCCGCCAGAGCGCCGGCTCCTTCGCGTGGAGGACGTCGTCCGCCTCGGGGCGCGCGGTGTCGATCGCCGTGCCGGACGGCAGCAGGAACGTGAGCGACTCGAGCGTGTGGTACGCGTTCTGCGCGACGCCGCAGCACATCCCGCTCGCGTTGTTCGCGACGATGCCGCCGAGCGTGCACGTGGCGATGGAAGCCGGATCGGGCCCGATCTTCCTGCCGAATGGCGCGAGGGCGCGGTTCGCGTGCGCGCCGATGACGCCCGGCTGGACGCGGATGCGCGCGCCGCCGTCCTCGACGGCCAGGCCGCGGAAGCCCCGCGCCGTCTCGACGAGGATGCCGTCCGTGACGGACTGGCCCGAGAGGCTCGTCCCGGCCGAGCGGAAGACGAGCGGGACGTTGTGGGCGCGCGAGACGGCGAAGAGGCGCCGGACCTCGTCGGCGCTTTTCGCGTGGACGACGGAAAGGGGCACGAGGCGGTAGAAGCTCGCGTCAGAGGCCCAGGCGATCCGGTCGATCGCGCGCGTGAGGACGCGGTCCTCCGCGACGGCCGCGGCGAGGGCTGCGGCGAGGGCGGGGTTCGTCGCGTCCATGGCGGATGCGATCGTAATCGTTCCTTTGCTAGGCTGGCAGCGATGGGCCGCTCGCTCCTCTCGAAGGTCTGGGATCTCCACGCCGTCCGGATGCTCCCGACGGGGCAGACGCAGCTCTTCGTGGGCCTGCACCTCGTCCACGAGGTGACGAGCCCTCAGGCTTTCGCGATGCTCCGCGAGAACGGCTGGAAGGTGGCGTTCCCGTCGCGCACGGTCGCGACGGTGGACCACATCATTCCGACGCTCAGCCTCGCGCGCCCGTTTGCCGACGCGCAGGCCGAGGAGATGCTCGTCTCCCTCCAGCGGAACTGCCGCGACTTCGGCGTTCCGCTCTACGACCTCGGCGCGCCGGAGCAGGGGATCGTCCACGTCGTCGGCCCCGAGCTCGGCTTCACGCAGCCGGGGATGACGATCGCGTGCGGCGACAGCCACACGTCCACGCACGGTGCGTTCGGCGCGCTCGCGTTCGGGATCGGCACGTCGCAGGTGCGGGACGTCCTCGCCTCGCAGTGCCTCGCGATGGACCCGATGAGGCTCCGCCGTGTCGACGTGACGGGACGCCTCGCGCCCGGCGTCTACGCCAAGGACGTCATCCTCGCGATCATCCACGCTCTCGGCGTCAAGGGCGGCGTGGGCTATGCGTACGAGTACGGCGGCGAGGCCGTCGACGCGATGTCGATGGACGAGCGGATGACGCTCTGCAACATGTCGATCGAGGGCGGCGCGCGCGCGGGCTACGTGAACCCGGACGCGACGACGTTCGCGTACCTGAAGGGCCGGCCCGCGGCGCCCAGGGGCGACGCATGGGACCGGGCGGTCGCGTGGTGGTCGTCGATGGCGTCCGAAGCCGACGCTTCGTACGACGACCGCGTGACGCTGGACGGCGCGGCGCTCGAACCGCACGTGACGTGGGGGATCAACCCGTCGCAGAGCGCGGGGATCTCCGGGCGCGTGCCGAAGGCGGCCGACGCCGGGCCCGAGGGCCGCGCGCAGATCGCCGAGGCTCTGGAGTACATGGGCTTTGCGGGCGGCGAGGCGATCGCGGGGACGAAAATCGACGTGGCCTTCATCGGCTCGTGCACGAACGGGCGCCTCTCGGACCTGCGCGAGGCCGCGCGCGTCGTGAAGGGCCGGAAGGTCGCGAAGGGAGTCAAGGCGCTCGCGGTGCCGGGCTCCAACGCCGTCCGCGCCGCCGCCGAAAAAGAGGGCCTCGACGCCGTCTTCCGCGACGCGGGGTTTGAATGGCGCGGTGCGGGCTGCTCGATGTGCCTCGCGATGAACCCCGACCGGCTCGAGGGGCGGCAGGTCTGCGCGTCGTCCTCGAACCGCAACTTCAAGGGCCGGCAGGGCAGCCCGACGGGCCGCACGCTCCTCATGAGCCCCGCGATGGTTGCGGCGGCCGCGGTCGCGGGTGAGGTCGCCGACGTGCGGGCGCTGCTCGGAGGCACGCGATGAGCCTGCCCGCGATCCGCCGCGCCTCGGGCACGGCGCGCCCGCTCGCGGGCGACGACATCGACACGGACCGGATCATCCCGGCGCGCTTCCTCGTCTCCGTCACGTTCGACGGCCTCGGCGCGCACGCGTTCGAGGACGACCGCAAGGCCGCGAAGGCGCGCGGCGAGGTCCATCCGTTCGACGACGCCCGGTTCTCCGGCGCGTCGCTCCTTCTCGTGAACCGCAACTTCGGCTGCGGCTCCTCCCGCGAGCACGCGCCGCAGGCGCTGCTGCGCGGCGGGATCAAGGCGGTCGTGGGCGAGTCGTACTCGGAGATCTTCTTCGGAAACTCCGTCGCGATCGGCCTGCCGTGCGTGACGCTGCCGCACGAGGCGATGGCGGCGCTGCAGAAGCTGGTGGCGCGGGACCCCGCGCGGATGCTCGCGCTCGATCTCGAGACGAGAACGCTCGCGGCGGGAGAGGCGGCGTTCGAGGTCGCGATGCCGGAAAACGCGCGCCAGGCGTTCCTCTCCGGGCACTGGGACGGAACGTCGATGCTCCTCGACCGCTTCGAAGCGGTCGAGGAGCTTGCGAGACGCCTGCCTTACGTGGCCGGATTTCCGCCTACGGCTTGAAGGTCGCGATCACGCCGGCGTGGTCGGAGGCGAAGGGGGGCATGCCCACCGCGGGGGCTAGGACGAGGTCCGAACTGACGGCCTTCATGTCTCGCGAGAAGAAAAGGTCGATGCGCTCGAGAGGAGTAGCCGGAGCGAAGAAGGGCGGCGCGGGGAACTGGTCCTCGAGGTAGTACGGCCACGTCAGGCCGGGGTCGCCGATGCTGTGAGTCGCAGGCCATGCCTCCGTGTAGCCGGCCCTCGGGAAGTGATCAACCGCCTTGGTGTCGTCCACGAAGCCGCCGTGGTTCGCATCGGAGTTGAAGTCGCCGCAGATCACAACGGGAATTTTCACGTCGCGCAGCTCGTGGATCAGCTCCTTGGCCTGTGCGAGCTGCACCTTGGTCGCTTCCTTGATGCCTTGGATGGGCGTCTGAAGGTGTGTCGTGACGAACCGGAACTGCTCGTGCCCCATGTGGACGTCGACCGAGATCCAGCCTGCCGGAATCGACATACCGGCGAAGGGAAACATCGCGTCGAAGGTCTGCGAATGGACGTTCGTGAGGTAGAAATCGGGACGGTGCAGGTCGGATCGGACGAGGATGGCATTTCTGTCGGTGAAGCGCAGCGCGCCCCCGATCTGGTCCCCGGGTAGGGCGAGGTCGGTCAGGGAGTTCGTGGCGACCACTGTGTATGGGGCGCCGGCCTTCTTCAGCGCCGCGAGCAGAATTGCCAGGTTGTCGTAAAGGACGGTGGTGGCTGTGTCGGGGCTCGGTCCTATCCGCCAGAGGACGGCTTCCTGCAGGGCGACCAGTACCGGTTTCTTCTCGGAGATCTTGGCGGCAAGCAAGGCGGCCCGCCCCTCGAAGTCGCTCGCGTTGAGCTCTGCGAAGGTGAGGTCGACGGCCTGCCCCACGGTCGCGGGGAACTGGTTCGTCAGGACGCCGATGATGTACGTCAGGTCCGTCCCGTCGTCCATGTTCTGAGTCATGATCGTGACGGTCCGGCCCTCGTGGCGGTCGTCAGCGGCCGCCCAGCCGCCGATGGCGAAGCAAAGGGTCGCGAGAACTACGAATTTCCGAATCATCGTCTACCTCCTTGGATGCAGCTGATTCATGCTGCAAACATGGGTTCCATCGGCCGGAAAATCCTCAGGAATTTTTCAGGTTCTTGTGGTTTCTTCCCCGGGGGAAGAACGTCAGGAGCGCGCGGCCTTGACCATCTCCAGGAACGCGTGGGCCGCCGGGCCGAAGTTCCCGGCGGCGCGGTAGACGAGGCGGAGGTCGCGCGGTCGGCGCAGCTCCGGCAGCGTCGTCGCCGCGAGGCGGCCGGACTCGATCTCGGAGAGAGCCGTGCGGCGGGGGAGGAGGGCGACGCCCATCCCGCGCTCGACCGCGCGCTTGACGCCGTCGAGGCTCGGGAGCGAGACCTTGATGTTCAGCGCGACGCCGCGCTCGGAGTACGTGCGGAGCACGCGCTCGCGGGCGGGCGAGGGGTCGCTGTGCGCGATGACGGTTTCGCGGCCGAACTCCTCCAGCGTGACGCGCTGCTTCTTCGCGAACGGGTGCGACGGGAGCGAGAGGACGACGAGCTCGTCGGAGGCGAGGACTACGGTCTTCAGGCCCTCGTCCGGCGGCACGAACGCGACGACGCCGAAGTCGAGCGCGACCGCGAGGACCTCGGCCCCGAGGAGGCGCGAGGGCGAGCGCTTCACCTCGAACTCGACGCCCGGGTGCGTCTCGCGGAAGCGGCCGATGAGCGGGATCACGACCTCGAGACCCGCCTCGTTCGCGCCGATCACGACGCGCCCGCGCTTGACGTCCTTGAGGTCGCGCACTGCCCGTTCGGCCTCGCCGGCCACGGCGAGGACGCGCTCGGCATAGCCGAGGAGCGTCTTGCCGGCCTCGGTCAGCCGAACGTCGTGTGTCGTCCGGTCGAAGAGGTCGGCCCTCAGCTCGTCCTCGAGCCGCCGGACGGCCTGGCTGACGGCGGACTGCGTCCGGAACAGGCGAACAGCTGCCTTCGAGAAGCCCCGCTCCTCGGCCACCATCAGGAACACCCGCAGGGCGGCTATATCCATAAGCAGCACTAATAATATCAAAAGTAATATGAAGTTGACGACTTGCCTCGGAAAGAGTGCAATGCGCCTCGTGAATTCGAACCTCGGCGCCGTCTCCGTCGTCGTCCTCCTTATCGGGGAGATTCCTCTCGTCCTTACGGAGGGGAACGGGGCGGGCTGACGGGGACCTTAGAAACCAACAGCCAAACGCCCCGCAACCGCGGGGCTTTTTTTTTGGGTCCGGACTTTTGGGATGGAGGCCAGGGGAAACGTGAAGAGCGACGCGATCAAGAAAGGCCCTGCGCGGGCTCCCGCGCGCGCGATGCTGCGCGCGACGGGCCTGACCCTTGCCGACCTTGAGCGGCCGCTCGTCGCCGTCGTGCACCCGTGGACGGACCTGGGCCCCTGCAACTTCACTCTTCGCGCGCTCGCCGAGGAGGTCAAGGCCGGCATCCGCGAGGCCGGCGGCACACCGTTCGAGTTCGGGACCATCGCGATCTCCGACGGCATCTCCATGGGGACGGACGGCATGCGCGCGTCGCTCGTGTCGCGCGAGGTCATCGCGGACTCCATCGAACTGGCCGTCTCGGGCCACGCGCTCGACGCCGTCGTCGCCCTCTGCGGCTGCGACAAGACGATCCCGGGCGCCGCGATGGCGCTCGCGCGGCTGGACCTTCCGTCGGTCGCCCTCTACGGCGGCTCGATCGAGGCGGGCAGGGTCGCCGGCACGGACGTCACGATCCAGGACGTCTTCGAGGCCGTCGGCGCGCACGCGGCCGGAAAGATCTCCGACGAGAAGCTCTGCGGCGTCGAGGCGGGCGCGTGCCCCGGGGCGGGCGCGTGCGGCGGCCAGTTCACGGCGAACACGATGGCGACGGCGCTGACGTTCCTCGGCCTCTCGCCGATGGGCGCGAACGACGTCCCGGCGACCGACCCCGCGAAGGCGGGCGTCGCCCGCGCCGTGGGCCGCCTCGTGATGGAGCGCCTGAAGGACGGCCTGACGCCGTCGAAGATCCTGACGCGCGCGGCGTTCGAGAACGCGATCGCGGCCGTCGCCGCGACCGGCGGCTCGACGAACGCGGTCCTGCACCTCCTCGCAATCGCGCGGGAGGCGGGCGTGCCGCTCGTCCTCGACGACTTCGATTCGATCTCGGCGCGGACGCCGCTCTTCGTCGACCTCAAACCGGGCGGCCGCTTCACAGCGCCCGACCTCGCCCGCGCGGGCGGCTCGCGCCTTGTCGCGCGGCGCCTCGTGGAAGCCGGCCTCCTGAAGAACGCGAGGACCGTCTCGGGACGCACGCTCTTCGAGGAGGCTCAGGACGCCGTCGAGACGCCCGGGCAGGAAGTCGTCCGCCCGGTGTCGAAGGCGCTCAAGCCGCACGGCGGGCTCGCGATCCTGCGCGGCACGCTCGCGCCCGAGGGCGCCGTCGTGAAGCTCGCGGGACACGAGCGGCTGCGCCACACGGGTCCGGCACGAGTGTTCGATGGGGAAATCGCGGCTTTCGCCGCTGTCCAGGCGCGCGGGATCGTGGCCGGCGACGTCGTCGTGATCCGCAACGAGGGGCCGAAGGGCGCGCCCGGAATGCCCGAGATGCTCGCCGTGACGGCGGCGCTCGTGGGGCAGGGTCTCGGCGAGTCCGTCGCGCTCGTGACGGACGGCCGCTTCTCCGGCGCGACGCACGGCTTCATGGTGGGTCACGTCTCGCCCGAGGCCGCGTCCGGCGGTCCGATCGCCTACGTGAGGGACGGCGATCCCGTGACGCTGGACGTCGTCGCCCGCCGCCTCGACGTCCAGATCGGCGAGGCCGACATGGCGGCCCGCCGCCGCGCGTACCGCGCGCCCGCGCCGCGCGCGACGGGCGGCGTCCTCGCGAAGTACGCCCGCCTCGTCTCGTCGGCCTCCGACGGAGCCGTTACTGGGACGTTCGCGGGAGTCGAGGCGTCCGAGCCGGCGACGGCGGTTCCCGCGGGGAGGACCGCATGACCGCCCAAGCCAGGGCTCATCAGGCTCAGCCGAAGGCCCGCACGACCGCCGCGCGCGCGATGGCCGACGAGCTCGTCGCGCTGGGCGTGACGCACATCTTCGGGCATCCGGGCGGGGCCGCGCTGCCGCTGTACGACGCGCTCCACGGCTCGCCGATCCGGCACCTCCTCATGCGGCACGAGCAGGGCGCCGCGCACGCCGCGCAGGGTTTTGCGCGCGCGACGGGCCGCCCCGGCGTGTGCCTCGCGACGTCCGGCCCGGGCGCGACGAACCTCGTCACGGGCCTGACGGACGCGATGCTCGATTCCACACCCGTCGTCGCCCTCACGGCGCAGGTCGCGACGTCTCTTCTCGGCCGCGACGGCTTTCAGGAAGCCGACATCGTCGGGATGACGCAGGGGATCACGAAGCACAACTGGCTTGTCCTCGAGCCGGAGGACGTCGCCGCGACGGTCCGTTACGCGTTCCGCATCGCCGCCATGGGGCGCCCGGGGCCCGTCCTCGTGGACGTGCCGCGCGACGTCCTGCAGGGCGAGGCTTCTTCCGAAAGCACGGATTGCGAGGGTTCAAACGTCGTCGACGTTCAGAGGCGCGCGGACGCCGTGTCGCTCCGCCGCGCGGCCTTCGCGATCTCGAACGCGCGCCGCCCGGTCCTCTACGTGGGCGGCGGCGTGATCTCGTCGGGCGCGTCCGCCGAAGTGCGGCGCCTCGCGCACAAGACGCGCATCCCGGTGACGACGACGCTCATGGGCAAGGGCGCGTTCCCCGAAACGGACCCGCTCTCCCTCGGGATGCTCGGAATGCACGGCACGGCGTACGCGAACTGGGCGATGCACGAGAGCGACCTCATCATCGCGCTCGGCGCGCGTTTCGACGACCGCATCACGGGCAAGCTCGCGACGTTCGCGCCGCACGCGAAGATCGTCCACCTCGACATCGACCCCGTCGAGATCGGGAAGATCCGCAAGGCCGACTACCCGCTGCACGGTGACGCGAAGACCGTGCTCAGGCAGCTGCTCCCGCTCGTCGGCGCGCCGCACACGAACGGCTGGCACGACCGGATCGCGGCGTGGAAGGCCGAGGCGCCGCTCCACTACGAGCAGTCAGGCGACGTCATCCTCCCGCAGTTCGCGATCGAGACGCTCTGGAAGATGACCCGGGACCGGCGGCCGATCGTGACGACCGACGTCGGGCAGCACCAGATGTGGGCCGCGCAGTTCTGGAAGTGCGACGAGCCGAACGCGTTCATCACGTCCGGCGGCCTCGGCACGATGGGTTTCGGCCTGCCCGCGGCCATCGGCGCGCAGTGCGGGATGCCGGACCGCCTCGTGATCAACCTGAATGGCGACGGCAGCTTCCAGCAGACGATGCAGGCGATGGCGACGGCCGTCGAGGAGAACCTCCCGATCAAGGTCATCGTCCTCGACAACCAGAACCTCGGAATGGTCCGCCAGTGGCAGGACCTCTTCTACGAGCGCCGCTTCTTCGCGGTGGAGCTGAAGAACCCCGACTTCGCGAAGCTCGCCGAGGCGTTCGGCGCCGCGGCGTTCCGCGTGAACCGCCCCGAGGAGCTCGTCCCGGCTTACGAGGCCGCGCTCGCCGTGAACGACCGCCCCGCGCTCGTCCACGTGCGGACGGACGGCAACGAGAACTGTTACCCCATGTGGCCCGCAGGCCAGTCCATCGACACGATGGTGGTCTCGGACCCGCGGAAGAAGAAGAGCTGAGGAGGATCGTCATGCAGCAGCACACCTTCGGAATCAAGGCGAAAGATGCTCCCGGGCTGATGGCGCGACTCGAGACGATCCTGCGGCGCCAGCGCATTGCGATTCGCAGTTTTTCCTTTGAAGGGGGCGTGGGCGGCGGCCCCGCCCGCATCGACATCGTCATCGAGGCGGACGAGGAGCGCTCGAGCCTCGTCGAACGCCAGTTCATGCGCCTCGAGGACGTGACGGAAGTCGTCCGGATGACCGGGACGCCCGCGTTTGCGCAATCCGAATTCACACTCGAAGAAAAGACTGCCTGACGCAAACCGAACCATCAACTCGACGAGGAACTATTTCATGGCCACGATCTGGTACGACAAGGACGCCGACATCTCCCGCCTCAAGGGCCGGACGGTCGCGATCATCGGTTACGGCAGCCAGGGGCACGCGCACGCCCTGAACCTCCGCGACAGCGGCGTTTCGGTCGTCGTGGGCCTCCACGCGACGTCGAAGTCCGCCGCGAAGGCCCGCGCCGAGGGCCTCACCGTCCTGCCGGTCGACGAGGCCGTGAAGCGCGCGGACATCGTCATGATCCTCACGCCGGACACGGGCCAGAAGCAGCTCTGGGACGAGGCGATCGCTCCGCACATGAAAGCGGGCAAGACCGTCATGTTCGGGCACGGGTTCAACATCCGCTTCGGCCAGATCGTCCCGCCGCCCGACGTGGACGTGTCGATGATCGCGCCGAAGTCGCCCGGCCACCGCGTCCGCGAGCTGTACGTGGAGGGCGCGGGCACGCCGGCGCTCCTCGCCGTCGAGCAGAACGCGAGCGGCCACGCGCGCGAGGACGCGCTCGCCTACGCGAAAGCGCTCGGGACGACGCGCGCGGGCGTCCTCGAGACGACGTTCGCCGAGGAGACGGAGACCGACCTCTTCGGCGAGCAGGCCGTCCTCTGCGGCGGCACGTCCGCCCTCGTGAAGGCCGCGTTCCAGACGCTCGTCGACGCGGGCTATCAGCCCGAGGTCGCGTACTTCGAGTGCCTCCACGAGCTGAAGCTCATCGTCGACCTCATGTACCGCGGCGGCCTGAACTACATGCGCTACTCGATCAGCGACACGGCCGAGCACGGCGACTACACCGCCGGCCCGCGCATCGTGACGGACGCGACGCGCAAGGAGATGAAGAAGATCCTCGAGGAAATCCAGGAGGGCGTCTACGCCGAGAACTGGATCGCCGAGAACCGCGCGGGCCGCCCGAACTTTGAGGCGACGCGCGAGAAGGAGCGGACGCAGCTCCTCGAGACGGTCGGGGCCGAGCTGCGCGAGAAGATGCCGTTCCTGCATCCGGTCGTCATCGGGAAGGTGGCCTGACCATGCACGCGGAGGGCGACGTTCGGCCGCGCATCGCGATCTTCGACACGACGCTCCGGGACGGCGAGCAGGCGCCCGGCTTCTCGATGCGCGAGGCGGAAAAGGTGCGCCTCGCCGTGAAGCTCGACGAGCTGGGCGTCGACATCCTCGAAGCCGGGTTCCCGATCGCCTCGGAGGACGACTTCTCGGGCGTCCGCGCCGTCGCGAAGGCCGTCCGTCGGCCCGTGGTGGCCGCGCTCGCTCGCGCCGTGGACGCCGACGTGGACCGCGCGCTCGAGGCGCTCGACGGCTGCGCGCGGCCGCGTCTCCACACCTTCATCGCCACGTCGGATCTCCACCTTTCGCACAAGCTCCACATGTCGCGCGGCCAGGCCCTCGAGGCCGCGGCCCGGGCGGTCGCCCGCGCGCGCCGGCACGTCGACGACGTGGAGTTCTCGGCCGAGGACGCGACGCGCAGCGACGTCGACTATCTCGTCGCGGTCGTGACGGCCGTGATCCAGGCCGGCGCGACGACCGTGAACCTGCCGGACACCGTCGGCTACTCGACGCCGGACGAGATCTACAAGTTCTTCACGGCCATCCGCGCGCGCGTCCCCGGCGCGGAGCGCGTCGTCTTCTCCGCGCACTGCCACAACGACCTCGGCCTCGCCGTCGCGAACAGCCTCGCGGCGATCGAGGCGGGCTGCCGCCAGATCGAATGCACCGTGAACGGCGTCGGCGAGCGGGCGGGCAACGCGTCCCTCGAGGAGATCGTCATGACGCTCCGCGTGCGGCCCGACAAGCTGCCGTTCGCGACGGGGATCGTCCCGGGCCAGATCTACTCGGCAAGCCAGCTCCTCACGGAGCTCACGGGCGAAGCCGTCCAGGCGAACAAGGCGATCGTCGGCCGCAACGCGTTCGCGCACGAGGCCGGCATCCACCAGGACGGCATCCTCAAGGACCGGCGCACGTACGAGATCATGCGGCCCGAGGACGTCGGCGTCCCGAAGACGACGATGGTCCTCGGCAAGCACTCCGGGCGGCACGCGCTGAAGGCGCGTTGCGAGGCGCTCGGCATCGTCCCGGCCCGCCACGAGCTCGACGACCTTTACAGGCGCATGATCGCGCTGGCGGATCGGCAGAAAGTGGTTCACGACCGGGATCTCGTCTCGCTCTGGTCCGCGATGAAGCGCGTGCCCGCGGCGCGCCCGGCGCATCCGGTTCACCACGCGCCGAGCGGCGCGCGGCCGGCCGTCGCGGCTCTCCGGGCCGAGGACGTCCCGGCCGCCGAGGAAGCCGGCTACGGCTACGGAGTCTGAGTGGGGAAGCGCGCGCGCATCGCAGTCCTGCCCGGCGACGGCATCGGCCCGGAGGTGACGGCGGGAGCTGTCGCCGTCCTGAAGGCGGTCGAGGCGCGCTTCGGGCACACGTTCGTCTTCTCGGAGTGGCTCCTGGGAGCGCGCGCCCTGCGCGAGAAGGGGACGCCGCTGCCGGAGGACACGCTTGCCGCGTGCCGTGACGCCGACGCCGTCCTCATGGGCGCGGTGGGCGACCCCGCGTACGACCTCGCGCCGTACGACCAACGGCCCGAGTACGGCCTCCTCCATCTGCGCAAGTCCCTCGGCGTCTACGCGAACATCCGCCCCGCGCGTCTCTACAGGGCGCTCGCGGACGCGGGCCCGCTCAAGCCCGAGGTGGCGCGAGGCCTCGACCTCGTCGTCGTGCGCGAGCTGACCGGCGGCCTCTACTTCGGGACGCCGCGCTCGATCGACCTTGTGGCGGGCACCGCGGTCAACACGCTGCCGTACACGCGGCCCGAGATCGAGCGCATCGCCGAGATGGCGTTCCGCCTCGCGGCGACGCGCCGGAACAAGGTCACGTCGGTCGACAAGTCGAACGTCCTCGAGACGTCGCGCCTCTGGCGTGCCGTCACGACGGAGGTCGCGAAGCGCCATCCGGACGTGACGCTCGAGCACCAGCTCGTGGATTCGTGCGCGATGAGCCTCGTCCTCTTCCCGTCGGCTTTCGACGTCCTCGTGACGGAGAACCTCTTCGGGGACATCCTCTCGGACGAATGCGGTGCGCTCGTGGGCTCGCTCGGGCTCCTGCCGTCCGCGAGCCTCGGCGACGGGCCGGGCCTCTTCGAGCCCGTGCACGGCTCGGCGCCGCAGATCGCGGGGCGCGACCTCGCGAACCCGATCGGCGCGATCGCGACCGCCGCGATGCTGCTCGGCGACGGGCTGGGCCTGCACGAGGAGGCCGCCGCCGTGCACCGGGCGATCGAGGCCGCGCTCGAAAAGGGTGCGCGCACGGCGGACCTTGCTCTGAAGGGCACGCGCGCGCTCGGGACACGCGACATGACGCGGGCGATCGCCGACGAGGTGGCGGCCGCGACGACGACGATGGAAACGGCGCCGGGCCGCGAGGCGGCCTGCGGCGCGCCGCAGTGAGGGTGTGATGGGAATGGAATCGAAATGGATCTGGAAAGACGGCGACTTCGTCCGCTACGAGGACGCGACGCTGCACTTCCTCACGCCCGGCCTCCACTACGGGATCGGCGTCTTCGAGGGCATCCGCTGCTACCAGACGAAGTCCGGCCCGGCCGTGTTCCGCCTGCCCGAGCACATCCGCCGCCTGCGCCTCTCCGCGAAGGCTCTCGGCTTCGACACGCTGCCGTTCTCCGAGGAGGAGCTGATCGAGGCCACGAAGGGGACCGTCGCGAAGAACGGATTCTCGGAGTGCTACATCCGTCCGATGATCTGGCTCGACGCCGGCGGCTGGAACCTGAACCTCGACGGCGGCCGGCCCGCGATCGGGATCGCGGCCTGGGAGTGGAAGAACTACCTCGGCGAGGCCGCACTCGAGCGGGGCGTGCGCGCGAACGTGTCGTCCTACACGCGCCACCACCCGAACGTCTCCATGACGAAGGCGAAGATCAGCGGCAACTACGTGAACAGCTTCCTCGCGAAGACCGAGTCCGTGCGGCTCGGGTTCGAGGAGGCGATCATGCTCGACCCGAGCGGCTACGTTGCCGAGTGCACGGGCGCGAACCTCTTCGTCGTGAAAGACGGGCGCATCGTCACGACGCCGTCCGCCCCGATCCTCGAGGGAATCACGCGCGACACGCTCTTGACCCTCGCGAAAGAGCTTGGCTACGAGGTCGTCGAGCAGACGATCGCGCGCGACCAGCTCTACATGGCGGACGAGGTCTTCGTCTGCGGGACTGCGGCCGAGGTCGTCGCCCTGCGCGAGATCGACTTCCGCACGATCGGCTCGGGCGCCGCGGGCCCCGTCACGCTCGCGCTCCAGAAGGCGTACCACGCGACCGTGCGCGGCGCGCACGCGCGCTCGAAGGAGTGGTGCACGCCGGTGCGCAACGTGCGCGACGTGCGGCGCTATCCCGCTCCGGTCCGGCTCGTCCGCGGCCGGCGCCGCTGACGCGGCGGGTCCGTCCGTGAAACGCGCGAAGACGGGAGAGGAGTACCTCGAGCGGATCCTCTCCGCGCGGGTCTACGACGTGGCGGTGGAGACGCCGCTCGACGCCGCGCCGCTCCTCTCGCGCCGCACGGGCCACACGGTCCTCCTCAAGCGCGAGGACCTGCAGCCCGTCCACTCGTTCAAGCTACGCGGCGCATACAACCGGATGGCGAAACTCTCTCCCGCCGCGCTCCGCCGCGGCGTGATCGCGGCCTCGGCCGGCAACCACGCGCAGGGCGTCGCGCTCGCCGCCAGGCGCCTCGGGTGCTCCGCGACGATCGTCATGCCCGTCACGACGCCGCGCATCAAGGTGGACGCCGTGAGGAGCCGCGGCGCGCGCGTCGTCCTGACGGGCGACTCGTACGACGAGGCCTACGCGGAGGCGCGCCGCATCGCCAGGGACCAGAAGCGCACGTTCGTCCACCCGTACGACGACCCCGACGTCATCGCGGGGCAGGGCACGATCGGCATGGAGATCCTCCGCCAGCATCCGGGCGGCGTCGACGCGATCTTCGTCGCGATCGGCGGCGGCGGGCTCGCGGCGGGAGTCGCGGCGTACGTGAAGCGGATCAGCCCGAAGACGAAGATCGTCGGCGTCGAGCCGGTGGACTCGGACGCGATGTGGCGGTCGCTGCGCGCCGGCCGCCGCGTGCGCCTCGAGCGCGTGGGCCTGTTTGCGGACGGCGTCGCCGTGAAGCAGGTGGGCAAGGAGACCTTCCGCCTCTGCCGCGACCTCCTCGATGAGGTCGTGCGCGTCGACACCGACGCGATCTGCGCGGCGATCAAGGACGTGTTCGAGGACACGCGCTCGATCCTCGAGCCCGCGGGCGCGCTCGCGGTCGCAGGGCTCAAGGCGTGGGCGGAGAAGCGGACGACGAAGGGCAGGACCCTCGTCGCCGTCGCATGCGGGGCGAACATGAACTTCGACCGGCTGCGCTTCGTCGCCGAGCGCGCGCAGCTCGGCGAGAAGCGCGAGGCGATTCTCGCGGTCACGATCCCCGAGCGGCCTGGCTCCTTCCGCGAGTTCTGCGCGGTCGTCGGGCGGCGGAGCATCACGGAGTTCAACTACCGGTACGCGGACGCGAAGGACGCGCACGTCTTCGTCGGCGTCGAGGTCGAGAACCCGCGCCAGACGACGTCGCTCATCGGCGCGCTGAGGAAGCGGAGCCTTCCGGTCCTCGACCTGACCGAGAACGAGATGGCGAAGCTCCACGTGCGGCACCTTGTCGGGGGGCGCGCGCCGGCGGCGCGCGACGAGCGCCTCTTCCGGTTCGAGTTCCCCGAACGGCCGGGCGCGCTCCTGAACTTCCTCGACCACCTCCGGAGCGACTGGAACATCAGCCTCTTCCACTACCGCAACCACGGAGCGGACTACGGCCGCGTCCTCGCGGGCATCCAGGTGCCCAAGAAGGACGACGCGAAGTTCCGCCGCTTCCTCTCGGAGCTCGGCTACCGCCACCAGGACGAGACGAAGAACCCGGCGTACCGGCTGTTCCTGGGGTAAAGCTCCTCAGGGCGCCTTCTGCACGGCCTCCCACTTGATCTCCGATCCCCACGTGGAGTGCGGGATCGCGAAGACGAGGAGGGTCGTGACGGCGGCGGCGAGGACCTCTATGCGGGCGGAGCGCCCGGGGCGCTGGACGAGGAGGACCCCGGCCCAGAAGAGGCCGGCGATGAGCGTCTTGTTGTCCGTGAGGTCCCAGCCGAACGGCACGCCCGTCCAGTACGCATCGAACGCGGCCTTCTGCACGATCGGCCCGAGGATGAAGCCGCCGACGGCGATGAGCCCGAACGTGATCCACGCGAGGCGGCGGGTCGGCGCGCCCGCGAGAGCCGCGAGTCCCGCGGCCGTGGAGAAGAGCATCCCGAGGAACATGCAGAGGACGTGCGGGACGAGGATGACCGTGGACACGTCGCCCTTGAAGCGCGTGATTGCGGGGCGGGGCGGGAAGAGTGCCGTCTCGCCGCCCTTCGCGAGCCGCACCTGGTACTCGAGCTTGCCCGCGGGCGGCTGATGGGGGAGCGCAGCCACGAGATCGGCGCCCGCGCGTGCCATCGGGAGGACCGTCCAGTCGTCGTTCGTCGGATACCGCCGGAATGCGACCGCACCCGTTAGCGCGGCATCCGGAGCCGCGACGCGGACGGGCTGGTCGCCCGGCCCGCCGTGCGTGCGCGTGAGCTTCAGGTCGATCGAAGTTCCGCCGACGGCGATGCGCCCGCTCACCGGGTACGTCGGCCCGGAGCGGCGCTGCCAGACGGCGGAAAGGAGCGTGATGAGGAGGGCGAGGGCGAAACGGACGGCAGGCTTCTTCACGCCGTCCGATTTACCGGGACGCCGCCTCCGCGTCAATGAAGCAGCCGGACGGGGACGCCCCGTCCGGCGGGTGTTCGCTTTCTCAGCGTTCGGCCGCCCGGCGGCCGGAACCTCAATGCATCCGCTTGATCTTGGGCTCGGTGCGAGGCGCGCGGGCCTTCAGGACCCTGCGCTCGGGGTGGGTCGGGCGGTCGAAGCCGTGGCCGAGCACCTCGAGGAGGTCGGACGTCGTGATGATGCCGACGAGGCGCGGCGTGCGCCCGGGCTGGACGACCGGGAGGCAGCCGATGCTGCGGCCGCGCATGAGGTTCGCGGCCTGGCGGATGGACATTTCCGGGTCGGCGGTGACGACGTTCGTCGACATGACCTCGGCCACGCGGTGGTTTCGGCGGAAGCCGTCCTCTTTTGCAGCCCCGAGGTCGTGGGACGACACGATGCCGACGAGAGCGGCTTCGTCGTCACGCACGACGAGATGGTGGACGTTCAGCGCCTTCATGCTGGCGTAGGCGGTTTCCGCGGACTCGGCGGCGCTGATCGTCCTCACGTGCGGGGTCATCACGTCCTGTACGCGCATGGACCCTCCTTGGCGGCGCGCTCGGCGCGCCTGCTTCCGTTGGGAAGGTGGGTCCTCGCGGCCGTCCGCGCATGGAGCAGATGAATCAGGGCGGCGGCGCCCTAACGGGATGCCGTCTTCACCGCCTTGCCGTGCAGGACCTCGCCGGCCTTGACCTGGGCCTGGCGGGACATGTCGATCGACTCCCCGAGGATGCGGGCCATCTCCTGCGGAGCGTGAAAGCCCATCGAGTTCTCGGCGGCCACCATGTCGAGGCGCCACTGCGCGGCGCGCTGCAGCTCGCCCAGCTCCTTGATGGCCGGGTCCTTGTCCACGACCGCCCGCCACGCGGCCAGCAGGTTGGCCTTCGTCTCGGCGGCCAGCTTCTTGTCCTGGTCTTCCTTTCCGAGCTTCGCGAAGTCCGCGTTCTTCTCGAGCGTCTCCTTCGCCTTCGCGGCGGCCGCGGGGCGGTTCTGGTTGTCGTACGGCTTCCGGACGGCGACGATCGCGTCGATCATGGCCACGGCTGCCTGGCCCGCGCGCGTCATGAGGGCGAAGTGGCGGTCCTGGATGGCTTCGACCCGGCTCTTGAGCTCCTCGTCGCTGTACGGGTGGCACGTGGCGCACGAGCGGTTTGCCGACAGGAGGGGGCTCCTCACCCAGTGCTCGGAGATCTTCTGGGCGCCGTCGCGGCGGTAGGACATGTGGCAGTCGGCGCACGCCACGCCGCTGCGGGCGTGGATGCCCTGGCTCCACATCTCGAACTCGGGGTGCTGCGCCTTGATGACTTCCATGCCGGTCTCGGCGTGCGTCCAGTCCTTGAAGCGCGCGCCCTTGACCTCGATGGAGTTGTACTGCTTCTCCATGTCCTCGACCTTGAGGCCTTCGGCCCACGGGAAGAAGATCGTCGTGCCCTTGCCGCAGAAGTACTCGACGTGACATTGGGCGCAGACGTACGAGCGCTTCTCCTGGCGGGTCGCGTCCACGTTCGGGTCGTACGCCCGGGCGCGGTCGCCGGTGCGCCAGCGCTCGATGCTCGGGAGGTGCCCGACGGCAGCCTTCGACGCCGCGAGCTTCTGGATGCCGGCGACGAAGGCCGGGCGCGTGACGCGCAGCTCCATCGACTTCGGGTCGTGGCAGTCGACGCAGGACACGGGGTGGGCCTTGCCGCCCGTGAGCTGCTCGAGCTGCTTGTGGGCGTCCCAGTAACTGAGCGCGCCGACGGCCTCGAGGCCCTTCTGGAGCTGCTCGGCTTCGCTCGCCTGCGGGGCCGCGTCCTTCCCGAGCTTCCGGTAGAGCGGCATGATCGAGGCGTGGCAGTGCATGCAGTTGCCCGACTGCTTGCCCTCGGCCTGCACGTTGCGTTTCGTGTTCTCCTGGTCGAAGAGCATGAAGGCGTGGCCGCGGCGGTCCCGGTAGTCCACCGCGAAGAGGTACCCCGCGAAGATGCGCGTCAGCCACGGGTCGCGCGCCGCCTTCTGGGGCGGGACGACGCCCTCGGCTCCGCCCGTGCCCCCGCCGTACTTCGTGTGGGACGGATCGGACGTGCGCTTGTACCCATCGTATTCGCGCGGCCAGTTCGTGCCCCACTTGGCCGGGTCGACGTCGTTCTCCGTCACCTCGGCGAGCCTGACGGTGGAGTTCTTCGCCTCCTGCTTCTTCTCGGCGATGTTGACGAGCAGGGCGGCGGCGCCCAGAGCTCCGAGGGCGAAGGCGCCCGCGACGAGGGCGATGAGGAGCCCGCTCTTCTTCTTCCCGGGCTCGGCGTTCTCTGCGGACATGAGGTGCTCCTTCTCGGGTGGTGTCGCGTGTCAGCGCTGGTGGCCGACCGAGGCATGGCAGCGGACGCACGTGACGTCGCCACCGTGGGACATCGAGTCGACGAGGTCGGAGTGGCAGCGGCGGCAGTTGGCTTCGACGACCGCCGAGCTCTCGGGCCGGGCCCGGATGACGTCCGGGAAGCCGCCCATCGTGAACGCCCACGAGTGGTGCCAGCCGTTGAGCGCCTTGACCATGTACTTCGAGACCGGGCCGGCCGGCGTGTGGCAGTCGTTGCAGGTGGCGACCTGGTGGTGCGGCGCCGCCTGCCAGCCGGCGTAGTGCGCGCTCATGACGTGGCAGTTCGCGCACGTGGCGGGGTCGTTCCCCATGTAGGACGATCCCTTCGCGTACCAGAAGGCGTACGCGCCAACCCCGATCGCGAGGCCGGCAGCGGCCGCGGCGAGCGTCAGGGGGACCGGAAGGACGGCAAAGCCCCGGCTCGACTTCACGGGCACACCCCGAATGTAGGGCCTCCGCCGGGATCCCGCCCATGACAATCGTCATACGGGGGCCCTCCTTCCGGGACTAAGATCGCGCACGCCTTGAACGTGTCGAGCATCGTCGTGCGGGTCGCGCCTTCCGGCGTGGCAGGGTGTGTGCAGTGGCTCGCGGCGTTGCCCGGCGTCGAGGTCCAGTTCACGGACGCCGACCAAGGCCGCATCGTCCTGACGCAGGAATCGCAGACGACGGACGAACAGGAAGCCGGCCTCCGGCGCATCCAGGCGCTGCCCGGCCTCCTGTCGGCCGAGCTCGTCTGTCACTACTTCGGGGATCTCGAGGAAGACGCGGAGGGAACATGAACCAGAGCCAGACTCGCCGGGAGCTCCTCAAGCGCAGCGCCGCTCTCGCCGCGGCCGCCGCCGCGGGAATCCCGGTTGCGGAAGAGGCGGTCGCGGCCGGCGAGAAAGCGCCCGCGGGCGACGGCGTGGCCTGGGACAGGAGCGTCTGCCGCTTCTGCGGGACCGGCTGCGGAATTCTCGTCGGCACAAAATCCGAACGCGTCGTCGCCGTGAAGGGAGACCCGGACGCGCCCGTGAACCGCGGCCTCCTGTGCGTGAAGGGCTACGCCAACGCGAAGATCCTCTACGGCGAGGACCGGCTCGTGAAGCCGCTCCTCCGGATGAAGGACGGCAAGTTCGACAAGAACGGCGACTTCTTCCCGGTGAGCTGGGAGCGCGCGTTCCAGGAGATGGAAGCGCAGTTCAGGAGGGTCCACGCGGATCTCGGCCCGAGCGGCGTCGGCGTGATGGGCTCCGGCCAGTACACGATCATGGAGGGCTACGCGGCCGCGAAGCTCGTGAAGGCCGGCTGGCGCAGCAACAACCTCGACCCGAACGCGCGCCACTGCATGGCCTCGGCCGTCGCCGGCTTCATGCAGACGTTCGGCATCGACGAGCCCTCGGGCTGCTACGACGACATCGAGAAGACCGATGCCGTCGTGACCTGGGGCGCGAACATGGCCGAAATGCACCCGATCCTCTGGTCGCGCATCGTCGACACGCGCCTCGCGCGCCCGGAGTACCGAATCCTCAACCTCACGACGTACACGACGCCGACGTCGGCGGGCTCGGACACCGAGATCCTCTTCAAGCCGAACACGGACCTCGCGATCTGGAACTACATCGCGCGCGAAATCGTCGTCCGCGGCGCCGTCGACCGGGAGTTCGTCGAGAAGTACTGCGTCTTCGCGGCCGGGACGGTCGACATCGGGTTCGGAATGCGCCCGGGCGAGGACCACGCGACGGCCTCCGAGAAGGACACGCGGGACCGCGAGCGCACCGTCGTCCTCACGAAGGAGGAAGCGATCGGGCGCGGCCTCGACCCGGCCGTGACGCACACGCGGCCGCAGAAGGACGCCGCGAAGGCGGGCCTCCACTGGCTCATCTCCGAAGGCGACTTCAAGAAAGCCGTCGAGCCCTACACGCTCGACTTCGTCGCCGCGCTCACGAAGGGAAACTCCGAGGAGCCGCTGGAGGAGCACGCGCGGAAGCTCAAGGCGCTGGCCGACGTCTACGCCGACCCGAAGAGGAAGGTCGTTTCGTTCTGGACGATGGGCTTCAACCAGCACACGCGCGGAACGTGGGTCAACGAACAGGCGTACATGGCCCACCTCCTCACGGGCAAGCAGGCGAAGCCGGGCTCGGGCGCCTTCTCGCTCACGGGCCAGCCCTCCGCGTGCGGCACGGCGCGCGAGGTCGGCACGTTCTCGCACCGCCTGCCTGCCGACATGACCGTGGACAACCCCGAGCACCGCGCCCACGCCGAGGAGCACTGGAAGCTCCCGGCGAAGACGATCAACCCGAAGATCGGCAGTCACATCACGGAGATGATGCGGGACCTCGAGGACGGCAAGCTCAAGTGGCTCTGGATCCAGGTCACGAACCCGTTCCAGTCCACCGCGAACAACAACCACTGGCTCGCCGCCGCGCGCCAGCCCGGGACGTTCATCGTCGTCTCGGACGCTTACCCGGGAATCAGCGCGAAGGTCTCGGACCTGATCCTGCCGAGCGCGATGATCTTCGAGAAGTGGGGTGGCTACGGAAACTCCGAGCGCCGCACTCAGCTCTGGCGGCAGCAGGTCCCCGCGCCGGGCGACGCGAAGACCGACGTCTGGCAGATCCTCGAGTTCTCCAAGCGCTTCAAGCTCAGGGAAGTCTGGGGCGAGCAGCCGCTGCCGGGCTTGAAGGCGGAAGGCTTCACCGACGGCAGGCTCCCGTCCGTGCTCGAAGACGCGGCGAAGATGGGCTACACGCCCGACAGCACGCTCTACGACGTCCTCTTCGCGACGGCCGCGAGCAAGAAGTTCCTCTGGCCGGATCCGGTCGCGAAGGGGCACGCGAATGCGACCGCCGCGCAGCTCGGCGCCGCGTGGTTCCCGGAGAAGGCGCTCTTCGAGGAGTACGCGGGGTTCGGGCGCGGGCACGGGCACGACCTCGCGCCGTTCGATCGGTACCTGGCGGACGACGTGCGCGGCCTGCGGTGGCCCGTCGTCGACGGCAAGGAGACGCCGTGGCGCTTCAACGAGACCTACGACCCGTACGCGAAGAAGGGCTCGGGCTTCGACTTCTACGGCAAGGCCATGAAGGCGCTTCCGAAGGGCGATCTGGAAAAACCGGGCGGTCCCGAGAAGGTGTCTCTCGCGGGCAAGGCCAAGATCTTCTTCCGGCCGTACGCGGCGCCGGCCGAGGTCCCCGACGCCGTTTACGACCTGTGGCTCTGCACGGGCCGCGTCCTCGAGCACTGGCACTCGGGCACGATGACGCGGCGCGTCCCGGAGCTGAACGCGGCGATGCCTTCCGCGCTCCTCTACATCCACGAGAAGGACGCCGCCTCGCGCGGCCTCAAGCGCAACGATGTCGCGTGGATCGAGTCCCGCCGCGGGAAGATCCAGGTGGCCGTCGAGACCGCGGGCCGCTACAAGATGCCGCGCGGCCTCGTCTACGTTCCGTGGTTCGACGAGTCGATCCTCATCAACAAGGTCACCCTCGACGCGACGTGCCCGATCTCGAAGGAGATCGACTTCAAGAAGTGCGCCGTGAAGGTCTCAAAGGTCGCGACCGCCGTCCTCGCCGCCGTCCTCGCCGGCGCCCTCCTCGCGTGCGCATCGACCCCTTCACCTTCAAAGAAAATCCCTGTCTCCGGCGTTCCGGATGCGAGCCTCGGCCTCCAGAAGTCGGCCGTGACGGGAGTCCCCGCCCCGAAGCCTTTCGACTACGTCACGAAGGACCCCGGAGACGGCAAGGTGCTGCCACGCCCGTTCGCCTCCGCGCCGCCCCTCATTCCGCACACGGTCGACGGCCTTCTCCCGATCACCCGAGCGGACAACGGCTGCTTGACATGCCACGCCGTGGACAAGGCCGAGCCCGGAGGCCCCGTTCCGATTCCGGCGAGCCACTACGTCGACCTGAGGAACGCTCCGACGGTCAAGCGCGCCGAGATCGCGGGGAGCCGGTTCGTCTGCACGGCGTGCCACGTGCCCCAGGCGAACGTGAAGCCGCTCGTCGCGAACTCGTTTACGCCCTGACTCGGGATCGCCGGGTGCGTGAAGGCGCGGCGTCAGGTCCGCGGCCGCCGTCCCTTCCTCAATGATGCATTTGGATCAGGTGATCGAGCTGTCTGTTCCAAGATAGTCGCCCTCACAACCCCAACCGGGAAGTCTTCGTGCGACACGTCATCCATTGAGGTGAACTCGATGAATAGTTCCGCGACGGGCCGGGCCACACGGACAGCCGGCTGGGCCGGCCTCCTGTCCAGGATCGCAGCCGGGAGCCTCGTCTACCTCGTCGTGAGCGGCCTGCCGCTTCGGCTCATCCGCTTCTCGCCGGTCCTCGAGTGGACGGTCCTCCTCCACACGCTGGCGGGCTTCCTGTCGCTCGTCCCGGTCGGGGTCTACCTCTGGCGCCACTTCCTCGAGTACCGTGCCGACGCGCTGACGCCCTCGAAAGTGCTCGGCTACTGCGGGCTCGGCGCGGTCCTGCTCGCGGAGGCGACGGGCCTCTGGGTGGCGTATCTCGCCCTCTTCTCGGACCGGGTTCCGCCCTACGCGCGGACGCTCCACCTTGTCCCGTCGATCGCGCTCCTCGTCCTCCTCTTTGCGCACCTCTGGCCGCTCAGGAAGCGGGCCCCGGCCGAGGGCGTGCCTCAGGAGGCCTTTTCCGCCGCGCGCCGCGGCTACGTCGTGGCGCTGCTCGGCGTGCCGGCCGTGGCGCTCCTTCTCGCCTTCCCGGCGAGCCTCCTGTACGACGGCCCGAAGACGGTTGGGCGTTTCCCGAAGGACTACCGGATGCCGTACGGACAGGACCGTCCGTTCGCCCCGAGCCTCGCGCGGACCGAGTCGAACGGCCCGCTCGCGCCCGAGGCGCTCGCGGGGTCGGCGTCCTGCGGCGTCGCGGGCTGCCACCCCGCGATCTACGCGGAGTGGTCGGTCTCGGCTCACCGCTGGTCGGCGCTCGACCCGGCGTTCCAGAGGGTCCAGGAGGAGATGGGCAAGCAGAACGGGCCGGAGTCCACGCGCTACTGCGGCGGGTGCCACGACCCGATCTCGCTCTTCTCGGGCGCCAAGGTCGTGTTCAAGGAAAGGCTCACGGAAGACCTCGGCTTCCAGGAAGGCGTCTCCTGCCTCTCCTGCCACGCCGTTTCGAAGACCGACGTGCAGGGCAACGCGAACTACACCGTGAAGCCCCCGAGGCGCTACCTCTTCGAGAACGCGAAGAGCGCGCCGCTCAAGCTCGCGTCGTACTTCCTGATCCGGAGCTATCCGAGCCACCACACGGAGTCCCTCGAGAAGCGCCTCTTCAAGACGCCGGAGTACTGCGCCGCCTGCCACAAGCAGTTCGTCGACCAGGAGGTCAACAACTTCGGCTGGGTCCAGCTCCAGAACCAGTACGACAACTGGCGGAAGAGCAAGTGGAACCACCCGAAGGACGCGAAGACGACGGTCGAGTGCCGCGAGTGCCACATGCCGCTCCTCGACGGTCCCGAGCCCGCCTCCGGCGACACCGCCGACTACAACCGCACCGCGACGGACGGCAAGCACCGGAGCCACCGCTTCCTCGGCGCGAACCAGTACATGCCCACTCTCCTGAAGCTCGAGGGCGGCGAGCAGCAGGTCGACCTCGTGAAGAAGTGGCTCAAGGGCGAAGTCGAGATCCCGGAGATCGCGAACAAGTGGGCGAAGGGCGCCGTCGTCTCGCTCGACCTCGACGTCCCTGCGAAGGCGCGCCGGGGCGAGCCCCTGAAACTGCGCGTCGTGATCACGTCGAACAAGGTCGGGCACGACTATCCGACCGGGCCGCTCGACCTGATCCAGTCGTGGGTCGAGGTCGAGGTGAAGGACGAAACCGGCAAGGTCGTGTTTGCGTCGGGCAAACCGGACGAGAAGAAGATGATTCCGCCCGGCACCTTCCTCTTCAAGGCCGAGCCGGTGGACCGGTACGGGAACCTCATCGACCGGCACAATCTCTGGGAGATGGTCGGCGTGAGGTACCGCCGCAGCCTCTTCCCGGGCTTCTCCGACGCCGCCGAGTACGCGTTCGGGTGCCCGGGCACGCCGGCGGTGTCGAAGCCCTCGCGCGACGTGACCGTTCCGGCGCCGCCGCGCGGGAAGCTCGACATCCTCGCGACGCTCCACTACCGGAAGCTGGACCAGTACCTCGTCGACTTCCTGTTTCCGGGCAAGGGTCTCTCGGCGCCGATCACCGATCTCGCTCAGGCGCGGACGACCGTCGAGATCGTCGACTGACGTGCCGCCGCCGCCCGTCCTGAGGCGCTGGACGCATCGGCGCGTCCTGATGGCCGCGGGGCTGGCGGCCCTCGGGGCGTGCGCGATCGTCTGGTTCACGCGGAAGGGAGACGAGGCGCCCTACACGCCGGGGGGGGCCGTCGAGGGCGTCACGGACGTCCTCAAGAAGGACGCCTCGGGCGCCGGCTGGGGCGTCGTCTTCAAGGACGTGGCCTCGAGCCGCGGGATCGACTTCTCGCACTTTTCCGCGGGGCCGCGCTCGACGCAGCTGCCCGAGGACATGGGCTCGGGCTGCGCCTTCGGCGACTACGACGGCGACGGCGACTGGGACCTCTTCGTCGTC